>RCNE010000636.1_pt1 | contig 27416 bp, 23 predicted proteins | sample 2041361 | NCBI WGS metagenome assembly RCNE01 (sample SAMN09708229, study PRJNA481090) | Marine sediment metagenome, whole genome shotgun sequencing project. | reverse complement strand
CATCATCATCATCATCATCACCACAAGCATCTACAAGCATTGTTAAAATACCTTCTAAATCTGGATAATCAGTAATAACGGTTTTATTTCCGTCGACATCGATTAATGTAACAGGATATGTGATGAAAAATTCTTGTCCATTTGTTAATGAAGTTAAAAAAGAAACTAATTCCTCATCACTAGTAATTATAACAGGGCTTGGATCTTCGGCATCACTACTATAAGCATAGAAAGTCATAGGGTATACAAACTCTGTACACTGTCCTGTATCTCCAAAACTCTTGTTATTATTTGTGTCTTCATTCGCTCCAACTGCCTTTAAAAACAGCGGAACAATTTTAGAATCTTTAGTAAATAATTCAGATGAAGCAAAAACAATCTCTTCTTCTGAAGTTTGACAAGAGTTGAACACGCCTAAGGACATACTCAACACTGTAACAAGCAGAATTGATTTAAATGAATTTTGTATTGATTTCATAATTTTGGTTTTTTTATACTCAATTATTCATTTGAAAACGAAAGACCTTAATTCGTTTTTTTAACTATAACTAGAGGAGAACTAATACAGGCCATCATATATAGAACAACTAGCAGTCAAAAATTCCCCTTCTTTTGGGTTTTTCTTTATTTTAAACCTGTACGCTATCTTCAAGATGCTCTTAAAGAACTTAATAACGTATTTATTTCTTTATTTTGATTCGTAAAAATTAAAAAACACAATAAAGGTAGTGCTATAATATGGTTGACTATCTGATAAATAAAATTTTTGAACATCGTACTATTATTAAAGGTTAAACTGCTTTAAGTAAACAACTAACTTTAAAAAATTCCTACCATTATATAACAGAAATAAAAATAGCTCAACGAATGTTGAGCTATTTTGAATTTGAAAGTACTATTATTAGTTGTTACAACTACCGAAATAATCTTCACTATGATTTGCCATATGTCCCCAAATTGCATTAATACTTATACAAATAGATTTTCCTTTATGACAAATCACTATTTTTTTGTTTTTCTTATGACAATATTCATACTTTGCATCATCACCTGGGTCACAAAACTCTCCTCCTTTTGAACTGCTACCTCCTTCTATTTCAAAATTCCCAAAAGTCATTCCGATAAGGATATCTTGCGAACAACTTGTATGAATTTCAGTTGCATTAGCAATATCACCATCTACAACAACAATAATCTTACTTCCCATTTTATTCTCTTTCTTATTTCCTATGAAAGATATGACATCATTTTTATTAATATTCTCAAAGGTGGTCATTACTTTTTTAGCATCTATTTTGCCTTCATACACAACAATACTTGCATCTGTTCTATCACCGAGATATTGTAAATCAAGAGCATCAACCTCCCCTTTACACTCACAAGCATCCTCATTGTCTCCATTATTCTCGTTATCACCATCTTTATTATGCCAAAATATCGTTGATTCCCAAAAAAGTCTTGAGTCACTTGCAGCAACACCTAAATCTGCGTTTAGCAACATGCTATCCGCATCTATAGCTTGTGCAATTAGGGCACCATCTCTATATTCACCATTAGGGCCTGGTGTATTACTTCTTACAGTTTTTGTTTCAGTAGGAATCAATCCATTATCTACTGTAGCAGCATCCATACCTACTATAAATTTTAAACTAGTTAATGTTATTGCTGTTTGAGAACTACCAAGTGTGTACACTTCTAGTGCATTAGTATCTCCGTTTACATAAGCATCAACTTTGGCTTGGTAATCTAGCACTGGCATCTTTGTTCCGTTAATTTCTAACTGAACATCTTGAGATAATTGAGCATTTCCTACAATTATATAGAATAATTCATCATTATTTGGCACACCATATACTAAATCGGTTATATTATGTAAAGCGCTATTTCCTGTTTTACCGCCAGTTTCAATATTAAAATAATCTACAATATTCGTATCATATTTCTCATCGTATTCATGTGTATGAGCATCAGTTTCGCCTTCATAAAAATTATAAACCTCTGTTGCAGTATCTACATCAAAATGTGCATTACGAATTCCTAAATCATCATCGTTATCATCATTTTCATCATCATCATCATCATCATCATCACCTAAACAAGCATCAATAAGCATAGTTAAAACACCTTCTAAATCGGGATAATCACTTATAACGGTTTGATTTCCATCTACATCGATTAATGTAACAGGATATGTGATAAAAAATTCTTGTCCACTTGTTAACGAAGTTAAAAAAGCAACTAATTCCTCATCATTATTAATTACAACAGGACTAGGTTCTTCGGCATCACTACTGTATGCATAAAAAGTCATCGGATATACAAACTCTGTACATTGATCTTCATCTCCAAAACTCTTCTTAAAACTTGAATCTACAGTAGCCCCAACTGCCTTTAAAAACAGAGGAACAATTTTAGAATCTTTAGTAAATAATTTTTCCTGTTCAAAAATAATCTCTTCTGAAGTTTCACAAGAATTGAATAGAATTAAAGGCAAGCAAAGAATTGCAGCCAGCAATATAATTTGTGTTTTTCTCAATTTCATAATTCTCAACTTTTAGTTATTATGCTTAAAATCGAAGTTTAACAATTTGATATAATAAATTATATCAATTAAACAATGACCTGTTTATATATAACAACTAACTATTAAAAAATCCTGAATTAAATCGAAGTTTATTAATAATTGACATTTAAGAGTTCTTTAAAGCTTTTAATAAATTGGTAGTAGCCTTATTCTGATTTGTAAATAATAAAAAGAAAAGCAATGGCATTGCTGATATGTAGTTAACAACAAATAAGATTATTTTCGGTATCATTTTGTCCATTTCAAAGGTTTTGTGGTTTGTGGTAAAATCATTAACGTTAAAAAAACATGACTATTGTGTAAAACTGTTTATTTTAGTATATAATTGGTTCCATTATTTCTTGTCAGAATTTGTATATTTGTCAAACCTTGTTCCTGCAAATGCAGGAATCTTTTTATAATAAAACGTAATGCGATACAAAAGAATTCTATTAAAACTTAGCGGTGAAGCCTTGTTGGGTGAACGTCAATATGGTATTGACCCAAAACGTTTAGCCGAATATGCCCAAGATATTAAAACAATTATCGAAGAGGGCGTAGAAGTTGCTATAGTTATTGGAGGTGGTAATATTTTTAGAGGTGTAGCTGGCGCAAGCAATGGCATGGATCGTGTACAAGCTGATTATATGGGAATGTTAGCCACAGTTATAAATGGTTTAGCCCTACAAAGTGCGCTAGAAGATGCCGATGTGCCTACAAGATTGCAAACAGCTATTAAAATTGAAGCTATAGCTGAACCATATATAAAACGTAAAGCTGTGCGCCATTTAGAAAAAGGCCGTGTTGTTATATTTGGCTCGGGTACTGGAAATCCATTTTTTACAACCGATTCTGCTGCAGTTTTAAGAGCAATTGAAGTGAACGCAGAAGTAATTTTAAAAGGCACTAGAGTCGACGGAATCTACGATTCTGATCCTGAAAAAAATAAAGGAGCCATAAAATTTGACAAGCTTTCATTTGATGATGTTTTAAAGAAAGGATTAAAAATAATGGATACTACCGCTTTCACTTTAAGTCAAGAAAATGAATTACCTATTATTGTCTTTGACATGAATACACCTGGTAATTTGTTGAGAGTAGTTTCTGGCGAAAACATAGGAACAAAAGTTGTAAACTAAAATAAAATTATTTTGTGGCTTACTTTTTGTATGCTATATTTCAATTGAAATTTTTTATCATGAACGAAGAAATTAAATTTATAATCGACACCGCAAAAGAGCAAATGGAAAACGCAATTGCTCATTTAACAAAAGAACTTGCAAATATAAGAGCAGGTAAAGCTTCTCCTGCAATGTTACGAAGTGTTCAAGTCGATTATTACGGATCTCAAACACCTTTGAGTCAAGTTGCAAATGTAAATACACCGGATGCTCGAACTATTACAATTCAACCTTGGGAGAAAAGCTTGTTGCAAGAAATAGAACGTGGTATTATGCTTGCAAATCTAGGTTTTAACCCAATGAATAATGGTGAAAGTATCATCATTAATGTACCCGCCTTAACGGAAGAAAGACGACGTGATTTAGCAAAACAAGCAAAAGCAGAAACTGAAAGTGATAAAGTAAGTGTAAGAAATGCTCGAAAAGACGCTAATCATGATATTAAAAAGGCTGACGTGTCGGAAGACATGACAAAAAATGCCGAAGATGAAGTTCAAGAATTAACAGATAAACACATCAAAGCTATTGATGAAATTTACGCGACAAAAGAAGCAGAAATAATGACTGTTTAAACTTTTAACGACTCTTACAACACGTATAAACTTTTGTTAAAAGCAACCCTAAAGGTTGCTTTTAATTTTTAACATTGGTTTCTTTGAACTAGCTAAAATTCAAATGAAGAAGAATTTTTTTCTATTACTAGTATTACTTCCTGTATTTATTACTGCTCAAACTTCTTTATCAGGAATTGTAAAAGGTGCTAAAAACAAAGAAATTCTACCTTTTGCAACAATAATTACAAATACGGGTCTTGGTAAAATTTGTGATGTAGATGGTAAGTTCAACATTCAGTCTAAAAATACTATTACGCAGTTAACGGTTTCTTATGTTGGTTTTAAAACTCAAAAAATACCAATTGCCCAAAGCAATAAGTACCTTACTATTTTATTAGAACCTAGCACCGAAAGTTTAAGTGAAGTTATTGTTGTTGCTAAAGAAAACCCTGCACTTCGTATTATTAGAAATGCTATCGCCAATAAGGATAAAAACTACATCAAAAAAGCATTAAACTCTTTTAAATATACTTCATACAATAAATTTTTGTTGACAGCTAATCCTGACTCAATAGCTGGCAATGTCGATTCTGTTTTTGTTTTAAAACAAGGAAAACGTGTTTTTAAAAAGTTAGATTCAACAAATTATGAGTTTAAAAAACAAATAGACAGAAGTCATTTATATATTTCTGAAAAGGTTTCTGAACATACTTTTAGAAGAGGTAAAAACGAAAAAGAAACTATAAAAGCTACCCGAATGGCTGGGCTTAAGCAGCCCATTTATGAATTTTTAGCTTTAGATTTCGAAAACTTCACCTTTTATGATGAAGTTTATAATCTTGTAGGAAATAAATATGTAAATCCGTTAGCAAAAAATGCCATAAAAAAATACAACTATAAAATTTTAGATACCATAATAAATCAAAAAGATTCAACTTTTATGATTTATTATAAGCCTAAAAAAACAAAAGAAACTGTTGGTTTAGAAGGTGTTTTATATATCAATTCAGATAAATATGCTTTAGAAAAAGGTATTGCTCAGCTTAAAGGTATTGTAACTGTGAAAGCAGTTCAAACGTTTTCATTTAAAACTAAATACAATATTTGGTTTCCAGAATTTACAGAAATTTCTATTCGTAAAGGAATAAATAATGAAAGTGTAAAATTATTTCGTGGCATTACGTTTAGTGCTACCAAAAAGAATGATTCAATTTCAAATTCATCATATAAAGACCCAAGCGACGTCTCTTATCTAATTTCAAAAACTAAAAATTTTGATATTAAAATAAATGAACCTATTAGGGTAATTAATTCGGCTTCAACTATTGAAATTGATGATGATGCTCCCTTTAGAAAAGAGGCATATTGGAATAGATTTAGAACAGATTCTATAACAAAAAGAGGCTTAGAAACTTATAAAGTAATTGATAGTGTTTCACAGGCAGAAGGTGCTGAGAAAAAATTAAATATAGCCCGAAAAATACTTAAGGGCTACTACCCTTCAAAATATTTTGATTTTGATTTAAGTCAGCTAATCAATTTCAATAATTACGAAGGTTTTCGCCTAGGTTTTGGTGGCATTACAAATACTACCTTCTCTAAAAAAATTCGCTTCGACGCTTATACCGCTTATGGTTTTAGTGACTCTAAATTTAAGTATCATGGTGGTGCATCAGTAAGAGTAAACAAAAAAAATAATACTTGGCTTGGAGCTGCCTATACAAATGATTTGCAAGAAGCTGCAAAATTAGATTTTCTATTTGATGACACTTCATTTTCATTAATAAACCCTAGAAATTTAAATATTGGGCAATTCTATGGCTATAAAACATATGAAATACATGTAGACCATGATATATTACCTAACTTAGAATCGAAATTAAGACTAAGTCAAGGTAAATATGACACTAAGTTCAATTACCAATATATAAGTCCAGATAACTTTTTAACCGACTATCAATTATCGCTAGCCATTTTAGCACTAAAGTGGACACCTTTTAGTCGCTATATGAATTCGCCAATTGGTAAAATAGCTGTTAAAAACAGCACTCCCAAGATAACTGTTCAGCTAACTAAGAGCTTTGACAATGTGTTAGAAGGTGATTTCGATTTTACACAGTTAAATTTTAAATTTGAGCATACTATAAAAACACTTAGTAATAGTTCTACTTCATTTTTAATACAAGGTGGAATCATTGATGGAAATGCACCTTTATCACATTTATATAATGCCACACCTAACTATTCTTTAAAAAACCCTTGGCGGAAACGTATCAACTTTTCTGGAACAAATGCTTTTGAAACCATGACTTTTAATGAATTTATATCAGACAAATATGTAATGATACAAGGGCGGCAGAATTTCAATCGATTCAAAATAAGTTCAAAACTAAGACCTGCATTGAGCTTAATTTCTCGATTTGCAATTGGCGACATCGAAAACCCCAATTATCATCAAGGAGTTAGTTTTAAAAAAATGAATAAAGGATATTTAGAATCAGGCTTCGTATTGAATCATCTTTTTAAAGGTTTCGGCATCAGTTCATTTTATCGATATGGTGCTTACAGCAATCCGAAATTTTCCGATAATTTAGCTGTGAAACTCACATATGTTTTAAGTTTAGGTTTCTAAATTTTTAACAAAACAATTTTTGTACCTTTGTTATTCTTATAAATATGCTATCTAATTAATGAATTTTTGGTCAGTTGTATCTAGAATTATCCTAAAAGGAAGAATTGTCATTCTACTTTTAATAGCTGTAGCCACTTATCTTTTATATTCGCAGATTGAGCATATCAAGTTTTCACATACCGAAGCGAACCTACTACCTGCCGATCATCCAGTTAATGTAGAGTATGACAAGTTTTTAGAAATTTTTGGCGAAGAAGGTAATATTATTATACTCGCAGTTCAAGACTCTACTATATTTACCGTCGATAAGTTTAATAAATGGAATGCCCTATCAAAGCATTTAGCCACATTTAAAAATGAAGTTGATTTTACTGTTTCTATTGGTGATATTAAAAAACTAAAAAAAGATGTTGTCAATAAAAAATTTACTGTTGAACCTCTTTACAAAAGTGATCCAAAAACTGATGAAGATGTTCAAGATATAAAAGACGAGCTTTTTGAAAAACTTCCTTTTTTCGATAATTTTTTATTCAATAAAGAAACTGGTACTATACGTACTGTTATTTATATTAAGAAAGACATTGTTAATACAATAAAGCGTAAAGATTTTATTTTTAACGTGTTGAATAAAACCATAAAAGAGTTTGAAGATGAAAACAATCTAGATGTAAGAGTATCGGGCATGCCGTATATAAGAACTATGAATTCCCAAAATATCGTTGATGAAATTGGGCTTTTTGTAGGCCTAGCTTTATTGGTAACATCAATTATATTTTTCTTCTTTTTTCGTTCATTTAGGGCAACTTTTATCACCATGCTTGTTGTTTGTATTGGTGTCGTTTGGGCTTTAGGGTTTATTGGTTTATTCCGTTATGAAGTATCAGTGCTAATGGCACTAATTCCACCTTTAATTATTGTAATTGGCGTACCTAACTGTATCTTTTTAATTAATAAATATCAGCACGAAGTAAAAAGTCATGGTAACCAAGCAAAATCATTACAACGTGTTATTTCTAAAATAGGGAATGCTACCTTAATGACAAATGTAACAACAGCATCTGGTTTTGCAACTTTTATTTTTACAAAGAGCCAATTACTTAATGAGTTTGGTATCATTGCTTCTATAAATATTCTCGCCATATTTATGTTGTCATTGCTTATTATACCTATCATATATAGCTTTCTGCCTAAACCAAAAACAAAACACCTAAAGCATTTAGAAAAACGTTGGATTGAAGGTATTGTTGATTGGATGGAAAATATAGTCCGCCATAAACGAATTGCTGTTTACGTATCAACCGTAATCATCATCATCATCAGTATTATTGGTGTTTATATGATTCGTGTTTCTGGTAGTTTGATTGAAGACATGCCTAAAGGCGAACCTTTTTTTAAAGATATTGTCTTTTTTGAAAAAGAATTTGGTGGTATTATGCCTTTAGAAATCTTAATTGATACCAAAAGAAAAAAGGGTGTCCTGAAATTATCCACGCTAAAGCGGATGGATAAACTCAATGAAATTATTGATGAAATTCCAGAATTATCACCTTCCGTTTCAGTACTAAATTTAGTAAAATACTCCAAGCAGGCTTATTATAATGGGAATCCAAAATACTATCAATTACCCAATGGGCAAGAACGTGCCTTTATTTTAGAGTTTACCAAAAATTCGGATGCCAACTCAGATTTACTTAAGAATTTTGTTGATTCAACTGGTCAATATGCTCGTATTACTACGTTCATGAAAGATATTGGCACCGAAAAAATGGAAAGAATTGAAGAACGTTTACAAGCAAGAATAGCTAAAGAATTTCCTGCCGACCGTTACGAAGTAAAAATGACAGGAAAAGCCTTGGTATTTCTAAAAGGGACTAATTATTTAATTAAGAATCTGGTAATCTCACTTTCACTTGCTATTTTACTAATTTCAATTTTTATGGCATGGATGTTCAGGTCGTATAAAATGATTATTATTTCTCTAATTCCAAACATTTTACCTTTGCTATTAACAGCGGGCTTAATGGGCTATTTAGGTGTAGCAATAAAACCTTCTACCATTTTAGTATTTAGTATTGCATTTGGTATTTCGGTCGATGATACTATTCACTTTTTAGCAAAATACAGGCAAGAATTACAAGCAAATAACTGGAAAGTAAAAAAGTCGGTCTATGGAGCTCTTCGCGAAACAGGCGTAAGTATGTTTTATACATCTATTGTCTTATTTTTTGGATTTTTAGTATTTATAGTATCTAGCTTTGGTGGCACAATAGCATTAGGTGGTTTGGTATCGGTAACATTATTATTTGCAATGGTTTCAAATTTATTATTATTACCTTCTTTACTGTTATCTTTAGAAGATACTATTGCGAACAAAAAAGTATTTAAAGAACCTGCAATGAAAATTCTTCCTAAAGAAGAAGAAGAATTAAACAAAGAAATAATAGAAGAAGAGTTAGCAAAAAATAAATAAAATGAAAGGAATAATTTTAGCTGGCGGTAGTGGTACGCGCTTACATCCATTAACATTAGCAGTTAGTAAACAATTGATGCCAATTTATGATAAGCCGATGATCTATTATCCGCTTTCTACCTTAATGTTGGCTGGTATCAAAGACATTTTAATTATTTCTACACCTCATGACTTGCCTCTGTTTGAGCGATTATTGGGAGATGGTAGCCGTATTGGATGTAATTTTCAATACGCTGTACAAGAGACACCAAATGGTTTAGCTCAAGCATTCGTAATCGGTGAAAAATTTATTGGCAATGACAAAGTTGCTTTGGTTTTAGGAGACAATATATTTTATGGAACTGGTATGCATAGAGCATTACTCGATGCTTCAGCTCGCGAAGGAGGCACAGTGTTTGCTTACCATGTTAATGACCCAGAACGTTATGGGGTTGTTGAATTTGACGATAAGAATAAGGCTATATCAATAGAAGAAAAGCCTGAAATTCCAAAATCTAATTATGCTGTTCCAGGTATTTATTTTTACGACAATAAAGTTGTTGAGATTGCACAAAATCTACAACCTTCGGCCCGTGGCGAATATGAAATTACAGATATTAACAAGATTTATTTAGAACAAGGCAATTTACATGTAAGCATTTTAAATAGAGGTACTGCTTGGCTTGATACTGGTACATTTCAATCACTTATCCAAGCACAACAATTTGTGCAAGTTGTTGAAGATAGGCAGGGTTTAAAAATTGGTTGTATTGAAGAAATTGCACATCACAAAGGATTTATTTCTGACAAACAACTTGAGGATATAGCAAAACCATTGTTAAAAAGTGGCTATGGAAAATATTTGATGAATATATTGAAATAAAAATATAGCCTCTTAATTAGTAATTACTACTACAAATAGTATCTTTGCACTTCAATAAATTTTGGAAAAATGCAAATGAGCGTAGCTGAATTATTACAATCAAATAATTTTTTACAGGAAGTACATATTAAAGGTTGGGTTCGCACTTTTAGAGCCAACCGTTTCGTTGCCTTAAACGATGGTTCTACTATCAATAACATTCAATGTGTTGTAGATTTCGAGAATACCAATGAAGATTTATTAAAACGTATCACAACGGGTGCTGCAATAGCTATAAAAGGGACTTTAACACAAAGCCAAGGCAAAGGACAATCGGTAGAAATTCAAGTTACTGCTATTGAAATATTAGGAGATTCTAATCCAGAAGAATATCCTATTCAGCCAAAAAAACACAGTTTAGAATTCCTCCGTGAAAACGCACATTTAAGAGTTCGAACAAATACTTTTAGTGCTGTAATGCGCGTTCGTTCTATGCTTTCTTTTGCGGTGCATAAATACTTTACGGAAAACGGTTTTTATAATTTTCATGCACCAATTATTACTGGTTCTGATGCTGAAGGCGCAGGAGAAATGTTTAGGGTTACAACTATGAACCCTGAAAATCCTGCAAAAGATGAAGATGGTGCTATTGATTATAGTAAAGATTTTTTTGGTAAAGAAACAAATCTAACGGTATCTGGTCAGCTTGAAGCGGAAACGTATGCTATGGCTTTAGGGAAGGTTTACACTTTCGGACCTACATTTAGAGCAGAAAATTCTAATACCACTCGACATTTAGCTGAGTTTTGGATGATAGAACCTGAAGTTGCTTTTATGGATTTAGATGGCAATATGGATTTAGCCGAAGATTTCATTAAATCGGTTATTGGGTATGTTTTAAAACATTGCGAAGATGATATCGAATTTCTAGATCAACGTTTCAACCAAGAAGAGAAAACGAAGCCTACAATAGAGCGTAGTGAATTGACCTTATTAGAAAAATTAAATTTTGTAGTAGACAATAATTTCAAGCGTGTTAGTTATACAGAAGCTATTGATATTTTACGTAATTCGAAGCCTAATAAAAAGAAGAAGTTTCAGTTTCCTATCAATGAATGGGGAGCAGATTTGCAAAGCGAGCATGAGCGTTTTTTAGTTGAAAAACATTTTAAATGCCCTGTTATATTATTTGACTATCCTGCAAACATCAAAGCATTTTACATGAGATTAAATGAAGATGGTAAAACTGTACGCGCAATGGATGTTTTATTTCCTGGTATCGGTGAAATCGCGGGAGGTTCGCAACGAGAAGAACGTTTGGATGTTTTAAAAGATAAAATAAAGGCCTTAGATATAGACGAAAAAGAATTGTGGTGGTACTTAGATCTACGAAAATTTGGTACTGCTGTACATTCAGGTTTCGGATTAGGTTTTGAACGTCTTGTGCAATTTACTACGGGAATGGGTAATATTAGAGATGTTATTCCGTTTCCTAGAACACCACAGAATGCAGAATTTTAAAAAGAGTACGAATCATAATCCACATAAACGAAATCATATCAGTTCTTTTTTGTATTTTTATTAAAATCAGATTTAATCTATCTCATGTTAAAACAGAGTCTTCACTATAAATTATTACAAAAATTATCTCCTCAGCAAATTCAGTTGATGAAGTTAATTCAGCTACCTACACAGGCTTTTGAAGAAAAGTTAAATCAAGAAATCGAAGAAAACCCAGCTTTAGAATCTGGCAAAGAAGAACAAGAAAACCTTGATTCTAATGAAGAGAGTGAATATGATGATACCGACTCTGAAACTATAGAAACCGATATTAATATCGATGACTATTTAAGTGATGATGAAACGCCTAACTATAAATTACAATCAAATAATTATAGTGATAGCGATGAGGATAAGCATATACCTTATGCATCGGGCACATCTTTTAATCAACATTTAAAAACACAACTTAACACGTTCAGATTATCTGATAATGAGCGTCAAATTGCTGAATTTCTAGTAGGAAGCATAGATGAAAGCGGATATATTAGACGCTCCATTGAAGATATTGTTGACGACTTAGCTTTTACTGCTAATGTCATGACCACTGAAGAGGAAGTTACGAAAATGCTTCATGCCGTTCACGAATTAGACCCTGCTGGTGTGGGTGCTCGAAGTTTAGAAGAATGCTTGTTAATTCAACTGAAAAGAAAAGAACAAAATAAACAACGAAATTTAGCCATTACAATCTTAGAAAATGCTTTCGATCATTTTGTAAAAAAACATTACAAAAAATTACTTCAAAAATTCGATATCACCAAGGAGCAGTTAAAAGAAGCTATAAAAGAAGTTGAAAAATTGAATCCGAAACCAGGTGGTTCTTACGCAGGTAGTAATAAAATTGTAGAGCAAATTGTTCCAGATTTTTCGATAAGAATTATCGAAGGAAAATTAGAATTGAACTTAAACTCTAGAAATGCTCCTGAGTTACATATATCTTCGGAATATAACAATATGTTGAAGGGCTATAAGGAAACTAAAGAGAAATCGAAGTCTCAAAAGGATGCTGTAATGTTCATAAAGCAAAAGTTGGATGCTGCAAAATGGTTTATAGACGCTATTAAACAACGACAGCAAACATTAATGGTAACAATGAATGCTATTATGCATCGACAGCAAGAGTATTTTTTAACAGGTGATGAGCGTAAGTTAAAACCAATGATATTAAAAGATATTGCCGATACAATTCATATGGATATTTCAACGGTCTCTAGAGTTGCAAACAGTAAGTATGTAGACACTCCGTATGGTACAAAATTGATAAAAGAATTCTTTTCCGAATCTATGAAGAATGACCAAGGGGAAGATATTTCAACTAGAGAAATTAAGAAAATTCTTCAAACTGTAATCGAAGAAGAAGATAAAAAGAAACCTTTAACCGATGATAAGCTTTCGGCCATTTTAAAAGAAAAAGGTTATTTAATTGCTCGAAGAACTGTAGCAAAATATAGAGAGCAACTTGACATACCTGTAGCTAGATTGCGAAAAAAAATATAGTAACATGTTTTATAAAGCAATATCATATATTTTTCATCCGGTAATATTTTCTATAGTTTCTACACTATTATATTTTATAATCTTACCAAGCCATATAACAAAACAATCTGAGCATAGTATATTAATTATTGTTTTTCTAAGTACTTATATTGTACCCTTACTTCTATTATTATTTATGAAGCGGTTTAAAATGATTGAAAGTTATCATTTAGAGTCGATTGCTGAACGTAAATTTCCTGTACTGTTTATGATGGTTATATTTATATTTTTAGGAAGAACACTACTGTTAACAGAAGCAGTAGATCTATTAGCTTATTCTTTTTTTGCTTGTGCATTAACATTGCTATTTGTCTATGTACTGTTTTTTATAAACATAAAAACAAGCTTACATACGCTTAGTGTTGCTGGCTTAATTGGCTTTATATGTGTTATTAGCTACAACTATAAACTGAATTTACTCATGCCAATTATAGGACTGTTTTTACTTTTTGGAATAATTGCTACTGCTAGATTAAAATTAAAAGCACATAAGACTAAAGAAATTTACTTAGGCTTTTTAATAGGATTTCTATCGCAGCCATTTAGTTATTATATTTTAACCAGCTATAATATATAAAAAATAAACCCGATTCTAAAATCTCTACTCTTTACAGGAGAAGTTGTTCCCTTTATTAAAGCAGAAGAAGAGAATAAATCATTTAGACCATAATATACGTTTAAATTCCAGGTGCCATAGCCTGCGCCTAAAGTTAATCCATATTGAAATTTATTGATTCCCTCGATACCTCTAACTCTTATGGTACCATCCTTTATTAGCTTAGCATTTGAAGCAAAAACATAACCCAATTTCATTCCAGTATATATTCTCCAAAATTTATACTTAGTGGCTGTTGATGTTCGCCATCTTACTTCTATTGGTAAATCGATGGTATGAAATGTAAACTTATTTCTATCAAAAGCTTTCACTTCTTCAAAAGTAGTAACACCGTTTACTTCTTCTATTTTAAGGTCTTGAAAATAAGTGTTTCTTCCATAACCAAAACCAATTCCAAAACCAAAATTTCGTTGTTCATTAACAGGTAAGTCTTTTATGTAGCCAAGTAAAAGTCCGTTAGAGAAACCGTTTTGGTTAATACCCTCTGGTAATTCGTATAAGGTATTATAGGTAATACCGATATACAATTGGTCTTCTAAATATTTAGTAGAAGGAGCAATTAAATCTGTAGATTGAGCTAAGGTAATTAGGCATTGAAAAGCAATTAATATCGTTATTACATTTCTCATCATATAAACAAATATACTTCTATAAAAGCAAAAAAGGCAATCTAGTAGATTGCCTTTTTTTATAAATAACTAATTTATTAGTTTTTAATATTGTTTAGAGCACTACCTTTACGGGTAGAATAATTAATTTTTAATGCATTAATATCTCTTAACTCTATTTTAATATCTGTAATTGTACCTACATTAGCCTCCATATCAGCTTTTATAGAAGTAGTTAAAAAAGGAATGTCTTCTTCTTTTCGAGCAGCTCTCTCGCCAAAAATAAAACTTTTTACTTCTTTAACATCCGAAATTCTATCGTTTAACTGAATTTTATCTCCAGGCGTACCATCTTTCGATTTACCAACATAAATATAACTTACTAAACTTTTCTTCTCTAGTTTTTTCACCTCTGTCGCTTGTGGCAATTTAGGTTGTTGTATTTTTAATGTTGTTTCACGCATTACGGTTGTAACCATAAAAAAGAATAACAACATAAATACAATATCAGGCAAAGAAGCCGTAGATATACCAGGCATTCCTTTTTTCTTCTTTCTAAATTTAGACATAGTTATTGTTATTTAGTCGGTTCAGCCTCAGAGATAATTTGAGGATAAATATTTATTTTTATTTCCTTTTGCTGCTCATTAGTAAGTTTATCAAAATCTTTGCCAAACTTCTTTTGTGCATATTTATTTCTCAACACTGTATAAGCGCCTACTAATTCATTTTGAACTGAAATATAAGTAGCATACGATGTACCTCTATCACTTTGTAAGGAAATAATTGCCTTTTTAGGATGATCTGATGATGATGCATCTTTTTTACCTCCACACCATGTACAATCATTACCGTCAGCATCTTTACCTCCGCCATTATCAATAAAATTGATCGCAGCTTCACGCAATTTGTCGACTTTCATATAAGTATCTCCTTCAACCAATATCTCATTACGTCTATTGATATTCACTTCGAAAACATTTTTCTCTTTTAATATTGGAGGAACAATGTCTTTGGGCTGTTTTTCTGGTAATTTACGAGAAATACCAGTATCAACATCCATCGTTGTTGTTACTAAAAAGAATATCAATAACAAGAAAGCAATATCGGCCATAGAGCCTGCATTGATTTCTGGGGTGTCTCTTCTAGCCATATTATTTTATTTTGTTAAATTCTTAACGATTCCTAAACCAATGACTCCTATACCAACAGCTCCTAAAACTCCAGTAAATGTAATCAAACCAGCTACCCATTGCGTTATTGATTTTGCTTCTTCACCAGTTATAATATCGCCAGAAGTATTTTTAATTACTACAGGATCTCCTAAAGCATCAGTAGCTAACTGATCTGAAGCAGTAAAATGTGTTATTAATAAAAGCGCTACAAGAATACCCAATCCTAGTAAAGCCTTTTTTAGATTATCAGGGTTTTTTACAAGGTTAGCTACTGATAGTACTATTGTAACCAGTGTTACAATTATCAGCAATGCTACTGCAAAATATACAAATCCAGAAACGATTCCTTGACTCGCAACATCTGACTCAATAGCGTCATCACCTACCATTATTATTCTTATCATGAAGAAAACTCCGATAAGGCTAATAACACCAGCAATTATAGTTAGTATTTTAGATTTATTATTGTCCATGTTATGTATTATTTTTTGTGTCTAATCAAAAGATCAACTAGTGAAATTGAAGCATCTTCCATACTATTTACGATACCATCTACTTTAGAGATAATATAATTATAAAAAATTTGAAGAATAATCGCTACAACTAAACCAAATACAGTTGTTAATAAGGCTACTTTAATACCACCTGCAACAATAGAAGGAGAAATATCACCTGCTGCTGCAATTGCATCGAAGGCTCCAATCATACCAATTACTGTACCCATGAAACCAAGCATTGGTGCCAAAGCAATAAATAATGATAACCAAGAAATATTTTTTTCTAATAATCCCATTTGTACTCCACCATAACTTACTACAGCTTTTTCTGCTTGATCTACTCCTTCATCCATTCTATCTAAACCTTGATAAAATATAGATGCAACAGGGCCTTTAGTGTTTCTACAAACTTCTTTCGCAGCTTCTACACCACCTGAAGACAATGCATCTTCAACACTTGCAACTAATTTATTTGTATTAGTAGTTGCCATGTTTAGGTATATAATCCTTTCGATAGCGATTGCCAATCCTAAAATTAAACAAACCAAAACAATACCCATAAAAAATGGACCACCTTCGATAAAACGTTGTTTTAATTCTTGGTGAAATGTTTTGTCTGCTACTGCTGCTTCTTCAGTTTGTAATACAGTTGCAATAGCTGCAAAACTGTTTTGAACTGAACCTAAAAATAGTAATCCTGTAATGGTTAGGATAGTAAATGCTTTTTTCATTGTGTGAATCTTAATTAATTAATTTAGTTATTTACTTGGGTTTAAAGATATAAATTTTTTATTAAAAACTATCATCTTTGCAGAGAGAAAGGGATTCGAACCCTTGTTATAATCTCTTATAAACACGCTTTCCAAGCGTGCGCCTTAAGCCACTCGGCCACCTCTCTAAATGTTAATTTTTAACCTTAGAACCGCCAAGTAACAAAAAAAAAGTTATTTAATAAAAAAAAAAGTTATAAAAAACTAACTCATTTCTCCTCTAAGGGGTGTTTCAAAAACAACTTTAAAGTCTTTTGCAGGTATTTTCTCACCTAATAAATACATGAGTTTTGCGACTGCAGATTCGGTGGTAATATCTTTACCGCTTATCAATCCTATTTTTTCTAATTGTACACTTGTTTCGTAATGACCGAGTATCACACTACCACCAACACATTGTGTAACATCCACTATATGAACACCTTTCTGTAAGGTTTCTTTAAGTAAGTTGATAAACCATTTTTCGGTAGGTGCATTACCAGATCCGTATGTTTCTAAAATTACACCCTTAATATTTGGTATATTTAAGATGCTTTTTACCGTGTTTTTTGTAATTCCTGGAAACAATTTTAATATAACAATATCTTCCTCTAATTTTTTTCTTATTTTAAGTTTACTTCTATTGCCTTTTGGATATGATAAATTTTCATTAAACTTTAAATGCACACCACTTTCAACAAGTGGCGGATAATTTGGCGAAGTAAAAGCCTCAAAATGCTCTGCGTTAATTTTAGTAGTTCTATTAGCTCTATATAATTTGTATTCAAAATACAGCCCTACTTCTTTTATAGTTGATTGGTTTGTATTTTCATCGATTGACGCAGCAATTTGAACAGCTGTTATTAAATTTTCTTTAGCATCTGTTCTTAAATCTCCAATAGGCAATTGTGAACCTGTGAAAATAATTGGTTTTGCTAGATTCTCTATCATAAAGCTTATCGCGGAAGATGTGTAAGACATTGTATCTGATCCTGTTAATACCACAAATCCGTCTTTACTATCGTAATTATCTTCTATAATTTCAACAATATCAACCCAATAATTGGTATTCATATTCGAAGAGTCTATAGGCTTGTTAAAAGAAATCGCTTCAATATTACATTGCAATTGATTTAGCTCAGGAATTTTATCATAGAGGCTTTTAAAATCAAAAGCTTTCAATGCATTCGTTTCATAATCTTTTATCATACCAATAGTACCACCAGTATATATTAGTAATATTTCAGGAACCTTTGTCATATTGTCATTACCGATTCAATCGGATATAAATTTTTGAAAATCAATATTTTAATCTAAATAATTCTTCTTTTAACAAATAAATAATGCTACTTTTTTTATTTGGAATAGTTTATGCAGTAAATTTACCAAGATAATTTGATAAAAATTTAAAACATTACAACTATGATAGGATTTTATATACTTATTGGAGCTATTTCTCTGGTAAGCTGGCTAGTAAGCAGGAAATTAAAGAGTAAGTTTAAGTATTATTCTAATGTGCAATTAAGAAACGGAATGAGCGGTGCAGAAATAGCTGAGAAAATGCTAGCCGACCATGGTATTATATCTACACCCGGAATGCTTACCGATCATTATAACCCTAAAAACAAAACTGTCAACTTAAGCGAAAGTGTCTATAACCAACGTAATGCCGCTGCAGCTGCAGTTGCCGCTCATGAAGTGGGACATGCAGTTCAACATGCCAATGCTTATGAATGGTTGACCATGCGTTCAAAATTAGTGCCTGCAGTTAGTATTACTTCAAAATTTTCTCAATATATGGTTATTGGTGGAATTATTTTTGGAGCTGCCTCGGGCAATACTGGTATTGGTTTTTACATTGCCATTGCAGGCTTAGCTTTTATGGCATTAGGTACCATCTTTAGTTTTATTACACTTCCTGTGGAATATGACGCCAGTAATAGAGCTTTGGCTTGGTTAAAAAATAAAAATATGGTAAGTCAAGAAGAGTTTAGTGGTTCTGAAGATGCTTTAAAGTGGGCAGCAAGAACATATTTAGTTGCCGCACTTGGCTCTCTAGCGATGCTATTATATTGGGGGTTACGCATATTAGGCGGAAGAGATTAGTCCTCTCAAAATGAAAAAATGAATCCCACTTTTGTGGGGTTTTTTTATGCTTAAATTTTTATTTGTCGATCGATTTGCTGATCTAAAGAGATGAACGTTTCTGTTCTTGCCACTCCTTTAATCAGTTGAATTTGCCGATTTAGCACATCCATTAAATGCTCATTATCTCTACATAAAATTTTCACGAAAATCGCATAGTTTCCAGTAGTATAATGACTTTCTATCACTTCATCAATTTCCTTTAATCGCTTTACAGCCTCCTTATAAGTGCTCGCAGCATCTAAAAAAATACCGACAAATGCCAATGTTTTATACCCTAAAACTTTAGGGTTTATTATAAATTTAGACCCTTTTAATAATCCAGATTTTTCTAACTTTTTAAGGCGCTGATGAATTGCAGCTCCCGAAATACCAACTTCACGTGCAATAGCAAGAATGGGCGCTCTGGCATCATTCATTAAATTTTTTAAAATGATTTTATCAATACCATCAATATGTAAGTCTTTTTCCGTCATAGGTTCTAAATTTAAAATAAAAGTAAAAAAATAAAGGATATGAAAAATCATATCCTTTATTTTTTATTACTAACTGAAATTTATTGTTCGGGTTCCATAACAAAATCTTCCATAAACTTAGTGGTATAATTACCTGCTAAATAATCTGGATGATCCATTAATTGTCTATGGAATGGAATTGTTGTTTTTATACCTTCTATTACAAACTCGTCTAAGGCACGCTTCATTTTATTAATTGCCTCTTCTCTGGTTTGTGCAGTGGTAATTAACTTAGCAATCATTGAATCATAATTTGGTGGAATCATATACCCCGCATACACATGCGTATCTAATCGGATTCCATGACCTCCTGGCGCATGTAAGGTAGTAATCACACCTGGCGACGGACGAAAATCATTATAAGGGTCTTCGGCATTGATACGACATTCTATAGAATGTAAATTTGGTGTATAATTCTTACCAGAAATAGGCACACCCGCAGCAACTAATATTTGCTCACGAACCAAATCAAAATCTATCACTTGTTCAGTGATAGGATGCTCGACTTGAATACGTGTATTCATTTCCATAAAGAAAAAGTTACGATGCTTATCTACCAAAAATTCTACGGTACCAGCTCCTTCATATTTTATATATTCCGCAGCTTTCACTGCAGCATCTCCCATTTTTTTACGCAGTGCACTGGTCATAAAAGGCGAAGGAACTTCTTCGGTTAATTTTTGATGACGACGTTGAATTGAGCAATCTCTTTCAGATAAATGACAGGCTCTTCCTGTAGAATCTCCAACAATTTGTATTTCGATATGTCTTGGCTCTTCAATGAGTTTTTCCATATACATATCATCATTTGCAAATGCTGCTTTAGATTCTTGCCTAGCAGAATCCCAAGCTTCTTTTAAATCTTCAGGTTTCCAAACAGCACGCATTCCTTTACCTCCACCACCTGCTGTTGCTTTCAACATTACCGGGTAAGTAGTGGCTTTGGCTAGCTTTTCGCAATCTTCAAAATCTTTGATAATCCCCTCACTACCAGGCACACAAGGTACGCCAGCAGCTTTCATGGTTTCTTTGGCGGTTGCCTTATCTCCCATTTTAGAGATCATTTCCGCGGAAGCGCCAATAAACTTAATACCATGCTCTTCACATATCTTAGAAAATTTAGCATTCTCAGATAAGAATCCGTAACCGGGATGTATAGCATCTGCATTTGTTATTTCTGCAGCAGCTATAATATTCGAAATTTTAAGATATGACTCACTACTTGCTGGGGGGCCAATACACACGGCTTCATCTGCAAACTTTACATGTAAACTTTCTTCGTCAGCAGTAGAATATACAGCAACTGTTTGTATTCCCATTTCCTTGCACGTACGTATCACACGCAATGCAATCTCGCCTCTATTGGCAATTAATATTTTTTTAAACATAACTTATAAATTAAAAATTTCAAATTCCAATCACCAAATTCCAATTATTGGATTCTGGGATTTGTGTATTGGAATTTTTAAAGTTGTTATGAAGGATCAACTAAAAATAATGGTTGATCAAATTCTACTGGTGATGCATCATCTACTAAAACCTTCACGATCTTACCGGACACTTCAGATTCAATTTCATTAAACAGTTTCATCGCTTCTATTATACAAACCGTATCACCAACGTTAATTGTACTACCAACTTCAACAAACATAGGCTTGTCTGGAGATGATTTTCTATACATTGTACCAATAATAGGTGACTTTATGACTATATATTTAGAATCATCATCAGCTGCAGCTGGAATAGCGGGAACTTCGGTAGCAGCTGATACCGGAACGCTAGACTGAACTACTGGCATTTGTGCCATAGGCGCTTGTTGGAGAATTGTAGTTTCTGTTTTTTCAGAACCAGTTTTAATGGTTACCTTAATATCGTCCATTTCTAATTTCACTTCGGTAGCACCTGATTTTGCTACGAATTTTATTAGATTTTGTATATCTTTTAAATCCATATTTTTAGGGTTTATTAATTTCTTTATGCGTTATATGCCCATTTTAAATAGATAGCTCCCCAAGAGAAGCCTCCACCAAATGCTGCAAAAATTATAGTATCTCCTTTTTTAAGTTCGTTTTCATAATCTGCAAGTAATAATGGTAATGTGGCAGATGTTGTATTGCCATATTTATGAATATTCATTAATACTTTAGATTCTTCGAGTCCAATTCTTTCTACTGTAGCATCAATTATTCTTTTATTGGCTTGATGTGCCGCAAACCATGAAACATCTTCGATCTTTAAGTTATTTCTTTCTAATATTTTTTCGCTTACATCAGCCATATTAAAAACAGCATTTTTAAACACTGTTCTACCTTCTTGGCGCACAAAAGCACCTGAAGAACCAAAAACATCTCCTTTTTCAAATGGATATGCTGACCCTCCTTTTTGTACTTGTAAAAACTCTCTTCCTTCTCCGTTTGTTCTTAAATACTCATCTTGTATACCAAGGCCTTCGGTATTTGGTTCAAACAATACAGCACCAGCTCCATCACCAAAAATGATACAGGTAGCTCTATCTGTATAATCTATCATTGATGAATTTTTATCAGCACCGATAAGCAGTACCTTTTTGTATTTACCAGACTCAATAAAACTAGATACCACAGACATTCCGAATAAAAAACTGGAACAAGCAGCATCCATATCAAATGAAAAAGCTTCTGTGGCTCCTATTTGGGTAGCTACAAAAGCTGCGGTAGATGCGGCTTGCATATCTGGCGTTGCAGAGCATACAATAACAACTTCAATTTCTTTAGGGTCCAAATTTGATTTCGCTAAAAGATCTTCTGCTGCCTTAATAGCCATAAAAGAAGTTCCTTTACCTTCTCCCTTCAAAATTCGACGTTCTTTAATACCCGTTCTTGAAGTTATCCATTCATCATTAGTATCGACTAAGGTTTCCAATATTTTGTTTGACAAAATATAATCTGGAACATATTTTCCTACGGCTGTGATTGCTGCAGTAATTTTGGTCATAAACATCGTTTTTGTTATAAACAACTAAGTTCTAAAAGAGTGGCCAAAGTAATGAAATTTATTTTGGTTTTTGAGTAAAAAAGTGTTGTTTTTGTTCGATTTAGACCAAAAACAACAATAAAACACCTAAAAGTAGTGTTTTTTTGTTTTTTTAAGTAGCATTACAATAACTAAAAAAGCTCTTAAAAATCTAAGTATTTTTAATGTCTGACTGAAGAGAGTCCCCTCGACAAACTTTGTTTGCTACCTTCAGCATAAATATATATCTCGGTAATGCTCGTGATAAACCCCGAACTTCTTTATCTTCCCTACCAAGTAAAAGTGAATTTTTAGCAAAAAAAAGCTCCTCTATTTAGAGAAGCTTTATTAAGTACAGGCGGAGAGACTCGAACTCTCACACCTTGCGGCACTAGATCCTAAGTCTAGCGTGTCTACCAATTCCACCACGCCTGCATTAAAAATACCAACATAATTTTTAGTATCGGGCTGCAAATATAATCAATCTTACTAAATAGCAAAGATGTTCATCTATATTTTTAGTATTTTTGAAATGAAATAATTTAGAAATTATGAATAATATAAAATCATATATAAATCAGCATAAAGATCGCTTTATAAACGAACTTATAGAACTATTAAAAATTCCTTCAATAAGTGCCGATTCTGCTTATAAAAAAGATGTAATCGCCACGGCCGAAGCCGTAAAAACCTCACTAGAAAATGCTGGATGTGACCATGTTGAAATATGTGACACGCCAGGCTACCCTATTATATATGGAGAAAAAATAATCGACAGTAATTTACCAACAATATTAGTCTATGGGCATTATGATGTGCAACCACCTGACCCTTTAGAATTATGGGATTCTCCTCCTTTTGAGCCTATTGTCAAAAAAACAACATCTCACCCCGAAGGGGCTATTTTCGCTAGAGGTGCATCTGATGATAAAGGACAAATGTTTATGCATGTAAAAGCATTAGAATATATGACTTCAAACAATAATTTGCCTTGCAATGTAAAATTTATGATTGAAGGAGAAGAAGAAATAGGTTCTGAAAGTTTATCTTGGTTTGTCGAGCAACATCAAGAAAAATTAGCCAATGACGTGATATTAATTTCTGATACCGGAATGATCAGTAATACACAACCATCAATTACTACCGGCTTACGAGGATTGAGTTATGTGGAAGTAGAAGTGACAGGACCGAATCGTGATTTACATTCAGGTCTGTATGGCGGCGCAGTTGCAAACCCAATCAATATTTTAACAAAGATGATTGCTTCATTGCATGATGAAGATAACCATATTACAATACCCAGGTTTTATGATAAAGTAGAGAACCTTTCGGCCGAAGAGCGTGTAGAAATGGCAAAGGCACCTTTTTCCTTGGACGCCTATAAAAAATCTATAGATATTGACTCTGAATATGGTGAAAAAGGATATACGACAAACGAACGGAATTCTATCAGACCTACTCTTGATGTTAACGGAATTTGGGGAGGTTATATTGGTGAAGGTGCCAAAACCGTTATTGCGAGTAAAGCGTATGCAAAAATTTCAATGCGTCTTGTTCCTCATCAAGATTGGCAGGAAATAACGGAAATTTTTAAATCTCATTTTGAAAGTATTGCTCCAAAAGGAGTTAAGGTAAAGGTAACACCACATCATGGCGGACAGGGTTATGTAACTCCTATAGATAGTATTGGTTATAGAGCTGCTGCAAAAGCATATCAAGAAGCTTTTGGGAAAAGTCCTATTCCACAGCGAAGTGGTGGTAGCATCCCAATTGTTGCTTTATTTGAAAAAGAATTGAAAAGTAAAACGATTTTAATGGGTTTTGGTCTAGATAGCGATGCGATACATTCACCAAATGAACATTTCGGGATATTTAATTACCTAAAGGGAATTGAAACCATTCCGTTATTTTATAAGTATTTTACAGAGATGAAGTCTTAACGTTCAACTTTTTTAAACGAACCAAACTCATCATTTATTCTACTATTGGATCGAACGATTTTTTTATTATCTGGAAAATTGTCTTTTATGATTATGTAATTATTTTGAGATTGTTCTTTAATATTATTGAAATAAATTTCTTTGATATTAAAAAAAATTAACGAAAACATTAACACTTCATTCACACTTTTCAAGCAACATAAAGTCGTTTTTTACCGTTAGTTATCTTTAATCTTCTCTACAATGCTTAAAAATTTCTTTTGGATGTGCTCCGGCGCTGATCCTGACTTACTCAATGAAAGTCCAAAATCTGAACAAATAAAATATGCTGGTATAGGCGGCACCGTTTTTTTTACGGCAGTAATGGCATTTATTTCTGGTTCTTATGCATTGTATACTGTTTTTGATACTATTTACCCTGCAATTGCCTTTGGGTTAATTTGGGGATTATTAATTTTTAATTTAGATCGTTTTATAGTTTCTACCATAAAGAAACGCGATAATGTTTGGAAAGAATTATTACAAGCATCGCCCAGAATAGTGTTGGCGATTATTATTGCTGTAGTCATTTCTAAACCTTTAGAAATGAAGATTTTTGAAAAAGAAATCAATCAAGTGTTACTAAAGCAGAAGAATGAATTAACGCTGCAAAATCAGAATCAAATTGCGCAACAATATACACCCGAAATTGATAGAATTGAGACTGAAATTTTAGCTTTAGAAAATGCCGTTGATGTAAAAGAAAAAGAAACTAATGATTTATATACTACCTATATCACTGAAGCGGAAGGTACTGCTGGCACCATGAAATTAGGCAAAGGCCCTGTATATAAAGAAAAGAGAGAAAAACATGACGCATTGTTACAAGAATTACAACAGTTAAAGCAAGAAAACAAACCGAAGATAGCCGAAAAAGAAGCAGCAATTTTGGCTTTAAGAAACAAACAAGACAATCAAACAACAGCAAGTCAGCCAATAATCGATGGCTTTGACGGATTGATGGCTAGAATTAACGCTTTAGGTAAGCTCGCTTGGTTTCCTTCATTTTTTATTTTGTTGCTCTTTTTAGCTATTGAAACAGCTCCTGTATTGGCAAAAGTAATGGCTCCTAAGGGCGCTTACGATATGAAGTTCGATGAGCAAGAAGATGCCTTAGCTACTTGGGTAGCACAACAAAAAAATCAAAGAGCCGCATTGTTGAATACTGATACTACCTTAAATGAAAAAGTATATTACGATGTATCTGAAGATGCTGAAATCTACGATTATAAGAAGCAAAAAGCGAAAGATTTGCTAAAGCTACAATCTGATAAATTCTATAAAAAACAGAGTGATTTGATTTGATAAAATTAATTCACCTCAAGCGAAGTAAATTTAAAAGTAGTACCATCAAATAAGCCTTTATCACTCAACTTTAAAGAAGGAATTACCAGTAAGGCCATAAAAGATAGTGTCATATAGGGTGCTCTTAGTTTACTTCCCATTTTTTTTGCAAGTCGATCTAATTCCGCATAAGCTAACCCAACCTCAACACCAGATTTATCACTCATTATGCCCGCTACTGGCAATGGAACTATTTTCTCTTCGATATTAGAGATAGCGGAAACACCACCCTTATTTTTAATTAATAAATTGACTGCCTTACAAATGGCTTCATCAGAGACTCCAACAGCAATAATATTATGAGAATCATGCCCTACGGAGCTGGCAATAGCCCCTTCTTTTAATCCGAAATTTTTAATGAACGCAATTGAAGGCTCAGCATTTTTATAGCGATTTACAACTGTCATTTTCAATATATCAGATTCTGTGTTTGAAACTAAATTCCCGTCTATTAGTAGGCTTTCTGCTTCTATTTCATTTGTTATTAATTCCCCATCAAGAGCTTCTATAACACGTATTTTATCTGAAGCTGAATAAAATTCAAAGTCTGAAACTTTTTTAAAATCAGTATCAAAATTGTTAGGCACTTCAAAATCAACAGATTCAACGAATGATTTTCCGTTTTCTGCAACTAAATTTCCGTCAATATAGGTTTGTACCACCTTAAAATTTTTTAAATTTTCAACAACTATAAAATCAGCAGCATCTCCTTGTTGCAACACACCAACATCCAATTTATAATGCTTTACTGGATTGATACATGCAGCTTGCAATACCTTAAAAATATCAATGCCTTTCGTAATAGCTCTAACGCACAACTGATTGATGTGACCAATTAATAAATCATCGGGGTGTTTATCATCTGAACAAAACATCATATTTTCAAAATGTTCGGGTAATAAATCGATTAAAGCTTCAAAGTTTTTAGCTGCGCTCCCTTCTCGGATAAGGATTTTCATTCCTTTTCGGAGTTTTTCCATCGCTTCATCATAAGTAAAACATTCATGATCGGTTGAAATACCTGCTGCAATATATTTTGTAATATCATCACCTCGTAAGCCTGGTGCATGACCATCAACCGGTTTATTGTATTTTTCCGCGAAAGCTATCTTTTTCAGCACTTCTTCATCATCAAACAACACACCAGGATAATTCATCATTTCGGCGAGATACTTAATATCTGGGTTTTGAAGTAATTTTTCAATATCACTCGAATCAATTACCGCTCCCGCACTTTCAAAAGAAGTAGCAGGCACACAAGAAGGCGCCCCAAAATTAAATTTTAGTGGAACTTTTTTGCCATTTTCTATCATAAATTCAACGCCTTTAACTCCCAAGACATTCGCAATTTCATGTGGATCAGAAACTGTAGCAACTGTACCATGCAGCACTGCAATTTTGGCAAATTCAGAAGGAACAAGCATTGAACTTTCAATATGTATATGTGCGTCTATAAAACC
>RCNE010000280.1_pt1 | contig 27533 bp, 23 predicted proteins | sample 2041361 | NCBI WGS metagenome assembly RCNE01 (sample SAMN09708229, study PRJNA481090) | Marine sediment metagenome, whole genome shotgun sequencing project. | reverse complement strand
TATCCGTCACCGTCAATATCGCCGGCCGTCGAAACAGCCCCACCAAAGCCGGCATCGTCGAGGTCGGCCTCATAGGACCAGTCAGGCGATGACGAGAGCCCGCCGGCCGAGCCATAGAAGACATCCACCCTGCCCTCATCGATCTCGGGGTTGCTCGCATTGGGCGTCCCCACCACGAGGTCCCCGAATCCGTCGCCGTTGAGATCTCCCGCGGACGCGACCCCCACCCCCGTCCAACCTTCCGGGTCCTGACCGTCAAACGACCAGTCGGGACTGGAGAGTGATGGATCCGTGGAGCCAAAAAAGACGTGGACACTCCCCTCCCTGGAAGACAGGACATCGTGAAACGGAGCTCCGACCGCAACATCTGAAAATCCGTCACCGTTGAGATCCCCCGCATTCCTCGCAGGCGACCCGAACGCCGCGCCTGCGACCGAGAAGTCATGGTGTGTGTCGGCCTCCAGCGCCAACACATCCGCCCCGCCGTGGTAGATGAAGACGGCGCCTTCAGCGTGCTCGGATGCGGCGTACTGCGGCGCCGGCGCCACGAGGTCGGAGTACCCGTCGCCGTTGACATCACCGGCGGCTGGCCGGGTTCCGCCAAGGAACAGACCCGCCGCGTTGCCTTCGATCACGTTGTCCGCAACCTCCTCGACCGGATCGGTGCGGGAGTTCAGAATGCCTCCCTCCCGACCGTGGAACACGAACAGGGCCCCCTCGTCCACCTCACCATTGGCGAACCGGTCGGCGCCGACAACCACGTCGGAGAAACCGTCGCCGTTGACGTCGCCGATCCCCGCGACCCGATTACCGAACTCGATGCTGCCGTGGGGGCTCGGGTTGCCCTCGATCACCGTATCGGCTGCGACGGTAACCGATGCGCTCTGGTTGGATGAAATGCCCGAAGGGCCCCCGTGGTAGATCAACATAACGCCTTCGTCGGCGTGCGGGCCAGAGTCTTCCCAAAGGGGCATACCTAGGATGAGGTCGGCGTAACCGTCGCCATTGACATCCCCCGCACCAGCGAAGTTTATATAGCTATATACCAGGTTCGCCTCGATCAGCGAATCCGCGGCCGCTGCCAACGCCTGGGTTGGATTTCCCGGAATTCCGGCCAACCCGCCGTGAAGGATGGCGATCCCTCCCTCGTTCAACTCCGGGTTATCCAGTGAGGTAATGTCCACGGCCACGTCGTCAAATCCATCACCGTTGACATCTCCCAGTCCCAATGTCGTCATGCCCGACCAAAGATCCGCGCCGTTACCCTCAAGGACGGTAGCCGCATGGGTGATGGATGTCGCTGAGATTCCCAATGAGGAACCGTGAAAGATAAACCCAGCGCCCTCGTTCGGCTCCGCCACGTCATCGCTCCAAAGCCACCCGCCCGCAATCAAATCGGTGAATCCATCGCCATTGACATCCCCTGCAGAATTGACGGAGACCCCGAACGCGGCACCCAAGACATTGGAAACGATCTGGGTTTCGGCGTCGTTCAGGCTGGTGGCGGAGATGCCTTGCACCGACCCTTCGAAGACCCACACGGCACCCCACACATCAGTGGTCGAGGGTGGATTTACCGGATCCCACCGGGTCTCTCCCGCGGCGATGTCATCGAATCCGTCGCCATTGACGTCACCGATGACGGCCAGGCTGGTGGGAAATTGAAAGCCGGCGAGATCGGACTCGATGATGGCGTTGGGCACGAGTGCTCCAGCGCCATTGCTGGCGATTCCCCCAGGACCTCCGTGAAAAACCAGCACCGCGCCTTCGTCGGTCTGGCCACCGTCCCAACCCGGCGCCCCCACAACCACATCTGAGAATCCGTCGCCATTGACGTCTCCCGCGCTGACGTCTTTACCGAGGAACTGATCTACGACATTGCTCTGCAATACGGTATTGGCGGCACCGGTGAGCAGGTTCTTCACGGTGACCGGCATGACCGGATCGGATTTGGCCACGGAGATCAAAAGACGGCCGTCAACCAGACCGAGTTCGGCAGAAACCGGTTCTCCTGAGGCGTCAAGAACCTCTCCGATGGAGTAGGTCAGACGGCGACCGGTGGTGGTCCGAAGCTCCACTGAATCGGCGGTGACATTCAGACCGGCAGAGACGAAATCGAGTTCGATCGTCATCGGCGCCAGCCGCGACCTCGTCCCGCCGATCGTGATGACGTGTTCGAGTCCCCGCTCGCTGTTGACAAAGCGCTCGGTCAACCCGTCGCGCCTCACCACGACCCCATTTCCAGTCCGCTCAAGGGTCGATGAACTCACGATCGTCTGTCTCGACGGGAGTGCAACCCTCAGTCGCACCAGTTCGGGGTTCCCGTTTGCGGTACGATCAGCAACCCGAAGCCCATCGACCGTGAAATAGAAGCGCAGGTTCTGCGACCGGTTGGCCGCGTGCCAAGCCGCCTCGAGATCGGGCAGGACCGTCTGGTCCTGCCAGGTCACGTGGTACTCCGACTCGCGGATGACACGTTGGATCTCGTCGATCGTCGGTGCCGGTTTGTCGGCGCCGACGGTTACCGGACTTGGAAGCAGCGCACAGGCAACGGTGAGAATGAACCGACCCGCGGTGGAATGGGACATTTGCAGCCTCCCGATCTTCATCGGTTGATATAACGCCGAAACGGCGGAAATCCCTCAGGTGCGTCCAAAACTCTGCTCGATCAAACCGGATCACTCAAAGCGACGGGCCGCCGGGTCATCTGCGGCGAGATCCGAAGTCTCGGAACAACGACCGGACGAGCCGCAATCGACTCGACACCAATCCGCGATTGCGGTTGCTCTGTTTGATTGAGACGAGAATACGCTGCCGAGATCGAAAAAACAAAAAAGGTGGGCCCGAAGGCCCACCTTGTGTCGTTCGAATGGAACCGATTGATCAGCCGGCGAGCTTCTTGACCTCTTCCACCATGGGTGGAATGACATCGAAGAGATCACCGACAATCCCGTAGTCGGCGATCTTGAAGATCGGCGCATCGGGATCCTTGTTGATGGCGACGATGATCTTCGACGAGTTCATCCCGGCGAGATGCTGGATGGCGCCAGAGATTCCGGCGGCGATATAAAGCGACGGGCTCACGACCTTGCCGGTCTGGCCTACCTGGTGTTTGTGCGCAATCCATCCGGCATCCACCGCGGCACGCGATGCGCCGACCGCACCGCCGAGGGCCTCGGCGAGGGAGCGGATGAGGGCGAAGTTCTCGGGACCCTTGAGACCGCGGCCGCCGGCGACGATGATGTCGGCCTCGGCGACATCAATTTCGCCGCCCCCGGTGTCGATGAGCTCTTTGACCACCGCGCGAATGGCGAGGGTCAGGCCATCGAGGGCGACAACCTCGGCCGAACCGCCGGTCTCCTCAGCGGCAAAGACGTTGGGCCGCAAGCTGATGACCTGAGGCTTGACGCCGGCCGAGTCGACGGTGGCGAATGCCTTGCTCGAATAGACCGGGCGGCGGGCCACAAACTGGCCGTCGTCCTGACTGAAGGCGACGACATCGGCCAGGGCGCCGACCCCGAGCGTGGCGGCGACCCGCGGCGCGAGATCACGCCCCATGGCGGTGCCGGCGAAGAAGACCGCTTCGGGGGATGTTGCCTCGACCGCCTTGACCACGGCTTCGCCGTAGCCCTCCGAGGAGTAGAGGGCGAGGTTGGGATCATCGGCGAGGAAAACCTTGGCCGCGCCGTAGGCGCCAAGCCCTGCGGCCGCGTCGCTGATACCCGAACCGACCAGAACCGCGGCGACATCGCCGCCGGCCTGCCGGTGAGCCTCTGAAATGGCCTGAAGCGAGGCCTGACGAATGACACCCATGCGCTGCTCAACAAAAACTAATATGCCAGCCATCATCGCCTCCCTAAATCGCCTTCGCTTCGCTGCGAAGCAGATTCACCAGCTGGGCCGCCGCGGCCGCCGGATCGTCCTCACCCTGGATGACGGTGCCTTCCGACTTGGGTGGCGGCAGCTCGAGGCTGCGGACGGTGTAGTACGAATCGGTCGCCTCGTTGATGCCCAGACTCGCAACCTCGATCTTGTCCACGGGTTTGCGCTTGGCTGCCATGATGCCCTTGAGTGCGGCGTAACGCGGCTCGTTGAGGCCTTTCTGACAGGTCAACAGGGCGGGCAACGGGCTCTCGACGATCTCCTGACCACCTTCGACGTCGCGGCCGGCGGTCAGCGAGGCATCGCCGACTTCGAGCTTGGAGACATTGGCCACGTGCGGAATGCCGAGCAGCACGGCGAGCATCTGGCCCACCTGGTTGCAGTCGGAGCCGACACCCATGTTGCCGCAGAGCACGAGATCGTACTCACGTCCTTCGATGGCCTTGGCCAGAACACCGGCGATGGCGAAACTGTCACCGAGATTGGACTCGCCACCGATGACATGCACCGCTTTTTGGGCGCCGCGAGCCAGGCAGTCTCTGAGCGCGGCTTCGGCCCGGGCGGGACCATAGGTCACGACGGTGACCTCACCGCCCTTGGCCTCGGTGATCTGAAGGGCCTCTTCGAGGGCGTACTCGTCAAATGGCGAGACGATCCACTTGATACCCGTCTCGTCGATGCTTTTTCCGTCGGGTCCGATCTTGATGACCGACGCCGTGTCCGGGACGCTGGTCACACAGACAATACAGTTCACGGCCTACCTCCCTGGTTGGATTATGGGGAATACTGAATAGTCATTCATCTGTGGCCGAGTGTAGCAGAACCTCATGACACGGTGCGGCAAGCTGCTCATATCCGCCTCCATTTCCTTACCCGTTCCCGATCCCGTTCCCGAAATGCAGCGTCCGTGGCATGGTCCGAGGCAGCGGCCGGCGCAGCGGCCGTGCCAGTGGCAGCGTCAATCGGGACACGGCCATCGGGCACGGGTACGGCCATCGGGTACGGGATCGGGATCGGACGCGGACACGGACACGGACGCGGACGCGGGATCACACCCATGCGATGATATTCGGGTGAGCGACGAGTCCCACATCCAGTTCTTCGAATTCAAGGCCCGGAAGTTCTGCACCTGGTTCGAAGTGACGAGCGCCACGGGCCGGTACGACGGCATCCGGGCGACTCACGTGGTCTCGGGACTGGTCGCTTCGGCGGCGAAGCTCATGCGCATTCGTCTCGCCGGGATGCCCCAGGATCCCGAAACCGCCGGTCTCCGCACCCCGCCACCGAAAACGGTCACGGGCACCTTTCCCGTCGAGTGCCGCGCCGACTGGGCCGAAATCTGCGACCACCGTCAACGGACCGGCGGGCTGCCCGGTTGTCTCGCCGAGGTGCAGCGCGAACTCCACATCGGTCTCGAGATCCTCGACGAGGGCCGCCCCTACGAGGCAATCTCCCACTGGCAGCTGGGCTATGTCCACAACTGGGGCGAACTCGCCATCTGCGCGCTGATGATGATGCACAGCGACCTGGCGAAGTCGGCCAGGAGCTGACAGTCAACTTCAGCTAGCTGTCGACCCCTTCATGCTCCGCCCTCAACCGGTGGACCTCCTCGTCATAAACCTCGAGGACCCGTTGGTAGGAGAGCATGCCCATGGCCATCGATGGCGGCGGTCCGGAGAGCACCGGGAGATTCTCGTGTCTGAAGGCGGTGAATCGCCGCACCGCCGTATGCAGGTCGTCGTCGAGTTCGAGATAGGCCATGGTGCTCGCCGCCACCGACAGATCCGAGGCCACCAGGAGCGACCAAACATCCGGGCTCGCCATCATCCGCCGGACATCGGTCATACTGAACAACCCGATGACCAATCCCTCGGCGTCGACGACCGGGAAAGCATGCTGCTCACTCGGTGCGACCTCTCCGAGAATCCTCTCGAAAGGGGTGCCCGGGGAAAAGGTGATCAACTCCTGCTCCTGGTCCACGACTTCGCGAACCGTGAGTCTTTCCAGCACATCCATCTGGAGATCGCCGATGTGGGCCGGCGAGTCGATCCGCGTCGGAACCTGAGCCTCGTAGATCGACACGCCCCGCATGAGAAGAAAGACCACCGAACAGACGAGCATCAACGGCACCAGCAGATTGTACGACCCACTCATCTCGGCGACCATGATCAGTGAGGCGATGGGCACCTTCGCGACACCTGCAAAGAAACCGCCCATCCCGACCAGGACGCACGCCGCCGTGGCCGGGGCAAAACCGGGCGCAAGCCGCTCCGCTGCAGCGGCGAAGACCGCCCCGGTGACTCCACCGATGACCAGGGACGGCGCGAAGACCCCGCCCGATCCGCCCGAGGAGATGGTGAACGAGGTCGCGAGGATCTTGGCCGGCAGCAGCAAGAGCAGAATCTTGAGCGGCAAAGCACCGTCGAGAGTGAGCTGGAGCCATCCGTATCCGCCCGACATGACCTGGGGCACCACCAACGCCAACATCGCGACGAGCAATCCACCGATGGCCGGCTTGAACATCGCCGGCACCGGGAGCTTGGCGAAGACCAGTTCCCGCATGCCGTAGAAGACCTTGATGTAGAGGAAGCCCACCACCGCGAGGACGATCCCGAGGACCAGATATGCGAGAAGCTCCCGCGGCGCGGTGAACTGCTCGATATGGGTTTCAAAAATCGGGTGCCAGCCGGTGAGTGAGGCGTTTACCACATAGGCGACGATGGAGGACATGATGGCCGGGATCAAAGCCTCGGACTCGTAGTCGTTCTCCGAGTAGAGCACCTCAATGGCGAAGAGGGCGGCGCCGAGGGGCGCCCGGAACATCCCACCAATACCGGCCGCCATACCGCAGATGACGAGAATCCTGCGATCGAGGGTCGGCAACCGGAGCAACTGCGCAAGATAGGAAGCGAAGCCGGCGCTGATGTGGGCCACCGGACCCTCGCGGCCCGCCGAACCACCCGATCCGATGGTCAGCGCCGATGCGACCAACTTGATGGGGATGATGCGAGGACGAAGGATCGCCCCTTTCTGGTGGTAGGCGTTGATGACCGCATCGGTGCCGTGACCTTCGGCCTCCGGCGCGAATTTATTCACGATCCAACCCACCAGAAGACCCGCACCCGGAAGCACGAGCAGCAGGAGCCACGGTCGTTCCGGAAGGTGCCAACCACCCCCATCCGTCGCACCGTGGCCGGGCGCTTCAAAACCCACGACCCTGTTGAGAAGCAAACCGGACACGCCTTCGACTCCCCAGGTGAGGGCCGCCGCGCCAAGACCGGCGACGACACCGATCAAGAGCGCCAGGACAAGCCACCGACCGAAGTTGTAGAGGTCGATTCGGGTGGCCAGCCGACCCAAACCGGTCAGAAGTCGAGAGCTCTGCGGCTCCACTGGGATCTCCGGGCCCGGCTCAACCGAACGCAGCCAGGGGCGGCGAACCGGTGGAATGCGTGTTCATCCGATTTCAGTCCGTCGCGCCGACCAGCAGACAACCGTTGGTTCCACCAAAACCGAAGGAGTTGGTCAACGCGATCTTGATGGGCACTTCCCGGGCTATGTGAGCGACATAGTCGAGGTCGTTTTCGGGATCGGGATTGTCGAGGTTGATGGTTGGCGGGATGATGCCTTCCTTCACCGCCATCACCGCAATCCCAAACTCGAGTCCCCCTGCGGCGCCGAGCAGGTGACCGGACATGGATTTGGTGGAAGAAACCAAGATCTTCTCGGCATGAGGGCCGAAGACCCCTTTGATGGCAATGGTTTCAACGCTATCGCCCGCCGGTGTCGAGGTGCCGTGGGCGTTGACATAGTCGACATCCTCGGGGTTGAGCTTGGCATCCTGGAGTGCAGCCCGCATGCATCGGATGGCCCCATCCCCATCCTCCGAGGGCGCCGAAATGTGGTGGGCATCTGAGGACATCCCAAAGCCCAGAACCTCGGCAAGGATCGGCGCTCCCCGCTTGCGGGCGGACTCGTACTCTTCGAGCACCACGATGCCCGCTCCCTCACCAATGACAAACCCATCCCGGTCCCTATCCCACGGTCGCGATGCCCGTTGCGGCTCATCGTTGCGCGTCGACAGGGCCCGCATCGAGGCGAAGCCCGCGACCGGCATGGGTGTGATCACGGCCTCGGATCCGCCGGCGATGATGGTATCGGCATAGCCGTGGCGAATGTAGAGCGTCGCATCGCTAATCGCGTGCGCGGAGGTCGCGCACGCCGTACAGGTGGCCATGTTGGGACCTTTGGCCCCGGTACGGATGCTCACGACACCCGAACACATATTGATGATGCTGCCCGGAATGAAAAAGGGCGAGACCCTCTTCGGACCGCGCTCGAGCAGTCTCGTGTGGTTCTCCTCGATCATGGGAAATCCGCCGATCCCCGAGCCGATGACAACCCCGACCCTGTGGGCGTTGTCGTCATTGACTTCGAATCCCGACTGTTCCATGGCCATGTCCGCCGCCGCCACCGCGTAGTGGACAAAGGTGTCGAACTTCTTGATTTCTTTGTGTTCGAACCATCGACCCGGATCGAAGCCCTGGACTTCACCCGCGATTCGGGACGAAAACCCCTCGGTATCGAATTTCGTAATGGGTCCGATCCCGCTGCGCCCCGCAACAAGAGCATCCCACGTGGCCTGGGTCCCGATCCCCAAAGGGGAGACCATACCGAGGCCCGTAACCACTACGCGCCGAGGCATCAACTGCTCGCGTTGCTCTCGAGGAAAGCGACCGCGTCTTTGACGTTGGCGATCTTTTCGGCCGCCTCGTCCGGGATCTCGACATCAAACTCTTCCTCGAAGGCCATCACGAGCTCGACCACATCGAGAGAGTCGGCGCCGAGGTCATCAACGAACGATGCCTCCGCGGTCACTTTTTCGGCATCTACACCGAGCTGCTGCACGATGATCTCTTTGACCTTTACTTCGATACTCATAACGCGTCCCTCCTCCGTCAATTCAGTTCTCTTGTCGTTTTCGCTCTCATCAGCCGATGTCCGGAACGAGAATTCGACCGAGCATCGATGGCGATTCGACACCGGGGAAAAACGCCGGTGTTGCTTCCCCCAACCATGCTCTACTCACTTCGATTCCCGCTGCCAAATTGGCGACGACACTGACTGAAGGATACGTGATAGCACACAGCGGCGACCCGCGCAAGCAGCCCAAATACCTTGACACCGGCCCAAAAAAGGAGTAATCAGCCATTTAACGTCGCAATCGGCCTGTGACGAGGAGGTTCCATGGAAGCGTATTTGACCGCAAAAGAGGCAGCCGACTATCTCAAGCTTGCTGAGCGGACATTGGTCCGTCTGGCTCACGAAGGAAAAATCCCAGGGGTGAAGATCGGCGGTCAGTGGCGCTTTCGCCGCGCACTGCTCGATGAGTACCTCGACACCCTCGCCGCAGAGTCGGTGGGATCATCCGGTGCGGCGCCAAACCAGGTCATCGATGCGCCCTTCGATGAGATCATCACCGTCGAACAGATCATCCCGGATCTGACGGCCAACGATCGCAACGATGTCATCCATTCCATGGTGACCCATGTGACGGATCTCGGTCTGGTGCAGGATCAAGCGTGGCTCGAGGCCGCCCTTGCCGCACGCGAGCGACTCGTCCCGACCGCGGTCCCCGAGGGCGTCGCGTTTCTGCACGCCCGTCGACGCGCCGCCGACAAGTTCCCGAAACAGTTCATCGCCATGGCCCGGTCCACCGACGGTCTGGTTTTCGGTTCACCGGAGATGGGAAAGACCCACGTCTTCTTCCTGCTTGCGCTGCGCAACGACGCGCTCCATCTGCGTTGGCTTTCGCGGTTGGCTTGGATTGTCCGCAATCCCGGTCGCATGGCACGGCTGCTCGAGGCGGAGTCCGCCACCGAGATTCACGCCACCTTGCTTGACGCGGCCCGCAATCTGCCGGGGTCGTTGAAGCCAACTGGCAAGCCGACGCAGCGGTAGGAAGCCTTCAGCTGTCAGCCGTCAGCTCGCAGCCCATCGCAATCGCATGCAGATCGATCGGATCTTCTGCGATGAAAGAGCTGAGAGCTGATGGCTGACAGCATTGAGACCGAGACCGTCGAGGACTACGTACGCGTTGCAAATCCTCCTTCGCGATTCGGTTTACAATGGCGCCTCAATGAAAATTGCCCTCATCGGTAGCCACGGCGTCGGTAAGACGACTCTGTGTTTCGAGCTCGCAGCGCGGCTGAAACGACGCAATGTCGATGTCGAGATCGTTCGCGAGGTGGCGCGCCGCTGTCCCCTTCCGATCAACCAGGAGACCACCATCGCCGCCCAGGAGTGGATCGCCCACAGTCAGGTAACGGCCGAGATCGAAGCCGCGGCCGTCCACGATGCCGTTCTCTGTGATCGATCGGTTCTCGACAACTACTGCTACATGGTCCACGCGGCGGGCACACAGAAGATCTGGGAACGCTTCCTCGACTACTGGATCCGAACCTATGATGTGCTGATCCACGTCCCGCTGTGGGTCCGTCCAACCTATGACGGGGTCCGCGCCGTGGATGCCGGCTTCCAGGAACAGATCGAGCTGCTCCTGGAAGGCATGATCGCCGCGCGCGCCCTGCTGCCCGTTCGACTCGACCCCGATGACCGCGACGGATGGGGTCAGCTCATCGAAAATCTCCTCCTGCCTCAGCTCGAACCCACGTTGCCGCTGTTTCCCGTCGATCAACAGGACGATTGACACTCGCGACTCCCAATGCGAGCATCGATGAGATGAGTCCCGATTGTGATCTTCTTGTCCGCAACGGCACGATTGTGCCCATGGAGCGGGATCGACATTGGTTGACCGGTGATGTGCTCGTCCGCGATGGCCGGATCGCCGAGATCCGCCCCAACGGCGCCGGTGAGATCACAGCCCGGCAGGTGCTCGACGCTTCCGGGGCCGTCGTGCTCCCGGGTTTCATCCAGTGTCATGTCCACGTCGTCCAGTCGCTGCTCCGTCATCAGGCGGACGGGCTGGAACTCCTCGACTGGCTCGAACGGCGAACCCTGCCCTACGAGGCAGCACTCGACGGCGACGGGGTCGCGACAGCCGCCGAACTCGGCATCGCCGAGCTTCTCGCCGGAGGGACAACGACGGTTCTCGATTTCGGGACGACCCATGACCACGACCGCGTCTTCGAATCCGCCGAACGCATGGGGATTCGAATGACATCCGGTCGGACCCACATGAATATGGGGAGTGAGACCGCACCGGCCCTCATCGAAGACGCCGATGCCTCGCTTGCCGACGCCGAGGGCATCGGCGGGCGCTGGCACGGTCAGGCCGGCGGCCGACTCCGGTACGCGGTGGCCCCCCGCTTCGCCCTGTCGTGCACCCGGGAGCTTCTTGAAGGCTGCGCCCGCCTTGCGCGTGATCATGGCTGGCTGCTGCATTCCCACGCATCCGAAAACACCGACGAGGTTGCCGCCGTTCGCGCCGCCACCGGGATGAGCAACATCGAGTACCTCGACGCGGTGGGTCTGACCGGCCGGGATGTGATCCTCGCACACGGGGTCCACCTCGATTCGGAAGAGATTCAAATCCTCGCCGACACCCAAACTCGGATCTGTCATTGCCCGGGGGCCAATCTCAAGCTCGCATCGGGGATCGCCGACATTCCGGAGCTCCGGTCACGGGGCGTGCCGGTCGGTCTCGGCGCCGACGGACCACCTTGCAACAACCGCCTGTCGGCGTTCCATGAGATGTCCCTGGCCGCAACTCTCCATGGGTTGCGGTCCGGTCCCACCGCCCTGGGAGCGTGGGATGCCATGGCCCTGGCCACTCGCGAGGGTGCACGGGTGCTCCACCTCGCCGATATCGTCGGCACCCTCACGCCGGGGAAGGCCGCCGATATCACGGTTGTATCTCTCGACGGTTGGTCGATGATCCCCGGCGACGATCCGGTCGCTCGGGTCGTCCACGGTGGTTCCGCGGCCGATGTCCGCCACGTGATCGTGGACGGTCGATCGGTCGTGATCCACGGCCAGCTGACGACGATCGATCCGGGAGAGTTGCGAACCAGAATCTCCGAATCCTGGCGGGAGACCCGCAGGAGGATGGATCTCCCATGAGCGTCCGACCGATTCTGGTTTTCGGCGATGCCCGACTCGAAGCGCCCAATGCGCCGGTGGAAGAATTCGACTCTGCCCTCGCGAGCCTCATCGATGACCTTTTCGAGGCCGGCTGGAATGCTCCAGGCCTCGGTCTCGCGGCACCCCAGGTCGGAGTCAACCTCCGGCTCGCAACCGTCGACCTGTCGGTCGGAAAAGACCCGACGCAGAAGCTCGTCCTTGCCAATCCAACGATCACCGAGACCTCGGGGAAGATCTCACTCGAGGAGGGCTGTCTTTCTTTTCCAGGGTTGTTCACGACCCTGTCACGTCCCCGCGAACTTGTGGTGACCGCCCAGGACGAACACGGAGAAGCTCTCGAAATCGAGGCGTCAAGTCTGCTCGCCCAGGCCATATGTCACGAGATCGACCACCTCGACGGACGCCTCCTGGTCCACCACTTACGCGGAATCAAGAAAAAGATGTTCCTCAGGAGGGTGGCGAAGATGCGAAAGACGGGAGTGTGGCCCGAGTAGGCCAATTATGAGTTATGAATTATGAATTTCGCTGCACCCGCCCCCTCGACAGCGATCGGATACGAGTGCGATGTCATTCATAATTCCTAATTCATAACTCATAATTTTCTAGAGCGTTCGCGGCAACACGTCGCGCGGATTCCCCTGATAGAGCTCACCGACCCTGCGCGCGGTCTCTTCGCCGGCCGGTGACACCACCTTTGGGACCACGACTTCGACGGTGTAGAGATGATCGCCGTGGGCGCGGGTCTTGGTGTTTCGGACCCCTTTGCCACGCAGGCGGAATGTCCGGGCCGAGTTGGTTCCCGGTGGAACCTTGGCCCGAACCGGACCGTGGATGGTTCCGACCTCCACCTCGCCTCCGAGGTAGGCCTCCGAAAAGGTGACCGGGATGGTCGTGTGTATGTTGTCGCCGTCTCTCTCAAAAAACGCATGCGGCCGAACCTTGACTCGCACGAGCAGATCCCCTGGTTTGCCTCCCTGGCGGCCGTCGGCACCTTTTCCGGCGACCCGAATCCGATTTCCATCAGCGACGCCCTCGGGAACCTTGACCCTGAGTTTCTCGGTGGAGATGACGACGCCCGCACCGTGACAGCTCCCGCAGGTGTGCCGTTGCGCCGTCCCGGACCCGCCGCAGGCCGAACACTGGAGTTGCCGCTGAACCGGCAGGTTGATGGTGGTCCCCTGAACGGCGTCCGCGAAACTCACCTCAACCGCGAGTTCCTGGTCGGCACCGCGCTGCGGCGCCTGCCGCGCATTTCCCGGACGCGCTCCACCGAAGAACTGACTGAAAATGTCGCCGAGATCCTGGAATCCGCCCATCCCATCCAAGTCGACGCGGTATCCCTCGGGTCCCTGAGAGCTGCTTCTCCGTCCTGCCCGCCGGAACGGATCGAAACCGGCGGTCGGATCACCATCCACCGTACCAAAAGTGTCGTACTGCTTTCGCTTGTCCGCATCCGACAGGACCGCGTACGCTTCCTGAATCTCCCTGAACTTCTGTTCGGCGTCGTTTTTGCCCGGATTGACATCAGGATGGAACTTGCGCGCGAGTTTTCGGTAGGCCTTCTTGATATCCGGGGCGTCCGCCGACCGCGGAATGCCAAGTGTCTTGTAGTAGTCAGTCGCCAATCTCGCCTCCATCACCATCTGGTGACCCAGCCACACTCTCCGGCGTCGGGAGACTGCTCTGCCGGTACAAATATGAGCGAAGTCTTATTAAATTTCAAGTTTCCCGTCCTGGGGGTGTCAAGGTAGAATGTTGTCATGGTGTGTGACGCATCAATCACCGCTGCAATGGTGACTCTCCTCGCAGTGACGCCCTTTTCTCAGCGCCGCTTTGTCGTGCCGCTGGGTATCGGTCTCGTGATCGCCGCCGTGTTCAACCTCGGCCTTCTCGCGTCGGCGCCCCACACCAACGACCCGGGAGCCATGCAGCTTCTCCTGTGGCTTCGGCTGCCGATGGTCAGGATTGCGGCCAACCTGGTATCCGGCGCGCTCATCCTTTGGGGAGCGTTCGGCATTCTCTTCGGAGGCAGCCGCGTCGACCGCCTGGTTCGATCCCTCAAGAATCGCGGCGATTTCGAAGGGGCCGGCGAGATCTATCTGCAGAACGGCAAGTTGCAGCCCGCCCTTGCCAATTTCAAAAAGGGTCGATCGTGGCAGAAAGCAGCGGAGACCGCCACACACTTGAAACGTTTTGCGGAAGCGGGTGAGTACTTCCGCCTCGCCGGCGGCCGCAGCCTGACCGACGCCGCCCGATCCTATCGGCAGGCGAACGATCCCAAGATGGCGCAGAAGTGCGAGCGCGAACTCGCCGAGTGGTTGGTCGGGAACGACCACATCAGTGAGGCCGTCGGAGCATGGATTCGCGCTGGTGATCCCAAACAAGCACTCCGGATCGCCAACATTGCACTCAAGGAAAGACAACTCCACCCGTCGGACCCGTCCTTTCAACCGGTTCTCCGCGTCACGAAACAGTTGGGTGACCATGCCACCGAGGCACGTCTCTCCGAGGCGCTCGGAGACTGGCTGGCGGTGGGCTACGCCTGGAGAGCGGCCGAAGACCACGCCCAGGCAACAGACGCCTTTCTCAAAGCCGACAATCTCGTTGAGGCGGCGAGATCGGCCTCAGATTCCGGATACCCTCACCGATCAGCCAAGATCCGTGTTCGCCACCTCGGACGGTTGTATGACCAACTGCAACAAACGACTCAACCCGGGGAGGTCACCGAGGCAGAGATCGACCGGCTCAGCAAACTCCTTCAGACCGAGACCGACGATCTGGTGCCGGTCCTGTCCGATCTCAAGATGGAGGACGAGTTGATCCAGGTCCTCGCCTCATCCGGGCGGGTCGAAAAGGCGGTGGTCATCCTGGTCTCTTCCGGTCGTCCCGAGGCGGCTGTCGATCTGGCCCGAAGCGCGAAACGGTGGACCGTTGCCGCGCCTCTTCTCGAAGATCTCAATCGCTGGGCCGAGGCCAGCGATCTCTGGGAGTTCGCCGGAGATCTCGAATCGGCGGCCCGATGCGCAGAGCGGGCCGGAGAAGACGTTCGAGCGCTCGAGATCTATCGCGGACTCGGCAGGGCAGACAAAGCCGCCCTCTTCATGGCCCGCCTGGGATACCTTCAGGACGCGCTCGTCGAACTTCACCGCGCCGAGATGCTCGAGGAAGCCTGCGATGTGCTTCGGCAGCATCCGGGTCCCGTGCCCGATATCCCCGACGTGGTGCTCGACATCGCCGGATGGGCGCGCGAGAACGGTTCGTTGGACGACGCCATCTTCTGTCTCCAGCGAGCCGTGGTCGGCGTTGCGCTCCAACCCGGCCGGTTGGAACCGGCGGTGGCCCTCGCTAGGTTGTTTCTCGAGGAGGGAAGAACCGAAAAGAGCATCGCCATCGTCGATCGAATCCTCGAGTTCGATTATTCGTGCGAACCCGCCCGTGCGCTTCGTCAGGAACTCGCCACGACCCAACAGGTCGGTGACCGCGTTCCAAGCTCCACGGACGGTGTGCCGGAGCCTTTCTCCCCAGGCACCGGACCCCACCGATACGAGATCCTCACCGAACTCGGTCGGGGCGGTATGGGAGTGGTCTACAAGGCGAGGGACACCCGGCTCGAGCGTGATGTCGCCATCAAAGTCCTCCGCGAGACCGCACCCGAGGTCGCGGCCCGGCTCGAGGAGGAGGCCAAGACCGCCGCGACCCTGAACCATCCCGGCATTGTCACGATATTCGACTTCGAGGCCGGTTTCGGCGGCTATTTCATTGCCATGGAGTTTGTTCCCGGCGAGGCGCTTGATCAAGTGGTTCGCAGTGCCCGCCAACGGGTCAGCAGTAACATCCACGTCATCTTGACCCGTCTCGCAGATGCGGTCGGCTATGCCCACCAACACCGAATCATCCATCGCGATCTCAAACCGGCCAATATCCTCCTGACCCCGGACTACGAGGTCAAGGTCCTCGACTTCGGCATTGCGGCACGCCTCGATCTGACCTCCGGGCGCGACCTTCGTATTTACGGCACGCCGTACTACATGGCACCGGAGCAGATACGCGGCAAGCGACCGACGCCGGCCACCGATGTCTACTCTTTCGGGGCCACGGCCTTTCATCTTGCCACCGGACGTCCGCCGTTCAACGAGGGGAGCATCGTCGATGCTCACCTCAGAAAGCCACCGCCCGATCCCCTCGATCTCGAACCGCAACTCGACCCCCGCCTGGCCGAGCTCATCCTCAGGTGCCTGGAGAAGGAGCCGTCCTCCCGATTCAACACCGGTTCGGAGCTTCACAGCGCGCTTGTGGCTTTGAGGAGCTGAATCAGCGACAGAGTTCGGGGCGGCATGATCAACCCCGGTCGAGAAACCCCCGTGACGGGTTCTCCGGCACCACCCGTTGCATTGATCGGCATCGACGACTCACCTCGCCAGAAAGGCCCACCGCCGAACAATGCAACAAATGGCACCACGCCACTCAGACCGGGTGCCTGGCGACCCCCGCGCATCCGGGTTCGGGTATCATGACCGTTGCGCCGTGCGCGGTGTGCGTACGCGGGGAGGTCAGGCCGAATGGATCCACGTACCCTCTGGCGACGTCCAGAGTCACGATTTCTCATCCTGTTTCTGAGCATTCTCGGGATCAGCTTCACGGTGATCGCCCTGAGGCCGGTGAACGACGCCTTTGTCGTCCCGTACACAACCCTCATCGCCAAGGTATCGGGCATCATCCTTGGCCTTTTGGGTGAGGACATCACCATGAACGGGTGCGTCCTCCGATCACCGCGGTTCGCCGTGACCATCTACAACGGCTGCAATGGACTCATCACCAGCCTGATTTTCGTTTCCGGTGTCCTCGCCTTTCCGGCGCGGTGGTCGGCCAAGATCATCGGAGTCGTCGGCGGTCTGCTGGCGATCCAGGCCATCAACCTGGTTCGCATCATCTCGCTCTTTTATATCGGCATCTATCTCCCCAAGCTCTTCAACTCGTCCCATATCTTTATCTGGCAGTCGCTGGTGATCCTGGCGGGGGTCACGCTTTGGATCACCTGGGCGCACCTCTTTGCTGCACCGCCGAAGCGAGAGGCGGATTGATCAACGGAGATCGGATGGTCGACTCGTTCAACGAGGAGGACTCGTCGTGAGCGAAGAGGTCGTGCTCTACCGCAGCTTTATCAAGAGACTGCCATTGACCTTGTTGGTGGCGATGGTGGTGTGGTTGCTTCTGCGCCCGGTCCTCGACACCGCGATCTCGGGCTTTGCGCAGCTCCTGATCAGGTCCTTCGAGTACCCCAGGGTGACGCGACTCGTTGTCGAGGATGATCACAGAGCGGAGGTTCGCCGCTCTGACTTCCGAACCGATTCGGGCATCCCGGCGATCCCGCTCACCGAAAAACACTTCAACACCATCGTCTTGCTCGCCCTCTATCTGGCGCTGCCCAGGCCGTTTTCGAGACGCCAGCTCGAACGGCTCTTTATGGGCTGGTGCATCCTCTATCTCACTCAGAGCATGAACCTGTTTTTTCACATCAAGTGTCTCTACGCCCTCTCGCTCGGTGAATGGAGCCTGCAGAACTACTCGGATTTCTCGCGCGATTTCTACGGATTCTGGCGCTACTTCACCGACCTCCCGGGACGGTTTTCGTTTCCATTCCTGATCTGGCTGGGGTTCAACTGGGATCTCGTCATCCAGTTGCTCGGACCGCCGACCGCCGGAGACGACGAAGCGTCGAGTACGGGCAAGAAAAAGAAGCCAAAGAACTGACCCGCAAATCTCTTGCAGAAACGAGCCGGCTACCGGTTCCGGCGCAAGGAGCGATAGTCCGGGATCTTGTACTCCTTGATCTTCGATATCAGGGCGCCTCGAGAAAGATTCAGCGTCCGCGCCGCCAGGCTCTGATTGCCTTTGACACGACGAAGCACCCGGTCGATGATGAGTTCCTCGACACCCGGAATCACGACCTTGAGGTCGTCGACGGCCACGAGTGACGCATAGACCTCTCCGGCCTCGTCGACGTGGGCTCCGCGCCCGGCGGAAGCCCTTCGAGGGACCAGGCCCCTGACCATCTCGCCGTCCTGCGCGGCGGAGACCAGGCGCCTGAGCTCGCCCAGAAGTTCGGTCATTTGCCCGTCGAAGGTGTAGTCGAGCACCGAGTTGAGCGTCTCCAGCTCGATCCCTCTGATCTCTTTTCCCTGTTCGGCGCCGACCCGCTCGAGGAGACGGACGATGAGCAGCGGGAGATCCTCTCGCCGGTCAACCAGCGAGGGAATCCGGATGAGATGGCGGTCGAAGAGGCGGAAGAGCGTCACATCGAGGGTGCCCTCGTTGACCAACGCCATGGCGTCCTCACCGGTTGTCACGATCCAGCGCACCGATGGGCCGAAGGCTGAGTCGAGATCCTGGGTCACCGCTGCGGCCAACTCGCGCTGCAGACCCGGTGTCATGAGGTGAACATCACGGACGACCACCACAGCACCTCGTGAGCGTTCACACAGACTCGTCCCTTCGCTTTCGCCTTCGGCACCGAAGAGTTCGACCCGAAGCGCGGCGTCTTCGTCTGATCGTGCCTGGAAGACGCGAACCGGAGGCTCTCCCCCCGGGCGTAGAGAGGCGATCAGATTCGCAAGGAACATCCGACCCGCTCCAACCGGCCCGCTCAGCATGACCGGCGAGGCCGACCGGGCCGCAGCCCCGACGCTGTCGCGCAGAATGTGTACGGCCTGGGAGGTTCCGGGGAGGTGTGTCTCCAACGATTGCTGAGCCTTCTTAACCCACTCGCCGTAGACCAGAGTTGATCGTTCAACCCGGTCCCAGTGGACCGAGAGCATCCGGGCGAATTCACCGAGCAGCTCTCGATCCTCATTTTGATCCTCGGGCGTGGTCTCGACCAGCACAACTGCGTTTGGCAGGTCCGGGCCCCGGTCAACCGGGTAGACGAGTAGAAGCTGACCGGCCAGCCGAAGCACGGCGTACCGTCCGGCCGACGCGAGTTCGGAGAAGGTACGAGCCGGCAGCCGCGGCAGGTCACCTTCCCACTGGGAGATCACCGGCTGAAAACGCCCCTCGTCGTCGGTGAGCGCCAGCAGAGCCTTACGGTCGGTGAACACCGTTGCAAAGAAGGTACGCAACGATGGCACGAGATCCGAACGTATTCTCGAGCGGAACATCTCCACGAGCTGCGTCCGAGCATCACTCAGCTGATGGGATTCGCGAAACAGGACGACCTCGGAGCGCTTCTTCTCCTCGACGCTCGTAGAGACCGGCTCCGTTTCATCTCCGGTCCCTCGATCGTGGGTACCCTCGACCACCTCGACATCGGTTTCACCGTCGTCGCCGCCCTTGAAGATGACGGTGGCAGTGCCGATCCGAATCTTGTCGCCTACCTTGAGCACACCGCGCGATCGACGTTCTCCGTTGAGGACCACGACCTGCCGGTTCTGACCGAGGAATGTATAGACCTTGCCATTGCGCTGAAACACGAGATGCTGGGGAGCAACCCCCGGCAGCCGAAGAACAACATCGTTGTTGCTGGACGCACCGAGGGAAACGGACTGTTTCTCCAACTGATAGGTCAGCTGGGAGCCACCCTTGCCCTCGATGACCAGAGTCACCATGCGCGATCTCGTCTTGGCTTGTTTCTGGACACGATATCAACCTTTGAAGGCAGAGAGGAGCTACCGCAGATCACTCAAAAGACTCAAAAACCGGATGAGGGCTTTTTCGACCATATCTAAGAGTCGACATTCTGTCAATTCTGAACACAATACCGCCGCGTAAAAGCATCATCAGGTTGCGTAAGCGCAGAACAACAAAGGAAACGTCCAGTTGAAGAACAGATTGGAACGATGACCCATTCGCAGCCGCCCGCTCCTATCTCTCACACCCGTGGATTCGCCGCACAACAACTGTTGAATAGACGCCGTCAAATCCACCCGTGGTTGACCCACCGGATGGTGGTTGTCAGTGCAGAGCCACCCCGCCCAGGCGTCCGGCGAGAACCACCAACTCGGAAAGATCAGGGAGGCTCTCGCCCTCTCGATCCCCGACAAGGATCCCCGCAACCGATGCTCCAACGCCAAGGGGAATGACCGCCGTCGCCGACGGGAGTTCTTCGAGCCCGAGGAGTTCCGCGAGCCGGTGTGAACCCCCCGCCGCGGGGTCGAGGCCCATGGTGGGGCTGTTGGATCTGATCACCAGTTCGAAGATGCTCAAGCCCCGAGGCAGCGCCTGGGTCCCGCGCGCAAGGGGGTAGCCGAAACCGGCGCGACAGCGGATCGCCGTCTCCTCGACCATGAGCACCGCACCGCGGAGAAGATGCCCCGAAGCCAACTGCAACAAAACCCCTACGGACTGTTCGGAATCCGCATCTCGGAGGAGGGCGTCCACGAGTTCGGCCACCGCCGGTGGAAGCACCGACCGGCTCACCGGGCGGAGAGATCTGAGCTGTCGGTCAACGACCAGGGTCAGGTCTTCAACAAACCGATTCTGGATCTCACCCCCCTCGCCGGGTGGAACGGGAAGCAGAAACGTCACGCCGGCTTCGACCAGTTCATGGACCCACAAGGGATCACCCAGGGGGGCCGCCCATACAACCGGCAGTGGAGGCTCGATCTCCCTGGCCCGACGCACGAGATCGAGCCACGCCGCCCCTTTGCCGGCCCGGGACACTCCAGCTGCCTGGTGCACGACGAGCACGTCGAGTTCGGCGAGATCAACCTCTTGATGCCTGCCGATCTGTCGGACTTCCCACCCTCTTCGCCGCCACTCGTTCTCCACTGCGCCACGCCAGAGGCGGGGATCCGGCGCCACGACACCCACCTGGGCGAAGAGGAGTTCCTGGGGCGCCCGATCCGCAAGACCTTCCAGCAGGTCTTCGAGAGGATTTACCGGAGGTTCCGATCCGAGCAGGTGAATATTCGGCAGGGTCGCCGATTGAGCGAGCTCGACGATTTCTCCCGACACCAGTCTTTCGACTTCGATCTCGGTGAGTTGGCTGCTGTCGAGCTGCCGCAAACCCGACCGAACAGCGTCGGCGAAGGCGCCGAGACTCAACGATGGGCCGACGATGGGTGAGACATCACCCGGCTCGAATCGAAACGCACCTTCGGTGCAGGACAGAACGCGACTCGCGGCATCGAGTTGATCGGGCGGAGGGACCGCGGTCCAGCCGTGATCGATCTCCATCCGGAACGAACCCTCGTCCGTGACCAACTCCAAAACACCACTGGTAGCCGTGGCTGACAACAATCTCATGAGGGCGCGCGGTCCGAGATGGGTGAGGCTGCCGGAGAGAATTCGTTTCACGATCCGACCTCCTCATGCTCAACCGCGGGCAGATGAACGACATAGCTGTGAAGCTCTCCCGATCGCAGGTCGAATTCGCGCCGCTCCACGATCTTGCCGTCGAGCTCGACCTCCAGCAACCAACGTCCGGGGAGGAGACTGGCGAAGCGCACCTCTTGACCCAAGACTGCCTGCCGCTGGTCCGACCCGCGGGAGAGCCAGGCGATCGCCCGCCGGGCGTCGGTCATATCCGTCAAACGACAGACAAGCTCGGCCCCCAGATTCGGGCGCACCAAGGTGGTGCCAGACCGGGGCAACCGGTGCAGCTCACCGACAGACGGAACGACAATCTCGATGGACGGCACGCGGTCGACGGCCTGAGAGAAGGCGACGTGCCGGGGAGTCAGGATCCACCAACCGAGGGTCGGGTCAGTCGGGACCCACCCGGCGCCGGGCAGCCGGCACTCCACCCACCGGTGGGGGATCGCCTCGCGCCCGGTAATGAGGAGACCACTCACGGTTCGCGCCTCGAACCCGGTGGCCATGAGGAGCGCTGCGGTGGCGTTTGCGAGCCCCGAACACCGCCCTCCATGCCGCTTGAGAACCGACTCGGCATCCTGTGGAAAGTGATCGTTATCGACGAGGGCGAGGTGGTCGGACACCCATTCCAGCACCGCTGTCGCAGCCTCCCAGGCGTCCATCTCAGGGCGCAGAGCAGACCGCAGGCTCGTCGGCACGTCGAATCCTCGGGGCACGGCCGGGCCTTCCCCGGCTTCAACCTCCGCAAAGGTACCTTTGGAGCCGATGGGGTTGAGCGACGTCTCGACATGCACCTCGACCCTCCCGTCCGCGCGGTCACGAATATCAACGGCATACCCGTTGGCGAAATGAGGGAGAGGGAGGATCGGCCCCTGCATGAGGTAGACGGCCTCGTCGGCGCCCACCGACAACGCAGTGACAATCACCAGGCCGATGAGAGACAACCTCACCGAGCGTCGGACCTTCGTTTCACGAATCCATCGAGCACGCCGTTGACGAATCTACCGGACTCCTCAGCACCGTACTTCTTGGCGATCTCAATGGCCTCGTCGATGACTACGGCCGGAGGTGTGTCGGGCACGTGAGCCAGCTCGAACAACGCCAGCCGGAGGATGTTTCGATCCACCGCGGCAAGTCGTTCGAGACGCCAATGTGCCGTCTGAAGGCTCAGCTCCTCGTCGAGCTTCTCCAGATTGGCCAGGGTCCCCCGCAGCAGGAAGTCTGCAAACTCTCGAACACTATCGGTCGAGCCTGTCCACTCGTCGAAGTTCCTCTGCATCACCTCGAGATCGGCGCCGGTGTGTTCGTGTTGATAGAGCAATTGCAGCGCGAGCTCTCGGGCGTGGCGGCGCATTCCCATCTATTGCACCCCAATCATGCGGGCTTGTCGCTCCCGTCAAACCCCTCGAACAACCGCGCCATTTCTATTGCAGCCAGGGCGGCTTCCCACCCTTTGTTGCCCATCTTTGTTCCAGCACGTTCGACAGCCTGCTCGAGATTCTCGGCGGTGATGACGCCAAAGGTCATGGGAATACCGGAACTCATGGCACTTTGGGCGATCCCTTTGGCAACCTCGGCGGCGATCAGGTCGAAGTGGGCGGTTCCGCCACGAACCAAGGCTCCAAGGCAAACCACCGCATCGTGCCTCCCGGATGAAGCGAGCCGACTCGCAACCAATGGGATCTCCCACGCGCCGGGAACCCGGTAGATGGTGATGTCATCGCTCGATGCACCGTGGCGTTCCAGACAGTCCACCGCCCCGGATTCGAGACGCGACGTCAACGCCTCGTTGAAACGGCTCACGACGAGCGCAAACCGCAGACCCTTCGCATCCAATTTTCCTTCGATAACCCGCATGCGATCCTCCAGGGGATATATTGTAGCCCGATTGGTCTCGAGAGGCCATCGGGCGCTGGGCCCGACGCTCGTCGTGGCGGGCCGCGAGCAATGATGCCTTTCAGTCGCTGAAACCGATCACCGCGTCGTTGCCGAGGTGACGGCCGGCATCGGTCGGAAGCACGAGTTCGCCGCTGCCCTCCACCAATGCTCGATGCTTCGCCTTGGCGACGACTCTCTTGGTCCAGGACTCGCGCCATCCAAGGTGACGGTGGAGTCCGTCCTCGCGGCACTCCTCGTTCGCCTCAATGGTGCCCTCGTGGTGGAGCAGATGTACGACAAGCATCCGCACGGCGAAATCGAGCCGCTGGCCCGACCGGCGTCGCGCCTGGGCCACGAGCCCTCTCCGGGGCGCCATGAGAAACGCAACCGCGAAGACCAGCCCGCTGGCGGTGGCGATGGACCCGGCGATGGACACATCCAGCGCCAGCGCGGCAGCCCACCCAATTGTGGCGCCGAGAGCGGCGATGGCGATGGCGATGCCGATCATGGGGCCGAGCCGCTCGGCAAGAAGATAGGCGGTCGCCGGCGGCGCAATCATGAGCGCCACCACCAGAATCGACCCGACGGCATCGAAGGCGCCGACGGCGGTCACCGAGACCATGGTCATGAGGCCGTAGTGAACGACCAGAGGCTGGAAGCCGAGCAGCGCCGCCAGTGACACGTCGACGGTGGCGAGCTTGAGCTCCTTCCAGGCGACGACGATCAGCACCGCGTTGATCAACAGAATCGTGCCCATGCTCCACAATGCCGTCGGACCGAGATCGACCCCACCCACCGTGAGCCGCTGAAACGGCGCAAATGCGAGTTCGCCGAGCAGCACCGCGTCGGTGTCGAGGTGGACATCCGAGGCGTGGCGCGAAATGAGGATCACACCGATGCTGAACAACGCCGGAAAGACAAGCCCGATAGAAGCGTCTTCCGGAACCAGTCGACTGCGGATGAGCGCCTCGATGAGCACGACGGTGAGTACGCCGGTGGCCGCCGCGGCGACGAGAAGCAACGGTGAATTGAGGTTCTGAGTGAGAAAAAACGCCACGACGATTCCCGGAAGGATGGCGTGCGAGATGGCATCCGAGACCATGGCGGTCCGGCGCAGCACCAGATAAGTGCCGGGCAGCGCGGCCGCCACGGCCGTCACGACCGCGATGGCGAGGATTTCGAGTTCGGGGCTCATAAATCCCCCTCGCGGTCGAGATTCTTCTCGGCCTCACGGCGCCCGATGGGCGTCGGCGCCCAAAGTCCCTCACCGACAGCATTCACGAGTCCCCGCGCCTGGAGGTCACCGAGCACCCGATCGAGATCGGCGCCGACGGGACTCATGGTGCGAAGCACCGGCAGACCGTGTCCGTGATCGGGTTCCTCGGGGTGCTGCTGCGACAGCGCATAGAGATGCATCAAGACCGGTTCGAGCGCGGCCGCCGGCTGCAACCGGCCGAGCCGTATCCAGCGCCAAAGCAGTCCGCGCTTTGGTGCGAAGACCAGCGAAACCACAACAACGGTGCTCAGAACGAGGACGATCGTCGGCCCGGTCGGCAGGTGTGGAATGACCGAACTCAGGACCGCACCGGTGACCCCGGAGAAGACACCTATGGCGGCGGAGATGATGACCATGGGCGCAAGCCGGTTGGTCAACTGGCGCGCCGCGGCGGCCGGCGCCACGACCATGGCCGACATCAGCACCACACCAACGGTGCGTAGGCCGATCACCACCGCCACAACCAGCAAAAGCGTGAAAAGGCCGTCCAAACGTCGCATGGGTCGACCGAGACTTTCGCCGAACTCGGTGTCAAAGCTCAGCAGCTTGAATTCTTTCCAGAGCAGCGCCAAGACGATGAGACAGGCCGCCCCGAGCGCGGTCATGACCACCACATCCTCGCGGAGCAGTGACGCCGCCTGACCGAAGAGAAACGACTCGAGACCGGCCTGGGCGGCGTCGGGTCGCTTCTGAATCAAGGTCAGCAGCACCAGTCCGAACCCGAAGAAGACTGCGAGGGCCATCCCCAGCGCCGAGTCGTAGGGCACTCTGCTGCGGCGAACCACCAACCGGACCGCCAGCATGGCAATCCATCCGGCGAGAGCGGCACCGATCATAATCGGAAATGGAGCTTTGCTCCCGGTGAGCAGAAAGACCAAGGCGATGCCCGGAAGCGCGGCGTGGCTCAGCGCATCGCCGACGAGGCTCTGCCGGCGTAGAAAGGCGAAGGCGCCGAGAGAGCCGGCGGCGGCGCCGAGCACCCCCGAGCCGAGGGCAACAACCCTCAGGGTGTAGTCGCCGAGGAAATCCATCAACGGCCGGTCTCCGCTTCGGTGAGTTGGGCGAGGACACCGACCCGACCACCAAAAGTGAGGCGGAGGTTTTCCTCGGTGAACACATCGGCGACTGGCCCCGATTCAATGGCGCGTACGTTGAGCAACAGTACCGAGTCGAAATACTCGGGGACCGTTTGGAGATCGTGGTGAACCACGATCACCGTCCTGCCCTCATCGGAGAGCCGGTCGAGGACGGCGACGATCGCCTGTTCGGTAGGGGCGTCGACACCTTGATACGGCTCGTCGAGCATCAAGATGGGCGCCTCCTGGACCAGGGCTCGGGCGAGCAGAACGCGCTGCTGCTGGCCGCCGGAAAGCTGGGCGATGGGTCGCCGCTCAAAGGCGCCCATGGTGACCTCGTCGAGGGCCTTCCGCGCCCGGTCGCGTTCGGCTGCTCCCGGTCGATGGAACCAGCCGAGACTGCCGTAGGTACCCATGGTGACGACATCGAGAACATCGGTGGGGAAGTCCCATTCCAGGGACGAGCGCTGGGGGACATAGGCGATCTCACCGCGTCCCTTGGCAAAGGGCCGGCCAAAGACCCTGACCTCGCCGGCGACCGAAGGAACGAGACCCATGGCCGCCTTGATGAGGGTGCTCTTGCCGGCTCCATTTGGGCCGACGATGGCCATCTTGTCACCCGCCGGCACCGTGAGATCGATGTCCCAGAGCACCGGTTGATCCGAATAGGCGACGGTGAGGTCCTCGACCTCCAGCGCCGGAGTGTCGTCAATGGCCATCATGCCTCCTCAGAACCTCACCGATGCGCCGAGACCGATGAGAATATCGGCGCCCTCGCTGCTCAGCCGTCGTGCGGCTCGAATATCCAACTGAAGATCGGGATTGATGAGATAGGTCACTCCCGCCTGAAAGGTCGTGGTGCTCGGCCCACGTTCGCTCTCGCGATCAAAGAAGATGAACTCCGTGAAGATCGAGGTGTTCTTTGCGACACTGAACCCTGCGGCGACGCTGCCGTAGACGGAGTTGAATCGTTGCCCGTCGTCTTCGGGCCGGGCCCAACCGATGTTGACCCCGAGACCGACAGCCTTGCTCAGATCCCACGCCAATGAAAGGGTCGCGGATGGCTGCCAGGCCGACGATGCGACGTCCGAGCTTCCTGTAGGAACCGTGGTCGCGACGATGACGCCGGCTCCGGTCTTGCCCCAAAAACCATCGCCGTCACCATCGTTGAGCGCGATCTTTGCTCCCAGAACGGTGCTGAGGAAGCCGGAATCCGACCCGTCCGGGCCATCGATCCAGGCGTAGGTCGGCGTAAGAAAGCGAAGCTCGACCGTCCTGGTGATACCCCACCGCACCAGGAGTTCGGGCAGGGTCGTCGCAGACTCGTTTCCGAAATCGACGTAGGTTCCACCACCTTCAAGCTGAACGGTGCCGCGACCGACCACGAATGCGCTTTCGGTGAAGTCCGGCCGATCGGTAATCAGCGGGTCTTTCGCCGACGCCCATCCCGGTACGAGCAAGACACTCACACAGGCAAAAACAGCCATCCAGTTCGTCAAGTGCTTTCCTCTGCTCATTTGGACAACGCCCCGACAATGGTCTCGACGTTGGCGCGAACCGTCCCGACATAGGTCTCTGCCGGCCCGCCCGGACTTCCAAGCGCATCGGAGTAGAGGCTGCCGCCGATGGTGACGTCGCCCCCGCGGGCGATCACCGCCTCGGTCAGCGCCTCGACATACCGCGGCGGCACCGAGGATTCGACGAAGACTGCAGGGAGACCGCGGTCGGCGATGAAGGCGGCCAACGCCTGAACATCGGCGGTCCCGGCCTCGGCGGCGGTGCTCACCCCGAGGAGACCACGCACTTCCATCCCATAGGCCCGACCAAAGTAAGAAAAGGCATCGTGCGCCGTGACCAGCACCCGGCGATTCCCGGGCAGGGTCGCGACCTGTTCGCGCACCCAGACATCAAGGTCAGCGAACTCGGCGATCACGGCATCACCGCGTTCCTGGTATCCGACGGCGTTTTCGGGGTCGATGCGAATCAAGGCGTCGCGCAGGCACGCCGCG
>RCNE010000279.1_pt1 | contig 27540 bp, 24 predicted proteins | sample 2041361 | NCBI WGS metagenome assembly RCNE01 (sample SAMN09708229, study PRJNA481090) | Marine sediment metagenome, whole genome shotgun sequencing project. | reverse complement strand
ATCGCCTACGCTCTAGGAGATCGTAATCCAGATCCTCAGCTCATCACTGCGGCAGAGGAAGGGCGCCTAACTACCAAGGCGGATTATTATAGAGAAGTAACTCGTCTGCTCGATGATAAAAATTATTATAAAGGAAAATATGAACAAACCAAAAGTTTTAATTTTTGGATCTTCTGGACATGCGAAAATAATTATAAATAGCTTTGAAAAAGAAGGCATTTATGAAATAGTTGGATTATTAGATTCTTATAAAAGTATAGGAGAAACGGTGCTAGGATATCCAGTAGTTGGTTCTGAAAAAAACATTCCTCAAGAAATTTTAAATCTTGAAAATTTACATTTTTTTGTAGCAGTTGGTGATAATTGGAATAGACAAATTGTATACAAATCAATATTACTTCTTGTTACTAAAGCAAAGTTTGCCTCAACAATTCATCCTTCGGCTCAAATAGGAAAAAATGTAAAAATAGGTAAAGGTGTTGCTATATTGGCCGGTACTGTAGTTAGTAGTGAAGCCGAAATAGGTAACTTTGTGGTAGTTAACACAAATGCAGGATTAGCGCATGATTGCAAAATGTCTAACTTTTCTAGCTTAGGCCCTAAAGCAGCTACAGGAGGAAATGTATCAATTGGTGATTTTACAGCTATTTCTATTGGTGCAACCTTAACAAATAAAATATCTATAGGAAAACATTCTATAATAGGTGCAGGTGCTCTTCTTATGAAAAACTGTGGTGACAATAAAATTATGTATGGTGTTCCTGCTAAAATTATAAGGGATCGAGCTATTGGTGAAGAATATATGATTTAATTTTATATAACCCTTGATCGAATCAGCTTTTTAATTGTTCGTTTAAACAACAAATCCATGATTTTATTTGATTTTAATTCTAATAGTGATGTTTCAAATTGGAACCTTGTAGATGATGTTGTTATGGGTGGGCGTTCTAATAGTAGTTTTAAACTTAACAAAAAAGGGCATGGAGTTTTTAGTGGCAACGTCTCTTTAGAAAATAACGGTGGGTTTTCTTTAGTACGTTATCGCTTTGATACAAAAACAATAAAAAGCTATACCAAAGCTATTTTAAAAATAAAAGGTGATGGTAAAGCATATCAATATAGAATGAAAACTAATGCATTCGACCGTCATTCTTATAATGCTACTTTCCAAACAAATGGAGCGTATCAGACGATTGAAATTTCTTTAGCAGACATGTCTCCTGCATTTAGAGGAAATAAACTAAACATTCCTAATTATCCGGCCGAGACCGTTGAAGAACTTGCCTTTTTAATTGGTAATAAAAAAACAGAAAGCTTTCAATTAGACATTGATAGTATCACATTAGAGTAACCCTTAATTTCAAAAGTTATGGCAACTCGTTTCTCTATAAAAATTTTGCTTGTATTTCAATCTAAGCCAGTTAATAAATGATCAAAAAATGAACAAATTACATATCATCAAATGATAAACAATAAATTGAAATCTTTTAAAATTCAATTTAGATCGTGTTCATTTTTATCAAAATTTGTATTTGATATTCTCCTAAAAAAAGTCGAACTTCGTTACTTGTGCTACAGAGGTCACCCAAAACGCAAACAAAGGATTGATTCAGTACCATTGGACATATAGCAATAAAACGAATTTATATCCTTAACACTATATGCAATTAAACAATAAAAATATACTTAATGAATAATAATATAAATATGGCTGTCTTAATAGACGGTGATAATATTCCATCTGCTTATATAAAGGAAATGATGGAGGAATTGGCCAAATATGGGAATCCAACAATAAAAAGAATTTATGGTGATTGGACAAGGCCTGGGTTGAATAAATGGAAAAGTTTACTGCTCGAAAATGCAATTACACCTATCCAACAATATGGATATACTAGAGGGAAAAACGCCACTGATTCTGCAATGATAATTGATGCAATGGATATCCTCTATAGTAACAAAGTGGACGGGTTCTGCTTAGTTTCTAGTGATAGTGATTTTACGCGCCTAGCGACTAGATTAAGGGAAGCAGGGATGCAAGTAATTGGAATTGGAGAAAAGAAGACCCCAAATCCGTTTATTGTAGCTTGCGACAAATTCATTTATATCGAAATTCTTAAAACTCAATCAGAAGAAAAAACAGAAAGTAAGAGTAGCGTTGATTTAACTGTTGATCAAATAACTAAAAAGGAAATTCATCTCATATCAACTACAATTACGGATCTTTCTGATGAGGATGGCTGGGCTTTTCTTGGAGATGTTGGAAGTTTAATACAGAAAAAACAACCCAATTTTGATTCTAGAAATTATGGCTATGAAAAATTAACACCTTTAATAAAGTCAATCGGTAAATTCGAAATAGAACAGCGAGAAAACCCTAAAAGTAGACATAAACTAATCTTTGTAAAAAATATAGAAAAGCATATAACAAGGGCTAAAAAATCATAGCCTCTCTTCAAGATAGCAACGCTTTTTGGCGAGTCGATAACGAGGCTCTAAAAAACTTTTAACAATAGATTGGGGTTAGGACAATTATTTGAATAAAACTCTAGCTTCATTTTACTCGAAACACCTGGGTAATCTCCAAGCTTGCTTTGCATATCCTTTATCAATTGAAAATGTAAGTGCGGCGCATAATCGCCATTTACAGCGCTGTCGCCTAAATAACCAATGGTTTCGCCTTGTTTTACATTGTCTCCAACTTTTAGATTTTCTATTGAAGCCAAACTTAAATGTCCGTACAATGAATAAAACTCAACGTTGTTCATGTTATGTTTTAAAATAATGGTTGGGCCGTAATCACCAAAATTAGTATTGTTTTGAAAGCTATGAAGTGCTCCATCTAAAACAGCTATTGCTTTAGTACCTGCTTTACTCCATAAATCGACACCTAAATGAATGTTTCGCTCCTTTTCAGCGTTCGACTGTTTAAAATATGAGCTTCTGCTATAGATATTTCGTTTCTCTAAATATCCACCAAAGGCTACTTTAGCATTGTTTTTTTGTAAGTAAGCATCTATATATTTTTCTAAAGCCTTTGAAGAAGACAGATCTATTTGCTCTAAAGCTATATTTTTAGAAGATAGATCGATAGGAACATAGTTATTCAAGCTAATAGAACTATCTAGTACGCTAAGCGACTCTATAGAGGTAGCAGTTAGAAAATCATTAAAAGCTTGAGCATTCATACTTAAATTCTACTTTGATACGTATACAATTGGTAGTATCTGCCTTTTTTTGCAATGAGCTCATCATGTTTACCACGTTCAACAATATTACCTTCTTCTATGACCAAAATTTGATCTGCCTGTTGTATTGTACTTAATCTATGCGCAATTACAAAGGTCGTTCTATCTTTCATCAACAAGCCTAAACTTTTTTGGATGTACGATTCACTCTCCGTATCTAAATTAGAAGTTGCTTCGTCTAAAATAATAACTTTAGGGTCTGCTAATAATGCTCTGGCAATAGAAATACGTTGTCGTTGTCCGCCTGAAAGCTTTACGCCTCGCTCCCCAATCACAGTATTTAAGCCTTCATCAAAACGATCGGTAAATTCTTCTACATAGGCGCCTTTTACCGCCGCCTGTAACTGTTCTTCGGTCGCTTCCGCTTTAGCGAATAAAATATTCTCACGAATCGTGCCTTCATATAAAAAGTCATCTTGTAATACCACTCCTAAATTACTACGGTAGCTACTTAAATTTACGGTGGCTAAATCAGTACCATCTAAAGTTACTTTTCCTTTTTTTGGATTTAAAAACGTTGCTGCCAATCCTGCAATGGTCGACTTACCAGATCCTGAAGAACCTACGAGTGCTGTAACACTTCCCGCAGGAGCAGAAAAGGAAATATTATGTAATACTTCTTTACTTTCTTCATAACTAAAGGATACGTCATCAAAAACAATATCGCCTTTAATTCCGTTTAATTTGACAGTACGCTCTTCGGGATTATCTTCTTCGGTCATTTCCATCAATTCTTGCGTACGATCTAAACCTGCCATAGCCTCTGTTAATTGGCTACCAATATTACTCATTTGTACAATCGGCGCCATCATAAAGCCCAGCAAGAGTGTAAACATTATAAAGTCTCCAAGTGTCATCGATTCATTCATAATATAGTAACCTCCTAACCCCATTATACCTGCTGATGCCAATCCGATAAGGAATGTTGATGAACTCGTAATTAAAGCTGTTGCCGTTAAACTCTTTTTTACATTTAAAAACAAGCGTTCAACACCTTCTTCAAAAGTCTTATTTTCCTGTTCTTCGGCATTGAACCCTTTGATGACACGCACACCATTGAGTGTTTCTGTTAATCGCCCCGTAACCTCCGCATTTATTTTTCCTCTTGCTTTAAAAATAGGGCGAATCACACCAAAAGCTTTGAGCATCACGACAGCAAAAATAATGACAGGCACCAACACCACAAATGTCATTACTGCATTGATTTTAATCAACAAAATAAATGCTAATACTGCTGTAATAGAGCCTCCTATGAGCTGCACAAGTCCTGTTCCTACTAAGTTACGTACACCTTCAACATCGGTCATAACACGCGAAACTAAGGCACCTGACTTATTATTATCGAAAAAATTAATGGGTAATCTCAATAGTTTCTTTTGCACTTGTGCTCGTAACACTGAGATTAAGTGCTGCGCCTCGACACTTAACAATTTTGTTAAAAAAAAAGAGGTCAAGGCCTGAATTAATAACGCTGATATCACAATGACAATCAAGATATACAAACCATTCATATCCTTATTGGGTACAATATCATCAATTAATGTCTTGGTTTGAAATGGTATGATTAAACCCGCTAAACTTTTTAATATAATCAATACTAAACCGATAAAAACGATTTTTCTTCTTGGCCAGATATACTCTTTGAATGCCCACGAGAAGGATACTTTTTGTTTACTCATGATGAGATGATGTCTAATTTCGAGCCAAGATAGTTAAAATGACAATTAGGCAGTTGTTATAAAAATATTAAACCATTGTTAAAGTTCTAAGCTAACTATTTAATAGTTATATAAAATTATTATCTTAAGCCTGTAAATAGAGTATTATGCGTCATCTTATCTTATTGCTAACAATTGTATGTATGCAACATATAGTTGCTCAAAAACAAACCGTAACTTTTTATGCCAAAGATTCTGTACTAATTACTGCTGACACCTACTTTTTAAAGGATATGAATTCCACTGTACTATTATGTCATCAAGCTGGTTACAGTCGTGGCGAATACATACAGACTGCAAAAAAACTGAATGCACTGGGGTTTTCTTGTATGGCAATAGACCAACGATCTGGGAAAGAAGTGAACGGCGTTGTAAATGAAACAGCTATCAATGCAAATTCAAAAAAACTAAATGTTGGCTATGCTGGTGCTAAACAAGATGTAGATGCTGCCATTAATTATTTATATGACCTGAACGGGAATAAGCCAATTATTCTAGTGGGTAGCTCCTACTCTGCTTCATTGGCACTATGGATTGCTAGCGAAAATAAAAAAGTAAAAGCCGTAGCAGCTTTTAGTCCTGGCGAGTATCTAAAAGGTAAAAATCTTGCCGAAATTATAAAACCATTGAAGATTCCGACATTTACAACCTCATCTAAGAGAGAATCGTCATCTGTAGAGAAATTATTACGTAATGTAGATAACAATTATGTTATACACTACACACCTAAAGAAAATGGTATTCATGGCTCTCGTGCTATATGGAAAACGACTGATGGGTATGCTGGTTATTGGAATGCTTTTAAAACATTTTTATTGGCAAATAAATGATCTTTGGTCATATTGAACCAAGTTCAAATTCTCATTTAGCAGATTAATTCGTCATTTAACCTTCGACAGGCTCAGATTAACATTTTTCATAATGAAGTATTACAATAAGTCTAAAATACGTTCTAAAGCCATGCCGCGAGAAGCCTTTATTAATAAAGTAGCATCGCTTATTTTTAGCGTTGACAAGTGTTTTTTAAAATCATCAAAATTTCTAAATTTCTTTACTTTAGTTGATTCCGTTTTTGTTTTAAAAAAATTTTCTCCCAGTAAAAAAATCGTTTCAATGGTCGAATCTATTGCTAAATCACCTATAATTTGGTGTTCAATTTCTGCTTCCGGTCCCAACTCGAACATATCACCAAGTATTGCTATTTTATTTTTATAAGCTAAACTAGAAAAATTTTCTAGGGCGACTTGCATACTACTAGGATTCGCATTGTAAGCATCTAAAATAATTTTATTCGTGCCTTTTTCAATCATTTGCGAACGATTATTTGTTGGTGTATAGTTTTCAATCGCTTCTTTTATTTGCACATCAGAAACCTTAAAATATGCACCCATTGCAATAGCAACTGATATATTATTGAAATTGTAAACGCCTATTAACTTACTTTCTATATTAGTATTATTAAATTTTAAATGCACAAAAGGATCAGCTGCTATAAATTCAATGACATAATCCGAATTTTTAGATCCAAAAGTTGTTTTTTGTATCCCAACCGTTTGCTCTAGTTGTTTTGCATCATTTGCATTTACAAAAACAGTCTTATGATGCTGTTTTAAATTACGATAGAGTTCGGTTTTTCCTTTTACAACACCTTCTAAACTACCGAAACCTTCTAAGTGTGCTTTACCAAAATTTGTGATATAGCCATAGTCTGGTTGCGCTATATTAGAGAGTACCTCAATTTCTTTTAAATGATTCGCTCCCATTTCAACAATACCAATTTCGGTTTGAGGTGTCATCGATAGTAGCGTTAAAGGGACACCAATATGATTATTCAAATTACCTATAGTAGCAGTAGTACGATACTTTTTACCTAAAACTGCATTGATTAATTCTTTAGTTGTCGTCTTACCATTACTTCCCGTTAAGGCAATTATGGGTATTTCTAAATAATTACGGTGATAGGTAGCTAATTCCTGTAATGTCTCTAAAACATTCTCAACTAAAATAATATTATCATTAGTTTTAAATTCAACCTCATCTATTATCGCATAGGTCGCGCCTTGTTGCAGAGCCTTTCCGGCAAATTTATTACCGTTAAAATTTTCCCCTTTAAGGGCAAAAAAAATACTTTTGGGTTGAATTTTTCTGGTATCTGTCGAAACCAAAAAACTTTGCATATACAAATTGTGTAATTGTTCGATATTCATGAGCTAAAGCTAAAAAAAAAACTCAATACCGTAGTATTGAGTTTTTAAAAATATTGGTTAATTTAAAATTTATCTATTTTCTAGCTGGAGTTTTTCTTCTTCTCTTGTAAGACATTGCTCCTAGTTTATCAGTTGCACAACGGAAACCAATATAGTTAGTTGCCATGTACTGTGGCAAATATCTTCTTTGTGCTGGGTCTAACCAGTATGCTCTATCACTCCATGAACCACCTTTATAGACTCTAGTTTCGTCGCTTATTAAGGTATTTCTCTTTTTAGTGTCATACTGCTGAATAATTAAACCACTTTCACCGATTTGTCTTGGTGTTTTTGGTGAATTATACATACGAGGTGCACTGCCTTCGTCTAATTCATCCTCATCTTTAAAATAATTCTTAGTTGAAGCAGCATCTCCGTCATTGACAGCTACGTTATCAGCTTTATCATAATTAGGTCTCATAAAAGCATCACGCTTTGTAATTGGCACATATTTTACACTACCTGGTAAATCTCTTGGTACAATCTTACCATTGTCTAATGTATCAAACTCTATCGTATTGTAATCTACCACTACAACTTTACCTTCTTTATCAATTAAAGGCTTCTTAAATACATTCCCTCTAAAGTAGTTAAAATCATTTGCGTCATTATCTATTATCGGACGGTATACATCAGCAACCCATTCGGCAACGTTACCAGACATGTCATATAAACCAAAAGCATTAGGATCGTAAGATTTCACTTTAATAGTAATATCTGCACCATCATTACTCCATCCTGCTAAACCACTATAATCTCCTTTACCTTGTTTAAAGTTAGCCATTTGATCACCAGCTCTTCTTTTAGATTGATCTGTTGTAGTTCTACCATTCCAAGAATATTTTTTTCTACCTCTAATACTGTTATATTCTCTATTCTCAATTAAAGCTTTAGCGGCATATTCCCATTCAGCTTCTGTTGGTAATCTAAAACGTTGTGTTAATAAGCCATCAGATGTTTTTACATGTCTTCCTGTAAAACCTTGAGGTGCTTTCGCTTTTCTACCTCTCTTCTTTTTAGAATTTTTATCATCATCCGTTTCCACATATGGGGCTCCATCATCAATAGCTACTGCATCTTCTGCTTTTCTTTCTTTTTTACTTTTCTTTTTAGATGCTTTTACAGAATAATCTGGCAAACCTTTATTATAGATACTCTCATCACCATCAAATAATAATTCAGGATTTGCTAAATAAGTACTTGTATCGAATCTATTTTTACCTTCTACTTTTAAAGAATCTTGATCAAATAATTTGTTCAGTACACCTTTATCATATAGTATTTTTTCATTTACTCTATCAGTTCTCCATTTACAATACTCAGTAGCTTGCAACCAAGAAACACCAACAACAGGATAATCATTATATGAAGGGTGACGTAAATAACTTTCTGATAATAATTCATTAAAACCTAAAGAGTTTCTCCATACTAATGTATCTGGCAAAGCAGCCTGATAGATTTTACGATAAGTATCGTCAGATGGTGGGAATACTTTTTCCAAATATTGTAAATAAAATAAATATTCTAAATTCGTAACCTCAGCTTGATCCATATAAAAAGATCTAATCTGTTGCTGTTTAGGCGTGGTATTCCAATCGAACATCACATCATCTTGCACACTACCCATGGTAAATGTACCTCCTTCAATCAAAACCATTCCTGGTGGTATTTTTTGACCAGCATAGTTTGTGTTGGCAGTAAAACCACCATAGGTAGGATCATTAAAGTTCCATCCTGTTAATTCTGAAGAAGTTCTCCCTTTCTTACCACAACTTGCCAAAAAACCTGCAACTAAGATCGTTAGTAATACTTTTTTTCCTATAAACCTTCTCATATGTACTCTATTGTTTAATTTAGGGGCTTGTAGACCTAAACAATTATTATAATTAATTCAATACTTTTAAAGCATAAAATGCCTTTCGATGCATGTATAACGGTTGTTTTATTTCTTTATTATGTGTAACCTTGCAAAATATTAAAATAACTATTCTTAACTTACGTTTTGATATCTGATGCTCAATAATAAATTACATCTATTCCTTTTACTTCTGCTTACATGCTCGATTTCAGCGGCGCAAAGTAATAAAAAGGAAAATGCCCTGCAATACAAATCATCAACAATAAAAAACTCGGTTTTATCACTAGGCACTTGGTATAAATTTGCTGTAGATACTACAGGTGTTTTCAAGTTAGATAAATCCTTTTTACAACGTTTAGGCATCAATACCGATGAAATAAATCCAAAAAATATTCGAATCTTTGGTAATGGTGGTGAATTATTACCCATGGTTAACAATAAGTTTCGATATGATGGATTACAAGAAAATTCCATTTTAGTCAACGGAGAAGATGATTCTAATTTTGATTCGAATGATTTTGTATTGTTTTACGCCAAAGGTCCATATGGTTGGAACACCGAAAGTTTACAAGAAGATCAAATAAAACACATAAATAATATATATAGTGATAAGTCCTATTATTTTTTAACAGTAGATAATGGTGCTGGTAAGAGAATTCAAAATAATACTGCTATTAATTCATCAGGGACCTTTCAAGTAACAACTTATAATGATTATCTAGTATTCGAAGAAGATGAAGTAAATCTTTTTGCAAATGGTCAACAATGGCTAGGAAAAAATCTAAGCTCAAACAATGTTACTACTGTAAATTTTGATTTTTCTAATATAGAACCTAGCAAGAACGTTTTTATGAGAGTAAGAGGTGTTATTGAATCATTTACTACATCTCAAATGGAAATTAGAGTAAATAATCAAAATTTAGGTGTTATCAATTTCCCTGCAATATCTAGCTCATCAAGTAATTTAACTTTAGCAATTCCTGGAGAAACTTCAAGAAGCATTTCAGTAAATTCTGATAACATATCTGTAGAAGTAACTTACAATAATAATGGGAACCCTTCTGCACGAGCACATTTAGATTATATAGAATTGATAGGTACCAAAAAATTAATTGCTTTAAATAACAAACAATTTTCTTTTCGAAATTTTGATGCTGCAAATACTTCCTTTACGGATGTTGTTAAATACACGATACAAAATACTACATCAGCTACACAAATATGGAATGTAACTGATCAAATAAATCCAAATAGTATTATAAATGAGTCTAGTGGAACTGAATTTACTTTTAAGAGTAACGGTGGTCAACTAGAAGAATTTATTGTGTTGAATGAAAACGATTATTTCACACCTGAGACACTAGAAAATAGTTTAGTAACAAATCAAAACTTACATAGTTTACAAGATATTGATTATATAATTGTATCGCCTGATTTTTTAATTGCTCAAGCGGAAAGGTTGGCAGAGTATCATAGAAATAATTCCGGTTTAACCGTTAATGTAATTGATGTTCAACATATTTATAATGAGTTTGGTTCTGGTTCTCCTGACTTAACGGCAATTAGAGATTTTGTACGACATCTATATGTAAATGCTAGTACAGACAATAATCGCATTAAGTATATTGCCTTGTTTGGAGATACTTCTTATGATTATAAAGACCGAATTATTGGTAATAATAATTTAATACCTGCTCTGGAATCATTTGAAAGTTTCAATCTCGCAACTTCTTATGTTACTGATGATTATTACGGTATGATGGATGCTACCGATGGTGATTTAAAAACTACTGATCTTCAGGATGTTGCTACTGGTAGATTTCCTGTGACAACTTTAGCAGATGCAACAATTGCTGTTGATAAAACATTAAGTTATTATGCGTCCAGTTCTTTTGGTGACTGGCGAAATAAAATAACGGTAATTGCCGACGATCCAGACAATGCTGGTGAATTTGTTTTACAAGAAACTGTTGAGATTATTGCCGATGACATTAAAGATAATAAACCCGAATTTAATATTACAAAAATATATGCTGACGCTTTTGTGCAACAAACTTCATCGGGTGGTGAGCGATATCCAACTGTAAATGAAGCCATAAATAATGCTGTAGAAACTGGCTCATTAGTAATTGACTATTTTGGTCATGGTGGGGAAAATGGATGGGCTGAAGAACGAATTTTAGAAGTATCACAAATAAATGATTGGCGAAACCCCAATACCTTACCACTATTGATAACAGTAACTTGTGAATTTTCTAGATTTGATAATCCTGATAAAGTAACAGCCGGTGAATTCACTTTTCTAAATTCTAATGGAGGCGCCACTAGTATGATTACTACTACTAGAGAAATTTTCATCAGTGTGGGACAAAGTTTTAATAAAGTACTAGTAAAAAAGCTATTTGCTTTCAACAATGAAGATTATACTATTGCTCAAGCTCTAATGGAAAGTAAAAACGATCCTGCTTCGCCCAATTCCGACCAACGATTATTTGTTTATTATTTTGGCGACCCCGCAATGAAACTAGCACAACCAAAGCCAAATATTAAAATTACAAAATTGAACAATGTTGACGTTACTCAATCGATTGATACATTAAAGGCATTATCTAGAATTACTTTAGAAGGTATTATCACGGATGGTTCAAATACTCAGTCAAGCAATTTTAATGGTAAAATTTCTACCACTATTTTCGATAAATCATTTGACCGTTCAACGTTAGATAATGACAATTTTGGTAGAAAATTAACTTTTGATGCCATAGAAAGTAAAATTTTTAGAGGTCAGGCTTCAGTAACTAATGGTAGTTTTAAATTTGACTTTGTAGTTCCACGAGATATTAGAATAGCATTTGGTAAGGCAAAGATTAGTATGTATGCCGAAAATCAACAAAATGATAAATCGGGTTTTAATCAAGATATAATCATAGGTGGTATTGATGAAAATGCACCTGAAGATACTACTGGGCCAGCCATCAAACTATTTATGAATGACGAATCATTTGTAGATGGAGGTAACACCAATGAATCTCCGTTTTTTATTGCTGTTTTAGAAGATTTATCAGGTATAAATACTTCTATTACTGCAGTAGATCATGATATTGTGGCAATTTTAGATGGCGATCAAGCAAATCCATATATACTAAATGACTTCTATCAAACTGAATTAGATGACTTTACAAAAGGAAAAGCAAAATTTCCTTTTCGGAATTTAGAACCCGGTCTACATACCATAACTTTTAAATGTTGGGACACATACAATAATCCATCAGAAGCTACGTTAAATTTTGTTGTAGTCGATGACAGAGATTTGGTGATTGATAATGTATTAAATTATCCAAATCCTTTAATCAATTACACACAGTTTTGGTTTAATCATAATAAACCTAACGAAACACTAGAAGTTCAAATTCAGATATTTACAGTATCTGGCAAGTTGATTAAAACAATTAATCAAACTGTACAAACCGAAGGTAATCTATCGCGAACAATTACTTGGGACGGTTTAGATGATTTTGGAAACAAAATAGGAAAAGGTGTATATGTTTATAAATTAAATGTAATGTCTACCCTATCAAATGCAAAAGCTAGCAAGTTTGAAAAGCTAGTAATATTACAATAAAGAATAATTTGTCAATAACCCTTAACTTAATTCGATGAAAAAAATATTTCTGTTTATTACAATTTTACTGATTGGCTTCATTAAAGTACGTGCTCAAGATGAAAATAATCCAATAACAACCGCAGCTCCTTTTTTATTAATTGCACCTGATGCTAGATCGGGAGGAATGGGAGATATTGGAGTAGCTACATCACCAGATGGAGCCTCACAGCATTTTAACCCTGCAAAAAATATATTCTCAGAATCTGAATATGTGCTAGGAGTTAACTATACGCCTTGGTTACGAAATCTAACAAGCGATGTTTTTGTTAGTAATATTACGTTTTCAAATCGAATAAATGAAGGAAGTGCTTGGGGAGCATCTTTAAAATATTTTTCGTTAGGTACAATAGAACTAACCGATGAATTTGCAGAAGGTCTTGGATCAGAAAACCCAAATGAATTGGCAATTGACGTTTCTTATGGTTTAAAACTAAGCCCAGAATTTGCCATGGCGGTAGCTGTTCGATATATAAGATCAGATTATGCACTTCGTATAGAAAATTCAGTAATAAATACTACAAACACATTTGCTGTAGATGTATCTGGTTATTACCAGTCTGAAGAAAAAAATTACGGAGATTTTAATGGTATTTGGCGTGGTGGCTTTAACCTTTCTAATATTGGCCCAAAAGTAACTTTAACAGATGGTGGTCAAGATAATTTTATACCTACCAACCTAAAATTAGGTGGTGGATTTGAATTTATTTTAGATGGTTTAAATAGTATTACTGCAAATTTAGAATTTAATAAATTATTAGTTCCTTCGCCTCCGATAAGAGAAGGTGGTGTTATTATAGATGGTAAAGATGATGATGTAGGTTTTATAGGTGGTATTTTTCAATCATTTGGTGATGCACCAGGGGGTAATGAACTAAAAGAATATGCGTGGGCAGCTGGTGCAGAATATATGTATGATAAAACCTTTGGGATGCGTTTAGGATATTTCAATGAAAGTGATTATTCAGGAGGTAGAAAATATTTTACATTGGGTACTGGTTTTAAATTTAAGAGTACAACATTAGATTTATCATATTTAATAAATTCTACTGATGTTAATAATCCGCTAGAAAATACATTACGCTTTTCATTAACGTTTAATTTCGGAGATTCATTCGAGAGTTTCTAGAAGCAGTAACATAATACATTTTATAAAAAATCATTTTAGTATATTTACTAAAATGATTTTTTATGTAGATCCTACCAAACAATGAAAAAAATTCAACATACAACTACTTTTACTGTCTTTGAAAACATTGATGAACTTTCATCTAAAGAAGCCTCTTTAATGGGCGAAGCCATAAAAATGAAAGAGACTGCTTATGCACCCTATTCAAATTTTAGAGTTGGAGCAGCGATACTTCTAGATAATGGTAAAATTGTTTTTGGTAGCAATCAAGAAAATGCAGCTTATCCTTCTGGGATGTGTGCTGAACGTGTTGCTATTTATAGTGCAGGTGCGTTATACCCTAAAGCAACTATTCTAAAAATTGCCATTAGCGCCAGTTCAACTAAAAAAGTTGTTGATAAACCTGTAGGACCTTGTGGTTCGTGTAGACAAGCTATTGCTGAATATGAATTTAAGCAAGCGTCGCCAATTCAACTTTTATTTATGGGTGAAAAAGGAAAAATTGTAAAAACAGAATCATTAAAAGATCTTCTGCCACTTAGTTTCGATAAATCATTTCTTTAATCAGTTTATTTATGAAACATGATATTGAAACAAGAGAAGATATCAATTTATTGATTACTCAATTTTATAGTAAATTATTAGAAGATGAAACTGTTAAGCATTTTTTTGAAGACATTATTGCTGATGACAAGCTGAATCATCATATAGAAATTATTGTTGATTTTTGGGAAGATATTCTTTTGAACACCGTAAAATATGGTCGCAATGCCATGAAACCTCATCTCGATTTGAATAAGAAAAAGCCTTTTATTACTACACATTTTGATACATGGCTACAACATTTCAATACTACGATAGATGCTAATTTTAAAGGTAATAAAGTGGAATTAGCCAAAACTAGAGCCTTATCTATAGCTACCGTCATGAAAATAAAAATGCAAAGTTCTTAGTAAATTTAGTATTCAGTAATCATTTGCATAAAAGGTTGAACATCGTTAAAGTAATAACCATAACTTATTCATTTTTCTTAAAAAAAGTTTAGCTTCGTAAACATAAACCGAACCAATAAATAAACTATGAATTCAGTTATTACCGGAACTGGAAGCTATATTCCTACGATTATTAAAACAAATGCCGATTTTAATGAAGAACGCTTTTTTGATAGTAAAAATGAGCCTTTTGAAACTTCAAATGATGTCATTATTGAAAAATTTAAGGCCATAACGGGTATAGGGGAAAGACGTTATGCAACTGATGATAAACAATCTAGTGATATTGCACTTATTGCTGCCCAGAAAGCTATAGAAGATGCAAATATTGACCCAGAAGAATTAGACTATATTATCTTAGCACAAAACTTTGGTGATATTAAAAAAGGTACGATCCAAACCGATAATTTACCAAGTTTAGCATCTCGCGTTAAGAATTTACTCAGAATAAAGAACCCAAACTGTGTAGCTTATGATATTATATTTGGTTGCCCAGGATGGGTTGAAGGCGTGATACAAGCTGACACTTTTATAAAAGCTGGCTTGGCTAAAAAATGTTTGGTTATTGGTAGTGAAACATTATCTAGAGTGCTCGATATGCATGACAGAGATTCTATGATCTATTCTGATGGTGCTGGTGCTTGTATTATTGAAAAGAAAGAAAGTGGGAAATCGGGAATTTTAAGTCACGTTTCACAATCACATACATACGAAGAAGCGAATTACTTATTTATGGGAGAATCTAATAACTCTGATAGTGACCCTAATATAAGGTATATTAAAATGCATGGTCGTAAAATATATGAATGCGCATTAAACTATGTGCCCCAAGCCATGAAAACGGCTTTAGATAAAAGTGGTATCGCTATAGCAGATGTAAAAAAGATTTTTATACATCAAGCAAATGAAAAAATGGATGAAGCCATTATTAAGCGTTTTTTTAGATTGTACAAAATACCAACTCCTGAACATGTCATGCCAATGAGTATTCATAAATTAGGTAATAGCTCCGTGGCAACTGTACCTACTCTGCTCGATTTAGTGGTAAAAGGAAAACTCGAAAACCATGAAGTAAACAAAGGGGACGTAATTATCTTAGCTTCAGTAGGTGCTGGAATGAATATTAATGCTGTGGTTTATAAATATTAATATACTATTTTAATAATCGTCTCGTTATATAGGAAAGGACTCCTATAAAAATGACCAATAAAATATTATTATCTCTACTTCTTTTTGCTTTTTTGCTAATTATCCAAATTATTATTTCGGATAAAAGAAAAAGAAAAGCTATGCAAAAACGAAAAATAGATAATAAGTAGTTACTCTTCTATAGCTTCTATTATAACACTCCCTGTTGCTCCATTAGGAAAATTTATATATAACAAATTAGCTAATGTTGGCGCAATATCAGTAATTGACACCTTTCTTTTTAAATTACCTTTTTTAACACCTTTTCCATAAAACATAATGGGCACGTGCGAATCATAATTATAACCCGAACCATGCGTAGTACCCGTACGCCCTCTACTAATTGTTGACGGATTTGGAATTAGCATAATATCTCCCGAAAATTTTTGGTTATATCCATTTTGCAAGCGATTTAATATCCCGTTATCAAAATTGGCATTTTGCAATGTGTATGCAGTAACTGTTTTATAGACACTTTTAAATTCTAGTAATCTGTTAGCCAATATCTCACTTACAATTTTAACGCTTAGTTTATTGTTTTTAAGTGTTTCTCTATTCAAAAAAAATTGATAATTAGAGAAATTCTCCACCAAATCTTGGGCACTCAAATTAAATTCTTCTTGAATTACTTTTTCCACGAAAACTTTAAAATCATTTGTACTAAAATAGCCAGCAGGTATTTTTAAACTTTCTAAATATGCAGGCACTTGAGCAACAGCATGATCGGCAGTCAAAAACAGTGTATAATTATCTTTACCTACTTTGGTATCTAAAAAAGTTAAAAATGAAGCTAAATCTCTATCTAATCGAATATAAGTATCTTCTATTTCTTTAGAATCTGGCCCAAATTGATGCCCAATATAGTCAGTGCTCGAAAAACTAATAGCTAAAAAATCAGTCGCCTTTCCTTTTCCCAAGTTTTCACCAATAATAGCCGCTTCAGCAAAATCTTTAACAATAGTATTTCCAAAAGGTGTCGCTTTTAACAAATCATAATTACCATTCTTCTTTTTTAATTTTGATAATTTATATGGGAAAATTGGCGACTTCTTTCCATTAAATATACCTTCATATATATTATTATCTGTAATACTTTCTGTATATGTCTTTATATCAGCTAGGGTGTTCCAAGTGGTATTTAAATAGTTTTTTGCCGTATCGGAAGCATTAAAAACTTGTACCCATTTTGGCAAATCATTGATATAATAAGAACTCGTTATGAATTTACCCTCTTTATTACCTTCAAACCAATAGGCGGCATCTGCCGTATGACCACCAGGCAGTACCGCTGCTCTATCTTTAATACTCACAGCTATAACTTTTCCCTGTTGGTTTTGCGCTAGTTTCAACTCGTCGGTTATCGTAGTTGTCAACATACGCTTTGGCGATTTCATTCCGCCTTTAGCACTACCAACACTTTTATAAGAATCATCATTAACACAATAAATAGATTTTTTAGCAAATTTATCATACCAATTGTTACCAATAATGCCATGAATACTAGGGGTTGTACCAGTATAAATAGAAGCATGCCCTGGTGCCGTATATGTGGGTATGTAATTGAAATGACCATTTTCTGCATGAAAACCATTGTTCATAATACGCTTAAAACCATCATCACTATATTTACTATAAAATCGTATTAGATAATCATAACGCATTTGGTCTACCACAATACCAACGACCAATTTAGGGCGCTTACTTTCTATCGTTTGAGCAATGGTGACAGTAAGCAGATTAAATATAAAAATGATGCTTAGAATACTTCTCATAAAATTTTAACTTTAATAATCATCAAATGTAGTACATTTTGCATTTAAAATTATATTTTTGAATATGCATAAATCGATACATAACCATTTTTTTAATAATAAAAAATCCTAAAAAATTTAAATGACGTATCTAGAAAATATTGGTGCTTATTTTTTAATGGTTATTGAGATGTTTCGCAAGCCAACGAAGTGGACGGTTATGAAAACGTTAATTCTCAAAGATATCGACGATTTAATTATTGGCTCTATAGGTATTGTTGCTTTTATTTCCTTTTTTGTTGGAGGTGTTGTAACAATACAAACCGCTTTAAATATTACCAATCCATTAATTCCGCAATATTTGGTTGGGTTTGCTACTAGGCAATCGGTCATTTTAGAATTTGCTCCCACATTTATTTCTATAATTATGGCTGGTAAAGTGGGCTCTTTTATAACTTCTAGCATTGGTTCTATGCGTGTTACAGAGCAAATTGATGCTTTAGAAGTGATGGGTATTAATGCTATAAACTATTTGGTTTTTCCTAAATTCATAGCACTCATGCTCTATCCTTTTGTTATTTCGATAGCCATGTTTTTAGGTATCCTTGGCGGATTAGCAGCCTGTGTGTATGGCGGTTTTACCTCTATGGATGATTATATTATTGGTATTCAAACAGATTTTATACCATTCCACATTATCTATGCTTTTGCTAAAACTATGGTGTTCGCATTTATACTAGCTACTGTACCTTCATTTTACGGTTATTATATGAAAGGTGGAGCCCTTGAAGTTGGTAAAGCAAGTACCACTTCGTTTGTTTGGACAAGTGTTATCATTATTCTGATAAATTATATATTAACCCAAATGCTTTTAAGCTAATGATAGTAGTTAAAAACTTAGAGAAATCGTTTGGTGATGTGCAAATTTTGAAAGGGATTAGTACCACTTTTGAAAAAGGAAAAACAAACCTTATTATTGGGCAAAGTGGCTCGGGTAAAACAGTATTTTTAAAATGCTTATTAGGTTTATTTGTGCCAGATAGTGGTACCATATCCTATGACGGTAAAATTTATTCTGAATTATCAGATAGCCAAAAAAGAGATTTAAGAGCCGATATGGGTATGGTATTTCAGGGTGGCGCTTTGTTTGACTCTATGACTATTGCCGAAAATGTGATGTTTCCTTTACGGATGTTTACAAATAATAGCAAAAGTGAAATGGAAGATCGCGTAAATGTGGTATTAAAACGTGTTAATTTACCAGATGCACATCATAAAATGCCAAGTGAAGCCTCAGGTGGAATGCAAAAACGTGTTGCCATTGCCAGAGCTATTGTAAATAATCCCAAATATTTATTTTGCGATGAGCCAAATTCGGGTTTAGATCCTAAAACAGCAATTATTATCGATAATTTGATTCAGGAAATTACCAAAGAATATGATATGATTACCATGATTAATTCTCATGATATGAACTCGGTAATGGAAATTGGTGAGAAAATCATATTTTTAAGAAACGGTATCAAAGAATGGGAAGGCACCAGTGATGATGTTTTTAGAACCGACAACGAAGCCTTAACCGATTTTGTATACTCTTCTAACCTCTTTAAAAAAGTAAAAGCAGCACAGTTAAAAGAGCATAAGTTATAATTTTTTAGTAACTTTAAAACATTAGTCATAAACTTAATTTTATGGAGTCTAAGTACTTAATCTTATCAATTTTTATATTATTTACATTTTTTAACGGCTTTGCTCAAGAAGAAGAAAACGGAAAAACAGATCTTCTTCTTAGTATTTATATTGCAAAACTTGATTATAAAGAATTTAATTTTGAGAAAACAATTAAAGATAAATTAGATTTGAAAAATTTCAACCTCTTAGTTGATGATTTAGAAGATGTTAATAGTAGTTTCTTCACTTTAAACACTAGTAATTTAGGAAAGACTGCTTCAGAATTTTCCTTAGAAAGTTATAAAAACACTTTTTCACACAAATATTTCAAAGGTTATAATCCAAAAAAATAGACCTTGGCTTATTACACAACTTAATTAATTACAAATGCTATTTTCTAACGGCTCTAATCGTATCTAATTGTAACCGTGTTTGTAACCATTTTTTAAGTTCTGGTTCTTCTTTTTGTATCACTTTTTTCGAGATAGAATCATACCATTTAAAATAAAACATTCGAACCGTATCGATACTTTTAAAATTAGTCTTTACCACATCAGAATATGATAGTTCTTCTAAGCCCGACGAAATAATTTTTGCTTCGGCACTTACTTGTCTAAAAGGAATACTTCTATTATTAATTTTCGTCAGTTGTTTTTCTAACAAACGTATTTTATCTTCCTTCTCTTTGATAGTTTCGTCGCGAGAAGTAATAATTCTTTGATTTTGAGAATACAAATCTCTCAAATCTTCTACTTGTTGTCGAATTTCGGAATCATTTCCTTGTTGTACATTCAACGTTGCATTTTCTAGACCTAATTCGTTTAACCTCAATTCCCATTTACTCTTTTTATTAGCATCTACCATCCCTCCTAATAAAGGTACTGTAATTGTTCTGTTAACATAATCTATGTTCTCATCATCTTCACCTAAAATAGCCTGACCTTCTTCTTTTAATTCAACAATAAATTCATGTGCGATTTGTTTGAATTGATTTTCTTTAAATAAATTATAAAATGAATAAATACTCCCTGCAAAAATGATGAATGCAATTATAGAAGCGAATCGTGCAATTGATTTTCTTCTAGCCGAATTGATATACTTCACCATTGGGAAACGTAAATATTTTACAATAACAAAAGTTGCTAAGGCAATAAAAATGGTGTTTATTGTAAATAAGAACATTGCCCCAAAGAAGTAGCTCAAATTCCATGTTGCCAATCCATAGCCAGCAGCACATAAAGGTGGCATTAAGGCAGTGGCAATAGCAACACCAGCAACTGTATTGGTTTGAGCTGAAGGACGACTAACCGCTACAATTAAAGCTAAACCACCTGCCATTGCAATAAATACATCGCGAACATCGGGTCGAACTCTTGCTAAAATTTCTGGAGTTGCATCTTGAAATAACGGAATACTAAAAAATAAAAATGATGTTAATAAGCTCAGGCCTATCATTACGCCTAAGTTCATCATTGACTTACGAAGTGTATCGATATCATTAATACCAATAGACAAGCCAACCCCCAAAATAGGTCCCATTAAAGGAGAAATAAGCATCGCACCAATAACAACCGCAGCGGAATTTGCATTGAGCCCAATTGATGCAATTGTAATAGAAAAGACTAAAATCCAAGCAGTATGACCTTGCATAGAAATACCGTCTTTTATTTGTTGAACAGTACCTTCTTTATTGGTGTCAATTCTAATTTCGAGCAAATCTTTTAGAAAACGTTTGATACTACCAAAAAAGCCAGAAAATTCTTTCTTTACGTCTTGCTTTTTTACATCTAAATCTACTTCTACCTTCTTTTGTTCTTCTTCCATGGCTGTTTGGTTACTTTTTACTGACCCCAATTTAATTGTTTATGTCTATAAAAATAAAAGATTTATTATTATTTAGGTTCCCGCCTTCGCGGGAATGACAATTCATCGATAACCACGATACGAAACATCGTAGAATTTTTTGCGATTATATTAACTCATTCCCAAATGTTGATTTTACATCGGCAACTAGTTGTTTTATATTTTGGTCATCTTTTTTAGGAACGATTAATAGCACATCATCTTTTTCAACGACAATATAATCATCTAATCCCTGAATTACAACATGTTTTTTAGATTGTGTACTTACCATATTACCCGAAGCATTTCTAAAAATTGCTTTTCCGTTTACAACGGCGTTCTTTTCATCGTCTTTTTCTAACTTTTCATACAATGAACTCCAAGTACCGAGATCATTCCATCCAAAATCTACAGGCAATACATATATATTAGTCGCATTTTGCATAATACCGTAATCTATAGATATATTTTCGGCTTTCCCATAATTCGACCTAATAAAATCGTCTTCAAATTCGGTATTATACACATGGTTTCCTTCACAAAATAGTTTTGTCATTGTGGGTAAGCTATTCTCAAAAGCTTTCAAAATACTTTGCACACTCCAAATAAAAATACCTGCATTCCAAAGATACTCACCACTTTCTAAAAAATTTGTAGCTACTTCTAAAGTAGGTTTTTCGGTAAACTTTAGTACTTTTTTAATCTCATTACTGTTGTTTTCAAAATGAATATAGCCATAGCCAGTATTTGCAAAAGATGGCTGTATACCTAACGTCATTAAAATATCTTGCTCAGCACAAGCTTCAAATGAAGTTTTAATATTTTCTGTAAACGTTTTTTCGTCTTCAATCCAATGATCAGAGGGCGCTACTATCATAACCCCATTCGGGTTTTGCTGCTTTATTTTTAAAGCGGCATATAAAATACAAGGCGCTGTATTTCTCATAGCTGGCTCTAAAAGCAACTGGTTCTCTTTAATACCTTCTAATTGCTCTAATACTAGCTCTTTGTAGCGTGCATTGGTGGCAATTAAAATATTTTCTGGTGGAATTAAATTTGCTAATCGTTTAAATGTTTTTTGCAATAATGAGTCGCCCTTACCCAGCATATCATGAAATTGCTTCGGGAAACTTTGTGTACTTACAGGCCAAAATCGTGACCCTACACCACCTGCCATTATTACTGCGTAATAGTTTTTATTCATAATTAATATAAAATAATTTTTTATTCCTGCGAAGGCAGGAATCTACTTTTCACTTTATGAATTCCTACCTATGCAGGAATGACATTGGTAATCAAATAATAAGATTCCCGTCTTCGTGGGAATGACATTAGTTACCTAATAAAGAGATTCCCACCTACATGGGAATTTCGATAAAAGTTTAATCAACTTTTATCTCAACCTCAGCATTTTGATGAAATAAATAAATTTTACCACTATTCACTTCAACACAACCAAAACGTGTTCTGCGTTTCGCTCCTTTTACAAAAATACGTTTATTATACACAAACCTACTTTCTAAAGGGATTTCAAAGAGGAAATTCTTTCCATTACGTTCATCAAATTGTTTTAAGGCTAATGATAATTTCACATCTGAATCTGTCGCCGCCTTCGGATTCTTTAAATAGTTAGCTAATACTATCAATATTTCTTGTGGATATATTTCTGGTCGCAAAAATGGTAACATCAAGTGTTGAAACGTTTGCTTCCACTCTTTTCCGTGTGGTTTTACACGTCGATACTTTTTGTGTGTAACTAAGTGAGCAATTTCATGAATTAACGTCAACAAGAAACGATAGTGATTTAAATCATTATTTATAGTAATTTGATATCGACCATTCTTCAATTTTCTAAAATCACCATGCTTAGTTTTTCGATTATTTACAACCTTTAGTTTACAAGGATGCTCATGCAATAACTCTACAGCAAGATCTAGGGAAGCTTCGGGAAGATATTTTGATAAATTTTTTTTCATTCTAGGGCGTCGAAGCAGAAACTTGTAGCACTTTTCCGTTATAAAATTGATTGCCAGTCAACGTGAAATTAGCAATATAACTCGCCATTTCTTCAGCTGTTGTTGGTGCTTTATAATCGGGAAAAGCTTCGGCTAACATTTCGGTTTGTACTGCCCCTAAAGCTAATGCATTAAAAGCAATACCTTGTTCTTTATATTCTTCGGCTAACAATTCCGTTAAGGTAATCACCGCTCCTTTCGAAGAACTATAGGCTGCCAAACCAGGGAATTTCATACTACCCTGAATACCACCCATACTACTTACGGTTACAACATGACTTCCTTTTTTTAAATAAGGTACTAGTAAACGCGTTAATTCAGCGACGGCGAATACATTAACTTTATAGACTTCTAAAAAATCATTTGTAGTCGTTTCACTAAAGGGTTTATTAATCAATTTTCCAGCATTATGAATAATACAATCAATCTGTTGCCAGTTGTTCGCAACAAATTCTTTGACTTTATTTAAATCAGTTTCATTACCAATATCGGTGCTCAGTTTATGAAGATTCTTTGTCGTTATTTTTTGCAACGAATTTATATTCCGCGAAAGCGCTAATACAGTGTGCCCTTCATTTACAAGTTGCATTACTAATGCATAACCTATACCTCTACTCGCACCTGTAACTACTATATTTTTTTTACTCATAGAACTTAAAAAAGATTAAGAGAGAAATCTACCACTTTTTTTTGATACATTTATGGTGTTCAAATAAAAATTTATACCATGAAACAACTATTTTTTCTTATCTGCTTTTACTGTATCCTAAGCCTATCGGCGCAAGATACTTACATTCATTGCGGTAAATTAATTGATACTAAAAACGGTAAAGTACAAGAAACAATGACCATTGTTGTAACTGGCAACAAAATTACGAAGGTTATAAAAGGGTATGTCATACCCAAAGTAAATAATATCGATACAGTCATTGATTTAAAAGCGAAGACAGTGATGCCAGGTTTTATTGATATGCATGTGCATATTGAAGGAGAAACTAGCCCAACTCGATACTTAGAATCCTTCACAAATAACGAAGCAGATGTAGCATTTAATGCTGTTGAAATTGCGCAAAGAACATTATTAGCAGGTTTTACTACAGTGCGTGACCTTGGTGGAAGTGGTGTAAATGTCGCTTTACGGAATGCCATAAAAAAAGGAAAAGTGTCTGGCCCACGTATTTTTACTGCTGAAAAAGCTATTGGTACCACTGGTGGACATGCTGACCCAACCAACGGAAGAAAAAAACAATTAATGGGTGATCCTGGACCGGCCGAAGGGGTTATTAATAGTGTTGAAGATGCTAGAAAAGCAGTACGTCAGCGTTATAAAAATGGCGCTGATTTGATTAAAATAACAGCGACTGGTGGCGTTTTGAGTGTGAGTAAAAACGGACAAAACCCACAGTTTGCACAAGAGGAAGTGAATGAAATTGTAAAGGTTGCTAAAGAATATGGGATGATTGTAGCAGCTCATGCTCATGGAAAAGAAGGTATGCAACGTGCTATTAAAGCTGGTGTACAAACGATAGAACATGGTTCTTTTATGGATAAAGAAACTGCTACACTTATGAAGCAATACAATACCTATTTAGTACCTACACTATCGGCTGGAAAATATGTTGCTGAGAAAGCTAAAATTCCAAATTATTACCCTGCTATTATTCTACCTAAAATAGCGAGTACTGTAGCAACATTAGAAAAGACTTTTGCTATGGTACGCAAAGAAAACGTGTCTATTGCTTTTGGTACAGATGCTGGTGTTTTTCCTCATGGTGAAAACGCAAAAGAGTTTGGTTATATGGTTGAAACAGGTTGGTCTGAAATGTTCTCTCTACAATCTGCTACGATTACGAATGCTAAGTTATTAGATATGGAAACTCAATTAGGCCAAATTGCAAAAGGTTTTTTAGCCGATATCATTGCAACGGATGAGGACCCTACAAAAAACATACACACAACCGAAAAGGTGAGTTTTGTAATGAAAAATGGTAAGGTTTATAAGCAGTAAGAAGAATACCTTTACCGATCTAAAAAATTTATTACCTTAATTCTATAATGGGGATATAATAACTATATCCCTACATTATCTACAAGCTGAAAAAATCAAATGTTAAGAATAATTGACCAAAAATATCCTGCACCAAGACCTGTATTAAGGAATTTGATTATTGCAATACTGTTCGGGTTATTTATAGTACTATTTTTATTGTTTTTTGAGCCTTTTGACATCAACTTGTCTACCAGTGAAAACAAAGTATTTCAATTGCTTTTCTTTGGCTGTATTACAACTATTGTTTTATTATTTTTTCTTTATATCATCCCTTTATTGATTCCAGTAATTTTTTCTGATGAACATTGGAAAGTAAAACATCAAATTATTTTTTATTTAATTATTCTATTTGTAATTGCTACATTCAATGGGCTTTATACAAATTACATAAACTCTTTACCTTTTAGTTGGTCTAACTATTGGTGGATTATTAGTAGAACATTTGTTCTTGGTGGAATACCCATAGCCTTTTTAACACTTCTTGATTATCAACGAAAAACCAAATTAAATAGAAATCAGGCACATGATATTCTTAGTACAAAAAAAGAATTTTTAAAGAATTCAAACGAGACTATACACCAAATTTCCACAGATTTAAAAAATGAAACTATCTCTTTTAAGGAGAATGATTTTAATTATGCAATAGCATTCGGAAACTATATTGATATGTGCATTTTAGTTGAAAACACATTAAAAAGAGTAACCTACAGGGTTACACTTTCTTCATTTGAAGCGCAGCTAGAAAAATCTTCTAGTTTAATAAGATGCCATCGCTCCTATTTGGTAAACCTTAAAAAGGTAGAAAACATTTCAGGAAATGCACAAGGCTTAAAGCTTGAGCTTAAAAATCAATCAGAAATGGTTCCTGTATCTAGAAAGTATATAGCCATTGTCAGGCAATTTTTTATAAAGAATCGATAATTGTATAGTGCCTTTCACACCTCTAATACTTGCCTAAGTAAAAATTAACTTGACATTCAAATCATTTCTTTGACATTCAGCACATTTTCCAATTTGTACTCGAATACTAGAATACATTTGGAGCATGAGAAAAATAGCGTTTATATTATTTTTATTAATCGGTGCAATTAGTATGGTAGTAATGTCTTTACACTACTTTCAATCAGATAGTGCAGGGATACTCAAACGAAAAGAGTTTGCAAATAGCTTTTGGTACCTTTTCTCTTTTAGAACGCATATATTTTTAGGACTAGTAGCCATTGTTATTGGTCCTTTTCAGTTTGTAAAAAAAATACGCGGTACATATAAAATTTTACACAGAATTATTGGATATGTATATACTGTAAGCGTACTTTTTAGTGGTTTAGCGGGTCTTATTATAGCCCAGTTCGCTATGGGAGGTTGGATAACGACAATTGGTTTTTCTGCATTATCTATAACATGGCTATATACTACAATAAAGGCAATCAGTTCAATAAGAGGAGGGGATATTTTAAATCATAAAAAATGGATGTTTTTAAGTTATGGGTTAACTTTTTCTGCCATTATTCAAAGAACTCTACTATTGATTCCACTTTTGACAGAAACTCCGTTTATGCCGATCTACCAACTCTCTGCCTGGTTACCATGGCTGCTAAATTTAAGCATTGCATATTACTTATATAAACGTTCTTATATTTCGAATTAAATACCTTATCGGTGTAATTGCTAATTTTTAAGTATAAGACAGGAAAGCCAGCAGGTAACAACGTGTATAATCAATTGCTAGTTCTGTGTATAAACGGAATCCCGAAGCGTCAGGACTGCGGATTTTCTTCTGGTTTGTTTTCTATTTACTAACTTAATTCTAGCCAACGCAACTAACCATACACCAACCGTTGTGTGTCATTAGAAACATCAGAACCTATTTACATTAAATATTACTTCCTTTTAAAAAGAAAATGAATATAATATCAATAAGAGAAAATCCAGAGTACAAAGATACAGCCATAAAATATTTTCAGCAAAACTGGAAAAGTGTATTGCCAATAATATATGAGGACTGTATAACTCATAGTATAGAAGCAAGAAATTCTTTACCGCAGTGGTATTTACTAGAAAAAGATAGTGAAATAATAGGTCGTGCCGGACTTATAACGAATGATTTTATAAGTCGTGGGGATTTATATCCATGGGTTTGCGCAATATTTATTGATGAAAAATATAGAGGT
>RCNE010000278.1_pt1 | contig 27567 bp, 28 predicted proteins | sample 2041361 | NCBI WGS metagenome assembly RCNE01 (sample SAMN09708229, study PRJNA481090) | Marine sediment metagenome, whole genome shotgun sequencing project. | reverse complement strand
TATCTTTTATTGGACCCTTTGGTACTTTAGAGTTTAACTTAGTCATAAATGAATAGATTAATGGTTAAAATGATGATATAAAGCAATGACGATAAAACCAAATGGAATAACGAAAGAATAGAATTTACCAAAAGCTTTCACTGCATTTGTATATTTATTGTTGAATCCAACCGATTGAAAGGCTGATTGAAACCCATGAAGCAAGTGTAGTCCCAATAATGCAAAGGCGATTACATAAGCTCCTACTCTTAACGGACTAACAAATTTGTGTTGAAGTTCTCCAAAATACCTGTTCGGATCTTCTGGTAAAAATTCAATGTATTTGTGGTTCATTTCAGGAAACCAAAAATCTACAAAGTGTAATACCAAAAAAGCAAGAATGACTCCTCCTGATAAGATCATATTTCTTGACGTCCAACTGGCACTGGCCCCTCCATTAAATTTCACATAATTGACATTTCTGGCCTTTCTATTCTTTACTTCAAGTATAAAGCCCATAACAAAATGAAATACCACCCCAAAAATAAGAACGGGTTGCATCGCAAATTGAATTAATGGATTGGTTCCCATAAAATGGGATAACTCATTAAATAGTTTCTCACTAAACAGCGAGGTGATATTGACTGATAAATGAATAATAAGAAAAATAATTAAGAAAAGTGCCGACAAGGCCATAGCAACCTTTCTTGCGATAGATGAAGATAAAAATCCGCTCATTTTGCTTGGTTTATAAAATAGAAAACAAATATACCAAATACTTAATTTTATTGGGTCTAATTCAATCGATTATTTTAATTTGATTAACATTCTTATATTTATACCAACAAAAAACTAAACAATAATGTCTGATAACATTAAGCATACCCTAAATCCGGATAAATGGATAGATCTTTATGCTGATTATCTTTACAATTATGCCATTACCAGAGTAGATGGTGGTGACTTGGCAAAAGATCTCGTCCAGGAAACTTTTTTTTCGGGAATCAAGGGGAAAGATAATTTCAGAGGTCAGGCAGCTGAGCGAACCTGGTTGGTTTCAATTTTAAAGAGAAAGATCATCGATCATTATCGCAAGATCAACTCTGCCAAAGGGCAGAAAGAGGTCCGAATGAATTTTTATGAAGAAGGAGAAAAGAAAGGGAATTGGATTGAAGAAAGGGTTCCTCAAAGTTGGGGGAACGATGCGGAAAAGGAAATTGAAAATGAAGAACTTAAAGCCACCCTGGAGGAATGTATCGCGAGCCTACCTGAAAAATATAGAATTGTATTCATGTTAAAAACAGTTCAACACTATGAAACCGAAGAAATTTGTAAAGAACTTGACATTACACCGTCAAATTTATGGGTAATCATTCACAGAGCAAGGATACAACTCAGAAATTGTATGGAAGAAAAATGGTTTAAAAATTAAAGAGGAGCATATGAAATTTATGATTAGCTGTGACGAAGCAACTAAGATTTGCGATAAGAATCAATATGGTGAGGCAAGTCTGTCAGAAAAAATTAGTTTGAGTTTTCACTTGTTTGTATGCAAGTACTGTAAGAAATATACCAAGCAAAACAATCTAATGTCGCAGTTGTTTGGTAAACACCTGGCGCCATGTGACGGATCTGAAAAACTAAGTGATGAAGCAAAAGTAGCTCTCAAAGAGAAGCTTCAAGAAGAGTTAAAAAACAAATAATAAATAAGTTCTTAAACTTAAACAGGTATTGAAAATTCAATGCCTTTTTTTTTACCTTTGAGTAGATGCTCAATTTAAGTCAGCATCAGAAATTTGACCGCAAATGGAATATTTTGATACTATTAAGCCCTTTGCTCTGATTGCTTATTATATTTTTATCAGCTTTATTATTGTCACAATTATTCTTGATAATAAAAAGCCAGAGAAATCTTTTGCCTTTATTTTTTTAGTTCTATTGGTTCCCGTTGCCGGAGTAATCATTTACCTGCTGTTTGGAGCCCAATATCATAAAAAGAAGTTACTCACCAAAAAGCGCTATTTTGATAAGGTATACTTACATCAGATCAGTCAAGTTAATAAGAATTTGCCCGTTCGAAACTCAAAATCAACTTATGGCAAATTACCCACTTTGTTCTATAATATTGAAAAGGTGCGTTTTACAATTAATAATAGGATTGAAGTTCTGAACAATGGTGAAGAAAAATTCCCCAGACTTCTTGAAGAACTGAAAAAGGCGCAAAAGAGCATTCACCTAGATTACTATATTATTAAAGATGATGATATTGGTAATGAAATTTTTGACATCCTTTGTCAAAAGGCAAAAACCGGAGTTCAGGTTAAAATGATCTATGACGATGTGGGTAGCTCAATCAGTAGAAAGGGATTGATCAAACTGAGTTTGTCAGGAGTAAAAGCTTTCCCCTATATGCCCGTTCTTTTTTCAAGACTTGCACATAAAGCAAATTATAGAAACCACAGAAAAATTGTGGTCATTGATAACGAAACAGGATTCCTTGGAGGTATCAATATCAAAGACAAATATATCAATCCGAATAAAATGGGGCTATTTTGGAGGGATACTCATATCATGATTAAAGGGGAGGCCGTTACCGACTTACAATACCTATTTATAAGTGATTGGTATTTCGTTAGTGGTCAAAAAATTGACCTTACAGAGGTTCGATACAAGAACATCCATGGAATATCCAATAACCTGCCCACCAGTATATTAGGAAGTAATTATGGAAAGAGCAATCAAACCATCATGGAGGCCTTTTTTGGAATGATTACAAGTGCACAACAGGAAATTCTGATCACCACTCCATATTTTATTCCTGATGAATCCATTTTTAACGCTTTAAAAATTACTTCCAAAAGCGGTGTCACTATCAAACTCATCATCCCTGAAAAAACGGATATCAAAACAGCCTTTTATGCTTCCCAAACCTATCTAAAAGAGCTCCTGCTAAGTGGTGTTGAAGTCTATTTTTACACCAAGGGCATGATGCACTCCAAAACCATGATCATTGACTCGCTGATCAGTACCGTTGGGAGCACCAACATGGACCAAAGAAGTTTTAGCCTTAATGCTGAAGTCAACGCATTTATAAACGACAAAGCCATTGCTGAAAAACTGAGATTCAATTTTGAAGAAGATTTAAAGGATTGTTATAAATTGCAGTTGGAAGATCTTAAAAACAGACCCTGGTATGTCAAGGTACTTTGTTCCGTTGCAAGATTAATCGCACCTATTCTTTAAACTCTTTAGTATGAATTTTTTACCTGAAAACATAGATCACTACGCCGCTGAACATTCTCAAAAAGAACCGCAACTTCTCCAGGAATTATTTAGGGAAACATGGCAGAAAGCTTTGATTCCAAGAATGATTAGCGGTCATTTTCAAGGAAGAGTCTTGTCAATGATCTCAAAACTTGTCGCCCCAAAAACAATTCTTGAGATTGGAACCTACACAGGATATTCGGCACTTTGTTTGGCCGAAGGATTACAAAAAAAGGGGGTACTTCATACTATTGATCACAATGAGGAACTCTTCGATTTTCAAAGGAAATACTTTGACCGTTCAGCTCACAAGGATCAGATCAAACAATATGTGGGTGAGGCACTTAAAGTGCTTTCTGATATTAAAGGCCCATTTGATTTGGTGTTCATCGATGCGGACAAAGCAAATTATGGTAATTATTTCAAGCTTATTATTGATAAAATGAATTCAGGGGGCGTGATTCTTTCAGACAATGTGCTCTGGAGTGGCAAAGTAACGGAAACACCGAATCCCAAGGATGAAGACACCATAGCGCTCATCGCTTATAACCAAATGATGAATGAAGATCCAAGAATCGAAACTGTTTTATTGCCTATCAGGGATGGCCTTACAGTAAGTAGGGTAAAATAAATTGGTCTTTATTTATGATCAATACTATACTTTGCATAGTTATAATCGAGGGCATCATATCGTTTTGCCATCTGCTGTAAACGCTTTTGAAAATCATCCCAGTTTCTGGCTTCTTTACTTGACCAGACTACTTCAGATAAGGCGGTCATTCTTGGTAATACTTTGTACTCCACCTGATCCCAGGTAGGCATATATTCTGTCCATACATTTCCCTGAGCCCCTAAAATATAGGAGGCTTCTTCGGAGCTTAAATTTTCGGGAGTTGGTTCGTATCCATATACTTTTTCAACGCTGGTATGTCTTGTACTGCCCGTGATAGGTTCTTCAATTCGTTGCTCTTCAGGAGCCTGGTAATAGTCAAAATAACAGTGTGTGCCTGGTGTCATAATCACATTATGATGTTGCTTCGCGGCGGCAATACCGCCTTCAATGCCACGCCATGACATAACCGTGGCATTTGGAGCCAGTCCTCCCTCGAGGATCTCATCCCAGCCAATCATATCTCTGCCATTTTTATTCAGGAATTTTTCTATCCTCTGAACAAAATAGCTCTGTAACTCATGTTCATCTTTAAGCCCTTCTCTTTTGATAACTTTCTGGGCATAAGAAGATTCTTCCCATTCTTTCTTTAATACTTCATCTCCACCTATATGAATATATTTACTTGGAAAAAGTACCATGACCTCGCTAAGGATATCTTCCAGAAATCCAAATGTTTCTTCAGTAGGCGCATATATTTCAGTAAAAATCCCCCATCTTTTGGCGACTTCATAAGGGCCTTTGCCATTGCCAAACTGCGGATATGCAGCTAAAGCAGCCAACGAGTGTCCGGGCAGTTCTATTTCTGGGATAACTGTAATATGCCTGTCTGCTGCATAGGCAACTACCTCTTTTATTTCTTCCTGGGTATAAAATCCGCCATAAGGAATCGTATCATAGGTATAAGGTGCATTTCTTGTACCTGCCAAACCTATTGCTGTTCCTTTTCTATACGCCCCAATTTCTGTTAGTTTGGGGTATTTTTTAATCTCTATGCGCCATCCCTGATCTTCAGTTAAATGCCAATGAAAAGTGTTCATTTTATGCATGGCAATCAGATCAAGGTATTTTTTAACTGATGTTACGCCAAAAAAATGGCGGCCCACATCCAGGTGCATGCCTCGATATCCGTAACGAGGGCTGTCAATGATTTCTACCCCAGGAATACTTAACTCCTTTACCTGCTCTTCTACTGTTTCTATGGCAACAGGCATCAATTGTCTTAATGATTGTATCCCATAAAAAACACCTGCGGGTGTTTTTCCTGAAATAATAATCTCGTCATAATTGACCTTCAAATAATATCCTTCAGTATTTTCTATAGTGGAATCAAGTTGCAATTTAATGTTGTCTTTACCTGAACCAGTCGATTCTATTTCAAGATCCATATGTATAGCCTTAGCAATCAATTCTGATAAATACAAAGCTTCCCCAGTCAGATTCGCATGACTGATAATTTTAGTTTTTGCATTGATCACAAAACGACCTTTTTTCATGGTCAGCATTTCTGGTTGTGGTATGATCTGATAATCATGAGGTGCATTTACCACATCTTGATACTTATTCGAACAACTTAACAAGCTAACAAGGCTTATTAAAACAAAAATATTTTTCATCTACAGTTATCGTTTTTTTAAAATCAGGAAAGTATTTAACCTCTAATCATAGTTAGAACCATTTTGAACTTTTCTACAGCTTTTAATGCATGGGGAATACCTGCTGGCATAATGATAGATTCACCGCTCCCGAGCAAGTGTGATTTGCCGTTAATAATGATTTCGGCCTTACCGTCAACCACTAAAACCATGGCATCAAAAGGCGTGGTATGTTCACTTAATCCTTCGCCCTTATCAAAGGCAAATAACGAGATGTTCCCGGTTTTCTTTTTAAGTATATGCTTACTAACTACCGCCTTATCTGCATATGAAATACTCTCAGAGAATGAAAATTTCATTCCCTTTTCAAATTCATTTTGTCCCATTGGATTTTATTTTAATGAAAATCAAACGCCCTCAAACATTAGGCTTGATGTGCTAATAAGCTACAGCGCTACTATGTTAAACACCCAAAATTAAGCTTATTTTTTATGAAATGAACCTTTTCATCTTAGAAGAGTTATTCGATTTCCTTTTGGAAAACAACAGGTGCTCCCTTCCTTCGTCTAAAATGCCTGTTCCAAAAGAGCGCTTTGATCATTGAGAAACTCCTCAACTTCATCTATAAATTCCTGGTCCTTTTCTGTTCTATTAATCGTCAGGTGAACTATCAGGGCATTTGGAGCCGGATCATATCCAGTAGTAATTGTCCAGCTAAGGGCATTAGGGCATTCCAAAAAGGAAAAGCGCAAACCCCCTTTAATTTCTTGTCTCGCTAAAGTAAATTCTCCCCATAAACTCCCTATTTTGGCTTGATGGTGATTTAATGCCTCCAATAAAAACAGCTCTGAGCTCATCAATTCCAGCTGCTTAAATACAAGGGTGTTTTTGATGTTTTGCTCATCTGTACTGATATTGATGGTTCGAAAAAATTCCATACGGTCTTGATTAAAAAGTAAAAGTGAATATGAAATGTAAGGATGAAGTTATTTTTAGAAGATGTTTTACTCTCATTGATTTGGGTATTAGTAAATATCCGTTTAATTCTTTTCTTTTTTATAATATTGAAGATATTCTTCTGGAAGCGATGTTAAATATTTAAGCTGAATATTTTTATAGAAAACCTCGGCCGCTTCACTTTGTAACTGAATTTTTCCCTTGTTCATAGGAATCTTTTTACCATCAACTACATATCTTGAATTTCTTAGGATCATCACTACTTCTCCATTGACTATATGGATGCTTTTGTTTTCAAAACAAATAAGCTCTAGCTCGTTCCATTCTCCATGCGGTTTTTCAAAATTCGTACTGCGCATGCAATAGCCTTGTACCTCTTCCCCCCGGCCCAAGGCCAAAAAAGGTTGGCTTTTATCTGCCACGGGATTCATAATATACTCAGGTAAATAAGCTCTGATGTCAATGGCCGAATTGGCCTGACTCCAGAAATCGCCCATATGGCCCTGCATCACCTGAAACTCCTGAGAAAGCATCCATGAGCGCCAGCTTTCTGCCCCATGGGGACCTATAGAATGATATAAAACTCCTGAATCCTTTAACAACTGCTTTCGCGGATGCCATTTGATATCACCCCATTTGACCTGTAATTTTAGGTGATAATTTTCAAATTCAGCTTTGGTCGCCACACAACCATAAATTTCACCACTGATGCGTAGCACCGGTTTCCCATTCTCTTCTACCACGCTAAAAACACCAAACTCATCCTTGTTCAGCCCTATAGGTTTAAGGTCGTTCCCTTGAGCATCCTTTGGGATCTCTCCCTCGTACCCTTCAGGATAGCGATAACTAAGGTAATTCTCCCATTGTGAAAGGTCTTTGTCTAGTAGGTCGATCCAGCTATTTTCCTTTTCAAAAGAGGAAAGAAAAAACAGCATTAACAAGAGTAAATAGCTTCTATACATGTTCTTATTTAATTATTGAGTAAATTTTCTTTTAAAAATATGGCAACTGCTTCAGTCATTCGATCTCTGTTTTCCTTTTTTCTAAAACCGTGACCTTCATCTTTCGCAAGCATATACCAAACCATCCCATTATTGTCTCTGATTGATTTTACCATTTGTTCAGATTCACTGGCCGGCACTCTGGGATCATTTGCTCCTTGAATAACAAACAAAGGGCTTTTAAATTCATTCACATGATTTGTTGGTGAAATTGATTCTAAATAGGTTCTCATCTCAGGTTCTCTTTCATCTCCATATTCAGCCCTTCTCAGGTCTCTTCTATACTCCTCTGTATTTTCCAAAAAAGTAACAAAATTACTTATCCCAACAATGTCTACGCCACATTTTATTTTGTCGCTAAAGTTATACATGGAAGACAATACCATGTATCCTCCATAAGAACCTCCGAATACAGCAACTTTATTCTTATCAAAATCAGCATTGTTCTCGATCCATTCTATTAGTTTTCCGATGTCCTTCACCGAATCCTCCCTATTAAAACCATTATCCAATTTCAGAAATGTTTTCCCATATCCCGATGAACCGCGAACATTAGGAGCAATCACTGCAATACCCATCTCATTGGCCAAAAAAGCATAAAAAGACGAGAAAGAAGGTGTATGCTGACCTTCAGGCCCGCCATGAATAGAAATCATTACCGGTAGCGGCCCTTTGGCATTTAAAGGTTTATATACAAAAGCCGGAATAGTTCTGTTTTTTCCATCTACTTGGTCATATGTTTCAAAGCTGACAAGTTCAGGCTTGGGAAATAAACTCGTTTCCAAGCCTCCCACTTCGCTTGTGGTCCATCTTGTAGTTTTCCCTGAATTAAGATTCAGAGAATACACATCCCCTGGTGTTTCTGTAGAATTCAAGACCATCGCCAGTTCATCTTTAGAGGGATGGAACTTGAAAGAATAGATTTGACCAACGGGTAAATTTGGAACTTTTTTGTATGAATTGGAGGCAAGATCCATCAAATACAATTGGCTAAATCCGTTTTCATTAACGGTAAAGGCGGCTTTTGTTCTCAACTTATTTGTTGCCCCTTCTTCTATATCCCAGGCAATATCGTCTGTAATGTATTCTATTTTCATTGACGCTACGTCATATTGAACAAGGGTGTTGAATTCCCTTCCCAGGTTAGTTGTTGCATAGATCTTTTTCCCTGTTTTATCCCAGCCACTTGCCAAGAAAACAGCTTCAGTTTTGTCATCATTGATTTGCGTCAATTCTTTTGTTTTTATATCTAAAATATAGGAATTCGATTTTGTACTTGATAAGTATTGAATAACGATCAATTTGCTATCATCCGGAGACCAATCTGCTGCAACCCAGTAACCAGATCCACGGTCAACTTTTATTGTAGCTGCTTTAGATGATTTCATATCAGATATATAAATATCGAAATCCTTTTTATTTCTTCTTGAAGAGGTAAAGGCAAACTGGTCGCCCTTATTTGACCATACCATTCCAAAATTTCGGGACTCTCCGTCACTAATCATTTCAGAAGTTCGCGTATTCATATCATACCAATAGATCTGGGAAAATTCGTTTCCTCCAATATCCTTTGTAAAAAGAAAACCATTATAGTCAGGAGAAGGACAAAAAGAACCATTTGATACGGGTTCGTTAAAAAACGATATTTGACTTCTTGCTCCACCAGGAACGCTCACTGTATGTAATTGGGAAGTGTTTGCAAATCTTGTTGAGATCAATATGCCTTCATCATTTGGCATCCAATCTGCAAAAGAGGCAGATCTGGTATTTTGATATTGCTGAATTCTCGAGGTGATCTCTTCAGGAGTGTCAGGAACATTCTCTAAAATCATATTCCCAACTTCTCTTCGATTTTGTGCAGAAGGGGAATAATAAATTATAAATATCAATAGAATGGAAAGTAATTTGATTAATTGATTGATAGGTTTCATTTTTTTATGATTTAGTTATTGGTTGAAAAAGGCAAACTAAGATACTGAATCTTGTTGAATGGGTCAATAAGTTAAATTCAGGGTCTTTATTGAATAAATTTGAGAAGACAAATAAGTTGGTTTCGACTTTTTTCTAACTAATTCGTTTATTTAAGGTTTCTTTGTGTAAACTTCAACATATATAAAAATGAAAAAAGCTGTACTGGGATTATTCTTTTTTCTGGCCTTACTTTCTTGCAATACTAAAGCTGACTATCAAGTTCTTTCTGAGGTTCCTGATTTAGTCATGGAAGAAAACGGTCTGCGATTCAAAGCCATTGAAGATTATAAAAATTATAAAATCGTAGCCACGCATTTTGTCACTGATAACAATGAATTGCGCTATATACTTGCCAATAAAATAGCCTTTAAGGCCATTTCAGAAGCGTATTCTTTCCCAGAAGGTAGTATCCTTGTAAACATCGCCTGGAGTGTCAAAAAAATGTCCAAATTTTCGGAAGCTCTTGAAGCCAATGAGATTCAACAAATTGATTATACCATTAAAGACAGTAAAAAATTCTCTCAGAACCCGGGCAACTGGGGCTATGCCAGTTTTATCAAAAGAGACGGCAACTACCAAAGTTTAAAAGAAGGAACGGCTAAATGCATTGCCTGTCATAACTTGGCGAAAGACACTGATTATAAATTTACGACTTACCAGAAGTTACAGTAATTGTAAGGTTAAGGGCATTTTTCCACGACTCTATGGTCTTAAAGCAAAAATAACTTATTAAACCCAAAGGCATTTAAGCTTACACTCTATCTAGTATTCCATATAAAATAAGGATAAGCCTGACTTATATTATGGAGAATTCAAAGGGGTCTAAGTTCAATTTCAACGAATTTTGAGGATTGTTTTATATCAATAAATCTTTCGTCAAGCATGAAAACCATCTTCCCAAAAGAGATTCTGGATTATACTTCTGAGTTATACAGGTATAAATTCTTAAAAAAGAGTCAAATAATCTATGTGATCCTACTTCTATCAATTTTTTGTATTGCTCTTGCTTTGCCTTTCATTAAAATCGATCTATATACGTCATCACCAGGCATGATAAGGCCCAGTAAAGAAAGAAATCTTATCACAAGCCCAATCAATGGAAAGATCAATGATGTGCTTATCGTCGAAAATTCATCCGTCAAAAAAGGCGACACGCTTGTCACCTTAGACGATTCCTCAGTTTCAATAGAGTTGGGTCTTGCGAAGGAACAATTGGATTCTCTTAAACTATATATCCATGATTTAAAGCTGATGTGTCATTCCAAAATCATTCGATCAGATTCCTTAGCAACTACACTTTTTAAAGGTCAATTCGCAGAATACGAGCAAAAACTTCAAGATCTTCATGAAAAATTACAAAGACACCTTTCATTATTCAAGAGGCAAAATCAATTGTATAAAAAAGGAGTCATCGCAAAAATAGAATTCGAAACAGCATCTTTTGAGCTGGAACAAATTCGTAATCAACTTCTGTATTTTAAGAAACGTCGAAAAAGTCTTTGGCTAAATCAATTACATCAAAAAAAAGCTGATCTAAGCAATGCCCAATCCAAATTACTATCATTAAAAAGAAGCAAAGGTTTACATTATATTATTTCTCCTTCTACCGGCAGCATTCAGGATCTCAAAGGGCTTGAAAGAAACAATTTCCTTTATAGCGGTGGTGCTATAGCCGAAATCTCTCCGCAAACAGACCTGATGGTTGAATGCTATGTGTCTCCTGATGATATTGGATTATTAAAAAAATCCCACCCGGTAAAATTCCTAATAGACGCTTTTGATCACAACCACTGGGGCTCTGCTTCCGGACTAATAGTAAGGATCAATCAAGACATCAGCAGCAGCAATGACCTTCCTATGTTCAAGGTTTTATGCTCTATCAATGAAACCCGACTTTTTCTGAATAAAACGACTAAAGGAAACCTACAAAAAGGGATGACTCTGAAAGCATTATTCTTTATCGATAACAGGTCTATTTTCCAATTATTATTTGATGAACTGGAAGATTGGTATGACCCAAGCTAATACAACTTATGTCTAGACTGAATATAAAACAACATGATATTACCGATTGCGGAGCAGCCTGTCTTGCCTCGATTGCTTCTTTCTATAAGCTATATCTGCCACTTTCAAAAATCCGTCAAATTATTGGGACGGATAAGGAAGGAACCAATATAATGGGTATTCTGGAAGGCGCCGAAAAACTTGGTTTCGATGCAAAAGGAGTCAAGGGGGATATCACTAGTCTTTATAAAATTCCAATACCTGCGATCGCTCATACCGTTATTGATAAACGCCTTCAGCATTTTGTTGTGATCTACAAAGTGTCTCAAAAGCATATTCGGATCATGGATCCGGGAACTGGAAAAATGGAGAATATCTCAATAGATACATTCATAGCAAAATGGTCAGGTGTTCTTGTTATACTACTTCCCAATGATTCCTTCAACGCCCGTAATGAAAAAGTGTCTCAGTTTTTTCGATTCTGGCACCTGTTAAAGCCACATAAATTTATACTCATTCAGTCACTTATAGGCTCTGTATTTTACACGCTACTTGGGTTTTCCACTTCCATTTATATTCAGAAAATCACAGACCATGTTCTTCTGAATGATAATTTTAATTTGCTGAATATCATGAGTGTATCGATGGTTTTTTTATTGATTATACAAATCATTCTCAGCGTTTTTAAGGATATTTTTCTGATAAGAACCGGACAGGAAATAGACGCAAGATTGATACTAGGATATTACAAGCACCTGTTAAAACTACCTCAGAAATTTTTTGATACCATGCGTGTAGGTGAGATACTGTCACGCATCAATGATGCTGTTAAAATAAGATTGTTTATCAATAATACTTCTCTCACTTTAATGGTAAACTTCTTTATCGTTACTTTCTCTTTCATTTTAATGTTTACTTACTATTGGAAATTGGGTTTGTTAATGATCAGTATCATTCCTATCTATCTGCTTATATTTTTTATCACCAATAGGCTAAATAAAAAAACAGAGCGTGAGATTATGGAATCAGCAGCAGATCTTGAAAGTCAGTTGGTTGAATCTCTAAATGCTATAAGTACCATTAAACTGTTCGGGCTTGAAAGTGTGATGCATATTAAAACCGAATCCAGATTTATCAAGTTGTTGAGCAATGGATACCGATCCTCCCTTAATGAGGTATTCAGCCAGTCTTCAACACAGGGAATATCAAGTTTATTTACTATTCTGCTACTATGGATCGGTTCATATTATGTCATGGTTAAAGAACTTACTCCTGGAGAACTTTTCTCCTTCTATGCCATTATTGGCTATTTTACCGGGCCCGTTTCTGGTTTGATTTCCTCCAACAAAACCATTCAAAACGCCCTTATCGCTGCAGATAGACTTTTTGAAGTACTTGATCTTGAAACTGAAACATCTGAAAATTGCTATCCTTTTAATAAAACTACCATAGAGCATATCCGGTTTAAAAATGTAACGTTTGGTTACAATAATAAAAACCTTGTTTTCTCAGACTTAAACCTTTGCTTCAAAAAAGGAGAAGTTACTGCCATTGTTGGGGAAAGTGGTTCTGGAAAATCTACTCTAATTCATTTAATTCAGGGCCTCTACATCTTAGAAAAGGGCAATATTTTATTAAATGAACAAGACATTAAATACATCAACAGAACAAGTCTTAGAAAAATCATTAGCGTTGTTCCCCAAAAAATTCATCTTTTTGATGGGAACCTTCTTGAAAATATCGCTATTGGAGCCCTTCAAGTAAACATGGAAAAGGTAGTTCATATTTGTAAATCTTTACATATGATGCCATTTATTGACGGCCTTCCTCAAGGTTTTAATACCTATTTAGGTGAAAATGGAGCGATGCTTTCAGGAGGTCAAAAACAAAGAATTGCCATCGCTCGGGCCTTATATCAAGATCCTGAAGTTTTAGTCCTTGATGAAGCAACTTCTTCCCTTGACAGTCATGCGGATGCTGCACTTCAAAAAACAATAAAGGCCCTTAAGAAAAAGGATAAAACCATTATTCTAATTTCTCATCGATTACTCAATTTATCTGTTGCTGACAAAATTATGGTCTTAGATCAGGGGAAACTCGTTCAGTCAGGTCATCACGACAAACTCATCCTTAAAAAAGGTGTTTATCAAAATTTATGGAACAAACAATTTCCTGAAGAATACAGACATAACTCATCTACATAATTATAACCATCTATGAACAATTTAAAACAACTGGAGCGACTTAGAAAAATTCATCGAATGATAAAACTTGAATGTACTGGAACTCCCCTCGAATTATCAAAAAAATTACACATTAGCATAAGACAAACCTATCTTTTATTGGAACAACTCAAGGAATTTGATGCTCCTTTAAAATTTAATCGTCGTACAAAAACTTACTATTACGAATTCGATTTTGAGCTAACAATTAATATTTCGATTCAAGTAATGTCTCGTGAAAAACTAACTAATATTTATGCTGGAAAGACTTTCTCAAACTATCTTTTTTCACTGCAAGGAAAGTGCAGCAAGCCAAACTATCTTAGTTATCTCAAAACAAAGCTAGACGTAGTGGGTTAGACGTAACCATTTTTTGAACAATCAATATTTGTATAACAGGAGTCCTTTAAAAGGACTCCAAAAACTTAAAACTTATGAAAAAATTAGATTATTATGGAGCGACTGAATTGCCTCCATCAGAATTACGTAAAATAGAAGGTGGAATTCCCATATTAGTAGTCCTGGGAGCTGTTACAGCGGCAGTAAGTGCTGGCAAAATCTTAGACCAAATAGGAGAATGGTTTCTTAAAGGATGGAACAACCCACAATAACAGCTATGGAAAATATTTCAGACATCAATTGTATAGAACTTGATCACAATGAATTGCACACTCTTCAAGGAGGAGGGCCGATCAAGGAAGCGGTAGAATGGTACTATAAGACTGTAGGTAGTTTTTATAGAGGTATTTACGACGGACTCATGGGGAATCAACCCATATTATAGCTGGATTGAAAATGAAATCAAAAATCAATCTGGCTTATGTTTTTCTTAGTGTTGGAATACTGAATTTTGTGTTTCTAGTCGATACTATTTTGACTGATCCAGAAACACAATTTTCTATCTTTTCGATAGTAACGACTAAAACAATCAACATCATCTATTATGGTGTTATATGCACAATCCTGTTTTTTGCAGGTACCTATATCTTTAGAAATAATAAAAAAATAATAAAATGACTCAATTAAATATTACCGGATTACGGGTTTTACATCAAGAGGAGATCCTTTTAATAAGAGGGGGAGCCCAAGCCGCTAAAGGTTCCTATGCAGCAGGGTATGCAGTAGGAGCTTGGTTCAGAGAAATGTATAGCATTTGGTCCTATGGTCTCACCCACCTTAATGAACGCTAAAACCAAAACTGTCCCGCCAAATAGCGGGACAGTTTTATTTATAAGTCATTACCTTAGTTCTTCTGCCATAACAGACCATAAAATCAAAGGATAAATGTTTATCAGATAAATGGATTATTTCCGACCAACTTCCTTTGCCCAATCACCTCTATATATTATTTTTTGGTCATGAATTTTAAAAATAAACTTTCCATACTGAACTGATATTCCTGCAGATGCGTTTACGATCCAACAATTATCAGGGATATTAAAGAAATTTTCAGAAGTAATAATCTTATTATCCATTTGATCAGAAATAGAAACTGACACTTGCGGTCCTGTTGCCCATCCAAGATGAGTATTATAGCTAAGTGTCAAATCACCAAGCAATTTAAAATTTTCGTTGGTCTCTATTTTGGTTTTGATACTCGCTATTTTCCCCTCATTTAAGTCATTTCCAGGAGTCACTTCAATGGTTAGTTTAGGTAACTCAAAAGCTGTTTTTGACGCCAGAATATTAATAGACTCGCTTTTAACAACCTTATTGTCAGCATCATAAAATTCGAAAGCAAGTTCCATATCTTCTATTCCAGACGGGTCTATCGACAATTGATCTTTAAAATATCCTTCGTTTACTATGTTTTTAGAATAAATAACTTCATCGCGATATTTCACAACTACTTTTTTTATATCCTTATCATTATAAAGCTCTAAAGGTATTTTAGTATTGGAATGAATCGAGTTGTTTTTGGGGCTTATAATCAACCCCTTCATATATTCTCGCATGGCAAACCAAACTGGACGAGGTGAACCATATTTGTCGTTCAAATCGCTATAACCCCAGAAACCAAACCATTCTTCCGGTTGAACCAAACTATGGTCACTTTTTTCACCACCTTTCCACCAACCATCAGCATAATAAAATGGGCACATACCAACTGCTCCGGCATCAATAAGGTCTCGATAATTCGAAATAAGTCCATCGCTTTGTTGGATTAGGGTATTCGAACCATATCGGCCATTCCCTCCTCCAGGCGAAACCGAATAGCCAAACTCTGTAGTTATAAATGGTTTGTCCAATCCGTTTAATTCATTCAAACCCTTAATATAATCTTTAAACCCCATTGTAGCCGTCTGAGCTTCCATGTGGTCATAGCAATTATAGGCGTACACATCAAATATGCTTTCATCCATATAATCGCTAATCATCGCGTTGGCCGAAAGAGTTACCGGAATTCCCGGGTGTTCTTTATGAATAACTTCTATCAAGGTTTGCATCAGGTCAACAAACGCCTTGCCTGTGACACTATGAATATGATCCGTTTGTGGCTCATTGATAACCAGATAGGTGATAATACAATCATATTTTTTTGCATAACTCAAAACTCTTTTCAATTCCTTCTCGCTCTCTTTTACAAATTCGGGATCGCCATAATCTTTGTCGGGTTTAATATCTATCCCCATAATAAGTTTTAACCCTGATTCTTGAACAAGTTTTAGTTGATTTTCAGAATATTGACTCCAGGTTCTAATAGTGTTATAACCACCTTCTTTTATGTTTTCAAGATCAAACTTCATTAATTCAAGCTCATCTTTCTTTTCATCTTCATAAGGATGTTGTCCCGGGCGGGCGCCTATTTCATAACCGATTGCCTTTATAAAGAACTTTTCTCCATTAAGGTGATACCAATTCTCTTTTAATTTAATTTTCGTCTTCGATTGCGAATATCCACTAATCATCAGAACAAGAAATAGTATACTTGTTAATGCTAAATTTCGTTTCATGTATTTCTTTTTTGACAAATGTTAATGAATTAAATCTATTTTAATATTAGTTGCCTGATTCAGATCGATTCTTCCCTTTGAGTCGAACGATATTCCTTAATAAGGAGTTTAAAATTTATGCTTTTTTTTGAGCCTTGAAAAGTATCAAAAATTATTCTAGCTGAGCATGACAAATATCAATGGAAATAAAAATACCTTAGAGAAGGCATAAAAGTCTCTCCTACCCTACAGACCGCTAAATCTGCATGTTTGTTTATGAGGTAGGTTTTATTATTCTAAGACTTATGGCATTATTTTTTACGAGACAGCAGCCAAGAAATCCTGTCATAAGAAACTAGATAATGTATGATAACTATACCACCAAGTATATAGCTAAGCTTGTCCTGTTTCAAGTCGTATAAGGCCCAAACTGCCAAGGCGAAAAATGTGATTTCTATTAGCAATCTGACAAAACCCGATATGGGTATGGGTGCTTTGCCTGAACGACTTGGGTCATCAGGTACGGCAAAGGTTCCCCATATGATTGTCATAAAAATAGGTAAGCCAATTCCTAGTATATATTGGAGTGCGCCATCATAATTTTTCCAACCCCAATAACCTACTGATCCCAAAGCAATCAGTTCAAGTAAAAACCTGATCATTAAATTAATAGGATGACTTCCCATAGTAAATGGCTTTACATTAATGGCACAATTAATAAAAGGATACTTTTTTAAACAACTTTCAATAAAAAATAATTTCGTTTCCCTCTTTGTAGCAAGATAAACTTATCGGCAATTAGGTCTTTAGTGCCTAAAACAAAGTCTTCTTTTACTTTTTCCTTGTTTACAGAAATCGAATTTTCTTTTAAGGCCCTTCTCGCTTCACCATTAGATTTTAAAAACCCTGATTTTTCGTTTAAAGCCTCGACGATGTCTAAGCCGTTTTCAAGTTCAGATTTTTTAATCTCTGCCTGGGGAACGCCTTCAAAAACATCCAAAAAAGTTTGTTCATCAAGGGTTTTCAAATCATCTGCTGTAGATCTGCCAAAAAGAATTTGGGAAGCCTTTACAGCATTATCATAAGCTTCTTCGCCATGACACATAATGGTCACCTCCTCGCCGACTTTCTTTTGTAATAACCTTAGATGGGGCGCTTCTTTATGTTCTTCAATAAGTTTCTCAACTGTATCCTTATCTAAGAAAGTAAATATCTTGATATAATTCTCAGCATCCACATCCGAAGCATTCAACCAATACTGGTAAAATTTATAGGGAGAGGTTCTTTTAGTGTCAAGCCAAATATTCCCCCCTTCGGTTTTTCCAAATTTCGTACCGTCTGCTTTGGTAACCAGAGGGCTGGTTAAGGCATAGGCCTTTCCTTGTACCTTCCTGCGAATCAATTCAGTACCTGTTGTAATATTACCCCATTGGTCGCTCCCTCCTATTTGTAGTTTGCAATTATTATGGCTATATAAATGAAGAAAATCGTAACCTTGCACCAATTGGTAAGTGAATTCAGTAAAACTCATACCTTCTTTTGACTCAGCATTGATCCTATTTTTTACAGAATCCTTGGCCATCATATAATTGACCGTGATATGTTTTCCTATGTCTCTGGCAAATTCAAGAAAAGAAAGGTCTTTCATCCAATCATAATTATTCACCATCTCGGCTGAATTAGCCACCTCTCCTGAAAAATCAATAAATCTTTCCAAAGTTTGCTTTACACCTTTAATGTTTTTTGCCAGTGTTTCCTCATCGAGTAAATTTCTTTCATTCGATTTTCCAGAAGGATCACCGATCATCCCTGTTGCTCCACCAACCAATGCAATTGGCTTATGCCCTGACTTTTGTAAATGCATCAATAAGATGATCTGAACCAAACTACCAATATGCAGTGAATCTGCTGTTGGATCAAAGCCAATATAGGCAGCTGTTGATTCCTTTTGCAGTTGCTCTTCTGTGCCAGGCATGATATTATGCAGGAGTCCTCTCCAACGCAGCTCTTCAACAAAATTCTTCTTCATTATTAGAAATTTGCAGCAAATATAAAAAAGAAAGCCATGTTTGAAATCATATCTTGGAAATATTCCTACAAATAAAGGGATTTATCAAAGCCTCAGTATTATTCAATTGTTTATTTTCGTAGTATGATTTTGGTAACCGGCGGAACTGGGTTGGTGGGCTCCCACCTGTTATATCATCTTTTACTCAAAAATGATAGTGTTCGCGCTATTCATCAGAAAAACAGTGATCTCAACGCGGTTAAAAGGGTTTTTCAATATTATGGGCCTGAGGCAGCGAGTCTTTTTAACAACATTCGCTGGGTTGAAGCAAGTTTAAATGACATTCCCGAATTGGAAAAAGCATTTAATAATGTGAGCTATGTGTACCACTCCGCTGCCATCGTTTCTTTTGATTCAAAAGATTATAAAACAATGAGGCGGGTAAATATAGAGGGTACTACAAATATTGTAAATCTTTGTATCAGTAATGAAATCGATAAGCTTTGCTTTGTTAGTTCTGTTGCCGCTATTGAAAATGGTGCTGAAGGCGAATTGACGGATGAATCAGATAATTGGAACAATGCAACGGATAAAAGTGGCTATGCCATCACAAAATACGGCGCAGAAATGGAAGTATGGAGAGCTTCTCAGGAAGGAGTTCCGGTCGTAATTGTCAATCCGGGAGTAATCCTGGGCTCAGGGTTCTGGCATAAAGGTTCCGGTACCCTTTTTAACAATGTCCAAAAAGGATTAAAATTCTATTCTGAAGGAATTACAGGTTTTGTTGGGGTTCAGGATGTGGTAAAAATAATGATCCTGTTAATGGATTCGAACTTGTCCAACCAACAATTTGTGTTGGTCTCTGAAAACCTCTCCTATAAAAATGTGCTTTTTATGATTGCCGATGCGCTCCAAAAACAGCGTCCAAAAATTCGGATCAACAGATTCATCGGTGCCTTGGTATGGAGATTTGAATTTTTAAGAAGTAAAATAACCCTTTCAACTCCTATATTAACGAGGCATACTGCAAAATCGGCCTTGTCAAACCACCCCTATACCGCGCAAAAAATAAAAAATGAACTCCATATTGATTTTGAGCCGATAAAAAACTGTATTGAAAGAGTAGCCCGAGATTTAAAGGCTTAAACTCTCTTTTTGTTCTAAAAAATCAATCTTTTAAGTTCAACGCCCTTTCAATACTATCTTTTCTCCATATTGCTGCCTTGGCCTTTTTTGAAATCCCTGCTATTGAGTCTGCCTTTGGCTCCATAATATCCTTTAGGTTTTGGATTCTGCGCTCCACTTCTTCAAATATTTCCTCATACTCTTGAATATGTGCAGTATAATATAGATTGGACACAGCAAACTGGGTACTGTCTATTCCGTATTTGTCATAAACCAGTGACATATAATTCCTATTCTTCTCCAAATTAACATTCTTTATATTTGAAGTACCAACCACCATATGCATATCATAAAGCATGTCAGTCATTTTTGATTTACCGATCAACCCTTCAGGCTTCTTATAATATACCTTGTCTTTACAACCGTAAAGCAAAATGACTAATATTATGGAATAAACAACTCTCATTATCGCTCAAATAGTAATCGCTTACCTTTTATATGATCATTAAAAACTCCCTTGTGATACATCAAATGACCATTTACAAAAGTATGGGTCACCTCTGAATGGAAAGTAGTTCCTTCGAAAGGAGACCAACCGCATTTATATAGAATATTCTCTTTGCTTATTAGTTGTGATTTTTTCGTGTCAATCAACACAAGATCAGCATAATAGCCTTTCTTAATATAACCTCTTTTCTCTATTTTAAATAATCGTGCTGGGTTATGACACATTTTCTCTACAACTTTTTCAATGGTAATTTTTCCTTGCTCCACGGCTTCCACCATAGCCAAAATTGCGTGCTGTACTAAGGGACCTCCACTAGGTGCTTTTGTATAAACCTGCATTTTCTCTTCCAAAGTATGTGGCGCATGATCTGAGGCAATTACATCAATCCTATCATCAAGTAAGGCTTTCCAAAGCGCTTCTTTATCTTTTTTAGATTTTACTGCCGGGTTCCATTTAATTAAAGATCCCTTTTCTTTATAGTCTCTGTCATCAAACCATAAATGATGTATACAAACTTCTGCCGTAATTTGTTTTTCTTCCAACGGTATGTCATTTGTAAAAAGATCTGTCTCAATGGCAGTTGATAAATGAAAAACATGTAATCTTGCGCCTGTTTTTTTAGCGAGTTCAATCGCTTTCGAGGATGATTTATAGCAAGCTTCTGCACTTCTTATAACAGGATGCATTTCTATGGGTATATTGTCGCCATAAATGCTTTTTTGCTTGTCTAAATTATTTTTTATGGTTGTCTCGTCTTCGCAGTGAACGGCGATAAGAAGATTTGTGGATGAAAATATTTTTTCAAGGACTTCTTCATCATCTACCAACATATTACCTGTTGAAGAGCCTAAAAATAGTTTTAATGCAGCTACGTTTTTAGGATTTGTTTTTAAAATCTCCTCAAGGTTATCATTAGTGCCTCCCATCATAAAAGAGTAGTTAGCATATGAATCTTTTGCCGCTATTTGAAACTTATCCTCAAGCAATTCTTGAGTGGTTGCCTGTGGAAATGTATTTGGCATTTCTATAAAAGATGTAATACCTCCAGCTACAGCGGCCCTAGATTCAGAAGCAATAGTTGCTTTGTGGGTAAGACCCGGTTCCCGAAAATGCACCTGATCATCTATAATCCCTGGGATCAAAAGCTTCCCTCTGGCATCAATTATTTTCGTGTTTTGAGGAAAATCTTCAATGTTCTCACTTATTTCTTTGATAATTTCACCCTCAATCAGCACATCACATACTGACGTAACTCCCTCATTAACAAGGCTGGCGTTTCTTATTAAAGTGCTCAGTAGCATAATTTTTTAATTTTTAGATGGTTTTGGCAAGCCTGCAAATCTCATTTTTATAATACCAAAAATAGCTTCGGTAATAATGGTTTTGCTCATTTTTGATTCTCCAAGAGTTCGGTCTGTAAAGATCACTGATACTTCCTCTATATTAAAACCATGTTTCCATGCTTTAAATTTCATTTCTATCTGAAAGGCATAACCCACAAATTTTATTTTATCTAACTGTATCTTTTCCAGAACTTTTCTGTTATAACAAACAAAACCTGCTGTGGTATCATTAAAGGGCATTCCCGTCACAAACCGAACATATTTCGATGCAAAGTATGATAACAAAACCCTTTTCATAGGCCAGTTCACAACATTGACACCATTTGAATATCGAGATCCTATGGAAACATCTGCGCCTTCTTTAACACATTTGTCATATAATCTTACAAGATCTTTTGGATTGTGAGAGAAATCGGCATCCATTTCTATAATATAGTCGTATTTCTTCTTGATTGCCCATTTAAAACCATGTATATAGGCCCTTCCTAATCCATCTTTTTTATCCCTTATTTCAAGAAAAAGGCTTTTAGGGTGCTCTTCCTGCAATTCCTTTACAATTTCAGCAGTGCCATCAGGAGAACTATCATCTACAACCAGAATGTCAAAAGATTTTATTTGAGAAAATGTAGCTCTAATGATCTTCTCAATATTCTCCTTCTCATTGAAGGTGGGAATGATAACCAGCGTATCTTGCATAATACTTATTTTGTAGGGCAAAGGTAAAATAAATAATTGCTAATTTTGTGTTAAGAATATGCTTAATGAAAATATTAAAGGATCCTAAGTTTCAGTTTTTTTCCATACTTCTTTTATTTCTTGTAATCAACGTGTTGCAAAGTGGTTTTACCTACCTCTTTGAAGATGAAGCATACTATTATGTATGGTCCAAAGACCTTGCTTTTGGGTATTTTGATCATCCTCCGATGGTGGCGCTTTGGGCAGCGTTTGGAAATAACATCTTTGATGGAGAACTTGGTATAAGGCTATTGAGTTCAATCAGTTTTTCATTTATGCTATTGGTCATATGGTCAATGATCGATTTTAAAGAAAAATGGAGTCATGTTTCTTTGTTTTTTCTTGTGGTTGTTTCTCTAACTTTTTGGCAGATATTTGGATTTATCATTACGCCTGACACGCCCCTTCTTTTTTTCACTGCCTTATTTTTGCTTGCCTATAAGAGGTTTCTGGAAAATGAAAGTCTTGTCAATATTCTGTTCCTTGGTTTTTGTATGGCTGGTATGCTCTATAGTAAGTACCACGGTATCCTTGTTATTGGTTTCGTGGTTATTTCGCATTGGAAATTATTAAAAAATACACGCTTCTGGATGGCAGGTCTTTTCGGTTTAATTCTTTTTCTTCCTCATCTAAACTGGCAATATGAAAATGGGTTTCCATCTTTTGAATACCACTTAAAAGAGAGAGGTAAGAAACCTTATAGTATCCTTAACAACCTCACGCATCTGGTCAACATGATCGCTGTGATTGGCATAACTTTTCCAGTCATATACTATGCTTTTTTTAAGCAAAAAACTAAAAGTGTTTTTGACAGGTCTCTTAAGTTTATTGTTTATGGGTTCTTTGTTTTTTTTCTTATAAGTTCTTTTAAATCTGAGCCCCAAGCCCAATGGGTTGTCGTTATATTGATACCTATCCTGCTTATTGTGTTCCCTTTTTTTGTTCATCATGCCAAAGCACGTCGCTGGTTGACTATACTGGGTAGTATACAATTAGGGATCATATTGATTATTAGGATATTTTTAGCTTTTCCTTCTCTTTCTCCAATTCAATTAGAGCCTCATGTATCGCAGCAGTGGATTCCCGACTTAAAAACCAATACGGAAAGCAAGCCCGTTGTATTTGTCAATTCCTATCGCAATGCTTCGTTGTACAATTTTTATACTGGAATTAAAACTCATTCTTATAGTATTTTAAAAGGGAGACAAAGTCAATATAACCTTGTCAACTTCGAAAAAAACATGCAGGGGGAAGATGTTTATAGTGCTACCTCATATGTCAAAAATCAGCCTAAATTGGCAAAAAGGTATAATAGCTATATCTATGGAAGGGGCATTGAAAATTATCAGACCTTTGAAAAAGTTCAATGTTTGATTGAATCAAAGGAGCTGATCATAAAATCAGGCATTAATGAATTTGAATTTACATTGATCAATCCTTATGATAAAAATATTACTTTTGAACAAGTTCATTTTTACGGTGTTTTTCAAGGATATAAAAACAAAATTCTTACAAAAGTTGCTTTACAAATAACAAATATTAAGGATGTAAAACCAAAAGAGCAAATTGTTTTTAAGGCTATTTTTGAAGATCCAGACCTTGCTGAAGATGAAAATATTACCTTTCGAGTGGCTCTTGAATTTTATGATTTACTTGAGGGTTTTCAAGGAAACAAAGTACCTGTAATAATGGTTGAACGCATGACAAACGAATAAAAAAATGTTTGAGGGCATAGAAAAAATATCTGCAACAAGCAATTGGATCACATTGGTTTTTCTTGCTGTTTTGATCCTGATTGCGGTTCTTCAATTTAATTTTACAGAGCGGTTTTCCAAACTTTTCTCTTTGGTCTATTCAGAAAAATACTACACAGATTATATCAAAATCCGACCCCTTATATTCAATTGGTTTCATGTTATTTTCTTTTTAATCATTCTTTTTAACATTTCCCTAAGTATTTATTTTGCCTTAAATGCCATTTCTTCCCCTGAGATAGATAGCCAATTTTACTTCTATTTTCAAATCTTTAGCTTGACACTAGTCTATTTTATTTTACGGTATTTTATAGGTTTTTTGCTAGGTAATCTTTTTGAATTAGAAGAGGGTCAAAATTACTTTACATTTCTAAAAATGAGTAATTTAGCACTTATTTCTGTTATGATCTTTCCTTTGCTTATACTGACTAATTACAGTGTGGGCTATTTTCATAAGTTTTTGATAACTTTCGGTATAGTTGCTTCTTTGGCCATTGCTTTATTTCGTTACTTTGTATTGATCAAAAATGAAAAACTGAGTTTTAACAATTTGTTTTATTTATTTTTGTACCTTTGCGCCCTTGAATTAGCCCCCTTTATAGTTATTTATAAACTGTTTGTTGAATAAAACAAAATTATATGAAAGTAAAAACTATACTCGTATCACAACCCGCTCCTAAAGCAGAACAATCTCCTTATTTCGACCTGATGAACAAACAAAAAGTGAAAATTGATTTTCGCTCTTTTATTCATGTAGAAGGAGAGTCTTGCAGAGAAGTAAGAAATCAAAAAATCGACTTTTTAGGTTTTTCAGCGGTAATTTTTACTAGCAGAAATGCGGTTGATCACTACTTTAGATTGGCTGACGAGATGAGGGTTGCCATACCAGACGACATGAAATATTTTTGTCTTTCTGAGGCAGTAGCTTTCTATTTACAGAAATATGTGGTTTACAGAAAGCGCAAGATCTATGTTGGTACCAGAACCTTTGATGATCTTATGCCGTTAATTAAGAAACACAAGTCTGAAAAATTTATTTTGCCTAGTTCTGATAAAGTAAAACAGACAATGCTTGATAAAATGAACAGTCTTAACGTAGATTGGAAAAGAGCTGTATTGTTCAAGACCGTTATAAGCGACTTGTCTGATCTCGAAGGTGTGTTTTACGATGTTTTGGTTTTCTTTAGTCCGAGTGGAATAAAATCTTTATTTGAAAATTTCCCTACTTTTAAACAAAATAATACCAGAATTGCAGTATTTGGAAATTCAACTGTAAAAGCGGCGGAAGAAGCCGGTCTTCAAATTGACATTGCTGCACCATCTAAGGAAAATCCTTCTATGACAATGGCTTTAGAAAAATATATCAAGGAGGTTAACAAATAAAACCTGCTCAAACAAAAAAAGCGACTTAATAAGTCGCTTTTTTTGTTTGTAATTTTTATTCTAGCTTGCTTTGATCATTTCTGTAATCTTAGCTTCTAATTCATCCGCAAGTTCAGGGTTATCTCCTATCAGTGATTTTACAGCGTCTCTACCTTGCCCCAATTTAGTATCACCATAACTAAACCAAGAACCACTTTTTTTAATGATCTCTAATTCAACACCAAGATCGAGAATTTCTCCAACTTTTGAAATGCCTAGACCATACATAATATCAAACTCTGTGGTTTTAAATGGTGGAGCCACCTTGTTCTTCACAACTTTTACCTTCGCTCTGTTTCCAAGTACTTTATCGCCGTCTTTGATCTGAGTTCTCCTTCTGATATCCAATCTGACAGATGCATAAAACTTTAATGCGTTTCCACCAGTGGTTGTTTCAGGATTACCAAACATCACGCCAATTTTTTCCCTTAACTGATTGATAAATATCACGGTACAATTAGTTTTATTAATCGTTCCGGTCAGCTTTCTTAGGGCCTGAGACATCAAACGGGCATGAAGTCCCATTTTTGAATCTCCCATTTCTCCTTCGATCTCGCTTTTTGGCGTCAAAGCCGCAACGGAGTCAATAACTACTATATCAACTGCACCTGAACTAATCAAGTTATCTGCAATTTCTAAAGCCTGTTCTCCATAATCAGGTTGAGATATGATTAAATTATCAATATCAACACCTAAATTAGAGGCATAAAAACGATCAAAAGCATGTTCTGCATCAATAAAAGCAGCTATTCCTCCTGCTTTTTGAGCTTCAGCCATTGCGTGCAGGGCCAATGTTGTTTTTCCCGATGATTCAGGGCCAAAAATCTCAACGACCCTTCCTCTTGGATACCCTCCAACACCTAATGCCAAATCAAGGCCTAATGATCCTGAAGGGATCACCTCAATATCCTGATAAGGTACGTCACCCATTTTCATGACAGAGCCCTTTCCATAGGTCTTATCAAGCTTATCAAGAGTAAGTTGTAACGCTTTAAGTTTTGCTAATTTTTCTTTGTCTTCTGCCATAATCGTTCGTAAAATTTATCTTTTTTTCTTATAATTCAACGGTAGCTAAAATAGGAATTTTTATGGGTATTAATTCCTAATATGATGAACATAATTATTAACAATTCAATACCAAATAACCTGTCTTTTTAAACAAGGTATCTATTTATAGAAATAGAAGATTAAGGTTAACCAGAATAAGGCACTTATCTTATTTTCGAAGGGCTTAAACCAAATTGTTTCTTAAAATCGGCCGAAAACTGCCCCATATGATGAAACCCATATTTAACGGCAACATCAGAAACTCGTATCTTACGGCCCTTTAGTTTGACCAATTCCTTTTTAACCAAATTCAGGTGATGTGACTTTATATATGAACTTGGACTTACCTGATATTTTTCTAAAAAAGCATATTCCAGGGTTCTTTCACTTACTTGTGATACTTCGCATAATTCCTTTACAGACAACAACCTGTTTTTGTTATCCCCTATATAACCAATAGATCTTTTCAAGGCTATATCTCTTTTTCTTAATCCTGGAGTTTTGAGATCCTCTTTGGTCTGATCAAGATATTTGAGGATAATAAACAGCAGTTGGTCTATCATCTTTCTTTCAATTTGTTCAGATTGCAGCGATGTGTCGAGCTTATGCGCCTTTGAATATTGCAGCAACATAATGGCATCTTTCCAAAAACTCTGTAAAAAAGAAGTCTCTAAATTCAGATATTTTTCTGATTTTGAAAATAAACGCTCAACATGACTAAATCCATAAGAAGTAATCAATTCATTCAATTTTCGTTCAGAAATTGAGACCACATACACATCAAAATTATCAAAGGATACCGACTCCAAAATACCACTACGTGGAAAAATAAGTAGTTGACCGCTATGAACATCTTTGTGCAGCCAATTATAGTTAACCCCCATGTTTGCTGGTAAAACTATGGTTCTGAACCCTTTGGGAACCAAACCGTTCTGGTGAATTGTTCCTCTCAAACTCGTTCTGCCCAATTGAAAGGTTTCATTGGAATACATATTGAGGTAAGCATTAAAATTATTCTTACTTAGCAAT
>RCNE010000701.1_pt1 | contig 27611 bp, 24 predicted proteins | sample 2041361 | NCBI WGS metagenome assembly RCNE01 (sample SAMN09708229, study PRJNA481090) | Marine sediment metagenome, whole genome shotgun sequencing project. | reverse complement strand
ATTGAAGGCGTCAGACCCAGGGAATTGGGTCGTTACAGGATGAGTTATGAGCTTGGGGGACAAGCGAGGGGGATCAGGATGCCAATGGGGATTGGCAGATTGATCCAAAATAGGGGGAAGTGGACAATTGGGCTTAAACCACCAACCGTCCGCTATGAAAAGACCCGCCTTGTGCGGGTCTTTTTTTTTGCCTGCAAAAATAGCATTCCGTCAAAAGGGAATCAGCGTATAACCCTCTGATTGCAAACGAACATGCGCCGTCATGGCTGAAAGTGCAAGGCTCACCGCCGGGTTAAACTCATCAGCAGTAAAACCACGGTGTGCCGCCGTTTGTCCACACAGGTAAATCTTCACACCCGCGTTATGCAGCGCAGTTAACATCGCCGTGTTTGGGTTGGGCTCATCAAATCGAGCCTCGTAAGCGTTATCTTTCAACAGGTCTTTGGCTGCGGAACCGTGTACAACGATGGCAAATTCGATATTCTTCGGGTCAATTCCATTTCTCGCATGCAGGTTCAGGAAACGGGCGGCCGATTCAATACGGCGATTCAAATCACTACTGAAATCCCCGGTAGCAGAGACATCCATCGACACCTTGTAATGGGTATCCTTTTTAAGGTTCCAGGAACCTTCAGGTACATCATAGACAGGTCCATAGGCTTTGATAACCGGTCCGGACTGTGGTTCAAGCGCACAAACGCTACCGGCCAGTAACAACATGGCCACCAATCCAAATAGTGTTCTTAATAACATCGGTTGTTCCTGTAATAAGCAGTTCTAAGAATTACGGAGGCGGCAAAACACCAAAAAAAACCTCAGGAGCCGACATAATCGGTAATGATATATCCACCCGATTTCTTGTCATGCTGCAGTGTGACCATTTTTTGCTCTTTCATTTGCTCTAGCAATTCACTGAATGATCGAAAACCATGGTAACGCTCATTGAATCCAGGCTTCCGTCTTTTTAAAGTTTGTTTCACCATCGAACCCCAGACTTTCTCCTCCGGATCGCGCTCGCTGAACACATCATCCAGGGTCTCAAGCACCCACTCAAAAGCCTGCTCCGCGCGTCGCTGACCCCTTCCTGAGACAACCGGAGTCTCATCCGCCCCTTCCTTCTTACCGTTGGTCTTTTTCTTTACGGGTTTGCGGCTCTGAGACTGACGAACGATATCATCGTAGTACATGAACTCGTCACAATTTGCTATCAGCAGGTTCGATGTTGACTCTTTTACCCCGACCCCGATAACAATTTTGTTGTTCTCGCGAAGTTTTGATACCAGCGGTGAAAAATCAGAATCACCTGAAATCACAACGAAAGTATCAACATGGGATTTGGTGTAACACAGATCCAGAGCATCAACCACCATGCGAATATCTGCAGAGTTCTTGCCAGATTGGCGTAAATGCGGGATTTCGATCAACTCAAAGGAAGCCTCATGCATGTCTGCCTTGAAATCCTTGTAGCGCTCCCAGTCACAATAGGCTTTCTTGACCACAATATTGCCCTTGACCAGTAGCCGTTCCAGCACTTCCTTGATATCAAAACGGGAGTATTGCGCGTCGCGGACACCAAGTGCGATGTTTTCAAAATCGCAATACAGCGCCAGATTTGTAGTTTTGTGGGTCATCGAAAATTTAACCTTGGCTTGGATAATCTATTCTACTGCCAAACGGAGGCTCTCAAAAGGGTGAATGTGAAGAAACGCGAAGTGGAACCAGGGTAGCCGCGCTTTTACACCTCACCAGGCGTATCCTATGAGAAATAAAATGGATCAATGGTACACAAAAATTATGCATCAAGCAGATGACACGCTCACACCCTACTACCGTCTGGATCCAGAGGAATTAATCAAGGTAGTCGAGTCCATTGGTCTAATGTGCGACGGGCGTCTGCTGGCTTTGAACAGTTATGAAAACCGGGTTTACCAGGTCGGGATAGAAGATGCGACACCTCTCATCACAAAGGTCTACCGGCCAGGCCGATGGACCGATGAGCAGATTCTTGAGGAACATGCCTTCGCAATTGAAATATCGGATGCGGAAATACCGCTTATTCCGCCAATGCTCATCAACGGGCAAACCCTGCACGAACATAATGGTTTTAGGTTCGCGATGTTCGAGCGGCGAGGCGGACACGCGCCTGAACTGGATCAGAAAAATACCCTGGTATGGTTGGGTCGTTTCCTCGGTCGTATGCATGCGGTGGGTGCTGACACAGCATTCCAATCGCGACCGGAGTTGACGGTTGAGAGCTTTGGTCATGAACCGGTTAAGGAGTTGCTTGAAGGACGTTGGTTGCCGCCGCACCTGGAATCCGCATTCACCAGCCTGGCCAAAGATTTGCTCATCTCAATTGAAGCCGCATACGAGCGTGCGGGAACCTTCAGTAAAATCCGTCTTCATGGTGATTGTCATCCGGGTAACATCCTGTGGCGCGATGGTCCGCTTTTTGTTGATCTCGATGACTGCCGAAGCGGTCCGGCTGTACAGGATTTATGGATGCTGCTATCGGGCGAAAGTTATGAAATGGCCGAACAGATGAAAGACGTGTTGGAGGGTTACACGCAGTTTTACCACTTTAACAGGCGAGAATTAAACCTGATTGAAGCATTGCGTACCCTGCGTATGCTGCACCACGCCGCATGGCTGGCAAAGCGTTGGCAGGATCCAGCCTTTCCGATAGCTTTTCCGTGGTTCGGTGAGCCCCGTTACTGGGAAGACCTGGTGCTCAGTCTGCGGGAACAACTGGGACGCATGCAGGAAGAACCGTTACAAATACCGATGTAACACGCACCCGGAATACTCGCGCTTTTTTATCTAACTGATTATTAGTAATGGGGTGGCGTCTCGTCCTGTGGCGCTTCGCCGGGGGAGGCATCGTCAATTTCCTTGATGCGTTCGGATAAGTGGCTGAGCTGATGCTTTAACTCGCGCAATTCACGGTCATGTTTGGCAACCGTGGAATTAAGGCTTTCGATTATCTCGTCCTGAAATGCCAGCTGGCTCTCGAGTTCATCGATACGTTTACCGAGTGTTTCTATTGTTTGACTCACTCACTTGATTCCGGCATTTTTTCAGGTGGTTCCCACAACTCGACTCGATTGCCATCCGGATCCACAATCCAGCCAAAACGGCCAAAGTCATGCTCTTCTTTCTCTGGAATCACATCCCCACCGGCGGCACGGACTTTGGCCAACACGGCATCGAGGTCATCGACTACCAAATTGATCATAAATGACTGACGCTGATCGCCAAAATACTCAGTATCCGAGGCGAATGTGCTCCACACCGTGAAAGCGTTGGGAGGCATGGCACCGGGGGAGAAACTCGTGCCATGAGTCGCGCCCCAGTTTTCAATTTCCAGTCCCAGTGTGTCACGGTACCAACCGGCAAGCTTTCCCGGGTCTTTTGAGCGAAAGAAAACACCGCCGACACCCAAAACTTTGCCTTTCACTTCAGTGGTCATGCGCTGTTGCTCCTGATCAAACCATCTATGTGCGTAGTGAATAATATTGCATGGTACACCAACAGTTGACTAAGGGTATGGCATGCCGCAATCCTTCACCGCCTAAAGCGAAATATTGTAAGACAGGGTTTTCTGTCAGTAAGCCAAACCGGACCGGTTGTCTTTTGCACCCGCTGACCCCACTTCGTTACTCTGCAAACACAGGAAAATGAATATGAGCCAAATGGATAATAACCCAGAAATCATTATGGACGCCGCCGCACTAAGCCGTGAAGAAGTCTATACCGACAGCCGCATTGGCTCGATCCGCAAAATGATCCCGGTAACACCAGACGGCGAGCCAGATGAAAGCCGGTCGGTGCAATTTTTCGGCTCAACGCAAATCATGACCCCGGGTGGTGCCTTACCACTGTCATTCGAGATTGAATCCGAAACGCTGGCGGGTGCGGTTGCCGGTTTTGGTGAAGCAGCCAAGGTTGCAGTTGAAAAGACCATGGAGGAATTGAAGGAAATGCAACGCCAGCAAGCATCTTCAATCGTTGTTCCCGGTAGAGAAAACAGCAAGATACAAATGCCCTGATTTTGATCTGCCCGTTGTATTCGGGTTTAAGGAACCTCTGATCTATTTCAATTAGAATGTTACCGGTATGCTTTTGGATACCGGTAACACTTATGGTCAATTTTCTCAACTTTCCCGGTCTGCGCCGGATTCTTGTAGCCGGTCTGATGGCCGTCTCAAGTTCAGGCTTCGCACAGGATGACCTGATCTGGAACTCGCTGGACCCCGAAAACACTGTTTACCTGGCGTTGCGGGAAGGCACGGTGATCATCCAGTTGAACCCCGTTTTTGCACCGAAAACAGTCAAACATTTCAAACAGCTACTGGAAGACCGGTTCTACGACGGCACAAGTTTTTACCGGGTCATTGATGGTTTTGTCGCACAGGGCGGTGACGAAAGTGATGCTAGTGGCAAGCAGGTAGCAGAAGCACTGAAGGCCGAATTCGAAATCGACTGGCCACTTAAACCCAAAGACAAGGAGAAAGCAAAAAACTGGATGCCCATGTCCTGGACCCCGGTTCAATCGGAGGATATGTTTGCTGCTTACACCGGGTTCATCGACGGTTTTCCTGCTGCACGTGATGATAAAAAAGCCGGCAAAGTCTGGCTGACCCATTGTCCGGGCACCATCGCCATGGCACGAAGTGATGACCCCGACAGCGGTGCCACAGATTTTTATATCGTCATTGGCCAGGCCCCGCGTTATCTGGATCGTAACCTGACGGTATTCGGACGCGTGGTGTGGGGTATGGATGTTGTGCAACGCATCAAGCGCGGCCCCGCACCTGAAAACGGTATGATTGAAGAAGACCTTGAGCGCAGCTGGATCAAACAGATGCGTCTGGCATCCTCGATTGATTCAAATCTACGCCTGGATATATACGTGGCTGATACAAACAGTGGTGGTTTCAAGAAAATGCTGAAGGAACGCCGCAACCGCAGTCAAAAGTTTTTCCATCACAAACCACCAAAAGTACTGGATGTCTGCCAGGTTCCAATACCGGCACGATTGGAAAAAGCATATGCTAGCGACCGGTAAGTAGCGGCGGGCACATACCCGTCGCGTCGCATGAGTGCCCGCTCAGTTTTTCCCCATCGTGACGACCTGGTACAAGGCGTTCAGAAGCTTGGTAGCTTCCTTGCTTTCCATGTAGGTCATCTTGCTGAAATCCACCAACGTATCGCCAAAACCAGTCAACGAAGCTTCGGTTCCAAACGTATTACGAACCAGAACAATCGCTTCCTTTTTCACGACCTTTTTGCTCGACCAGAAATCCTTCAGAGCATTCATCACACGCTCCGGTGACATGGCCAGGCGAAAAACAAAAGGCTGTGATTTCAAACTGACAATTGTTCCAATCTGCCTGCGGTTATGGACCAGTGTTACATAACGATGCCCGGCACGGTGATACCTGATCTCAGTACCCAGGTACCAGGTCGACTTCTTAAAGACATTTTCAAGAAAGGTGTCAACCAGCGGGCTGGAATCGACGTTATTTTCATGTATTCGCCGCACAATCCATTCACGCGGTCTTTCGCGGAATTCTACATTGGTCATTTTAGCCAATTCCATGACTTCCAGAACCGGACTCAACTCCTTTGCATCGACCTGACCGTCATCATTGACATCCAGCAGGCGGAAGAGCGTGTCAAAAAAGGCCGAAATAGCGTTTTTAACCAACTCCTTGTCCGGCGACCGTTCAAACAGATTGGCAGCCTCTGGTAGTGTGTCGAGAAAATCCCAACTTTGCAGACTGGTAACCGAACCCACTGACGGGTCGCGAATGAAATATTGAAACAATTCCGGCCAGGCAATTTGCATACTCACCAGTGCAAACAGGATTTTGCACTCCCCTTTAGTGGTTTCCCGCCCTGCGTTATGGCTATGAATTCGCTCAAGCAGATTCATATAGTTAACTACCCGCTTGATGCCACGCGGGTTTCGCCCAACCGTGAAACGGGTAATATCGAGGAAAAACTCGCGGCTTTCAGGATCACAGCTGTCTTTGTCCACACAGGGAAGTCCGGACTTGTGCAGCAGGTCGACAATATAATCATCCAGCCGGTATGAGGTGGTAGGCACGACAAAGGGCAACTGGATCATTTTGTCGAAAAAGGCCTTGCCACTGGTTTTTTGCAAATCCTTTCCCAGCTTTTCAAGCATGCCGCGCTGTACCACTTCGTACTCCAGTGCCATAACAAATATGCAGCCAGGTATATCGATGAAATTCTTGATCGCCTCCAGTAACTCCAAGGCCAGGAGCGGACGGATCCGGTCCAGGTCATCAACAAAAATGACCACGCGGCGACCTTCACCACTCTGTGACCAAAGTGATATGAGCTTTGAAAATTCGGTTCTGAATGTCAGCATCTGACCGGAAATATCAATATATGAATTTCCATTCTTCTGGGTGTTGTAGTGTCCTTGCTTCAGTTCCCTTATCTGATGCATGACAGCAACAAGTTTTTCGTTGGCAGCTTCAAGCCGTGCTTTCAAATCCACCGGATCAATGCCCGGTTCCTGCTCCAGTACCTGCCCAAGCTGATTGGTCAGGGCATGAAAACAGGCCACGGCCATGTTGTCATTCTGATCAAATTGCGAGTAGGGCCAGCTATCCAGGCTAATGCTCTTACACAAGTTAACATCCAGCAAACCCGATTGCTGACTATCCCCGCTACCCCGCAGCATATTCATCAGGCTGGTGCGCCCGACACCCCAACCACCCTGGATACCAATACTAACCGGTGATTCGCATTCCTGTATAAAATCACGTATAGCTTCTGCGTAGGGGAGCAGGTTCAGTGTATCGGCTTTACGTGCCGCATCACCGTGACCAAGATTGGAGGTAAACCTGAGGGGTGCTTCACGTAATGTGACATCTTTCATCAATCAGACCCTATGCTGTTTAGTTTTATCAGACATAGTTTAACCCGATTAAACTATTGTGCAGACCGGATGAAGTAAATACTGGCACAGTCATCCCTGCGGTCGCTCCGCACATCCATGTGCTCCCGCGACATAAGCGCTTCCATGCGCAAAGAAGCGGGGACTAAACATCACCAAATTGCAGATTTGCCAGCTTGGCGTACAACTCGCTGCTTTGCATTAGTTCATCATGGTTGCCAATCGCGACAATACGGCCTGCGTCCATAACGACAATACGATCAACCTTTTTCACTGTCGCCAGGCGATGAGCGATAACCAGCGTGGTGCGATTTTTCATCAAGCCTTCCAATGCCATTTGTACAAGGCGCTCGCTTTCGGCATCCAGTGAACTGGTAGCCTCATCCAGCAACAGGATGGGCGGATCTTTCAGGATCGCACGTGCGATAGCTATCCGCTGCCGCTGCCCACCGGATAAGCGCGTGCCACGTTCACCCAGGAAGGTGTCGTAGCCCTCAGGCAGAGCTGTTATGAATTCGCCTGCTGCTGCCGCGATTGCAGCTTGCTCCACTTCAAAATTACTGGCCCCGGGTTTTCCATAACGAATATTCTCGCGGGCGCTATCACCAAATAAAACCGTTTCCTGCGGCACCAGGCCAATTTGTTGTCTCAGTGCAGTGGGTGACAACTGCGCAATATTGATACCGTCAATTTCAATATGCCCGGTTTGCGGGTCATAAAACCGTAACAACATCTGGAAACTTGTGCTTTTACCGGCACCCGATGGACCGACGAAAGCCACGGTCTCACCAGCCCCGATATCCAGTGAAAAATTTTCCAACGCGGGAGTATCCGGCCTTGATGGATAGTTAAAGCCGATATCCCTGAACGAAATTGAACCATTTGCGCGCCCTTTTAACACCTCGGGATTTTCCGGTGCTCGGATGACGGGTCGGGCAACCAGCAATTCTGCCAGGCGCTCCATGGCCCCGGCACCGCGTTGTACCTCACCCCAGACTTCACTCAAGCCCGCAGCAGATGAGCCCACAAATATTGAATACATCAAAAACTGCGCAAGTTCGCCGCCGCTCATCGAGCCGGCCAGCACCGAACGTGAACCTGCCCACAAAATAACCGTGATCGCGCCGAACACCATCGTGATTCCGAGCGCTGTCAAAAATGCGCGGGTGCGAACACGCCGGATAGCCGCTATGAAACTCTCCGCCACGGCATCGCTGTAACGTTTGCTTTGCAATGGTTCCAGGGTGAAGGCCTGCACCGTCTGGATGGCATTGAGGGTTTCATCTGCCAGACCGCTGGTATCGGCGACCCGGTCCTGGGTAATACGTGACTGGCGTCTTATACGCCGCCCGACAATAATCATCGGCAATATCACCACGGGAATACCTATCATGATGTAGAAGGTCAACTGCACACTGGTCAAAGCCAGCATCACCAGGCCACCCATCAGGTTGACAGTCGTTCGCAATGCTATTGACAGACTGACACCCGAAACGCTTTGCACCAAGGTGGTGTCAGTGGTCAAACGTGATAACACTTCGCCGGTACGGGTAGTTTCAAAGAACGTCGGATCCATACGTATAACCCGGTCATAAACCCGGGTCCGGATATCGGCAACCACCCGTTCACCCAGCCAGGAAACCAGGTAATAACGAAGCGCGGCGAACCCGCCAAACACTGCCGCCGCAGCAAAAAACCAGCCAAAATAGCGATTGATTGTTCCCACATCATTGGCCGCAAACCCATTATCAATCAGGTATCGTAAGGCAACCGGCAGTGCCAGCAAGGCAGCGGATGCGACCAGCAATGAAATCATCGCAGCGAACAGGATACCGCGGTAATTGAGGATAAATGGAACAAGGGCCCGTAAAGGTTTGAGTGAGCTGCCCTTGGGGCGCTCGGTGGATTTCTTTTCAGCCATCTTATGCAGATGGGGTTATTCGACAGGCTTTAAAGGTTTTTAATCGTCAATTCCCGCATTTTAAATTTTTGAATTTTGCCGGTTACCGTCATCGGAAACTCATCCACGATGACAAAGTGCTTGGGTACCTTGTAATGGGCGATCTGCTCTTCGCAGTACTGTCGTATCTCATCTACATCCGCAGTTTCGCCTTCGTTCAACCTGATCCAGGCGACAACAGCCTCACCATATTTTTCATCAGGTATACCAAAAACAGCGACCTCCTGGATTTTTGGATGCTGGTACAGGTACTCCTCGATTTCACGCGGGTAGATATTCTCACCACCCCGAATGACCATATCCTTAACCCGGCCGACGATATCGCAATAACCCTCCTCATCGATGACAGCCAGGTCACCCGTGTGCATCCAGCCCGCCTTGTCGATATCTTCTTTTGTCTTTTCCTCTTCACCCCAATAGCCAAGCATGACACTGTAACCACGGGTGCAAAGCTCTCCTGAAGTACCCCTGGGTACCACTCTCCCGTGATCGTCGATAACTTTTACCTGCACATGCGGATGAATACGTCCAACCGTTGCGACCCGTTTTTCCAGGGGGTCATCGGTTGCGCTCTGGAAGCTGACCGGGCTGGTCTCTGTCATGCCGTAGGCAATGGTCACTTCCTTCATATTCATTTTGCTGATGACTTTGCGCATGACTTCAATAGGGCAGGGCGCGCCGGCCATGATGCCGGTTCGCAAATGACTGTAATCGAAGGTTTCGAAATCTGCGTGCTCGAGCTCAGCGATAAACATGGTCGGCACACCGTGCAGCGCGGTACAGCGTTCCTCACTAACCGCTTCAAGCACGGCGCGAGGTTCAAATGCTTCTGATGGAAAAACCATCGTCGCGCCATGAGTTACGCTCGCCAGGACACCGAGCACCATCCCAAAGCAATGGTATAGCGGCACCGGTATACAGAGGCGGTCACGATTTGTAAAGCCCATCGCCTGACCCGAAAAATATCCGTTATTGAGGACATTAAAATGCGTCAGCGTTGCACCCTTTGGCAAACCGGTTGTACCGCTGGTGAACTGGATATTGATCGCATCATCGGGCTGATTCAGACGCGCACGTGCCTCAAGTTGTTCGGCCGCATCCACCGGCGCCATGGCCGCGATGTCATCAAATCGGAACATACCGGCAACCGGTTCATCACTGATTACAATGAGTGAGCGTAGCGAAGGTAAAGCGGAAAGATTCAGTTGTCCCTTTTTGGATGTGTTTATAGCGGGTGCGATATCACGCAGTACACCGATGTAATGACTGCTTTTGAACTCACGCGCAAGGATCAACGCCTTGCAAGACACCTTGTTGAGCGTATAAATGAGTTCGGCCTTTCGGTAGGCCGGGTTGATATTGACCAGGATCAAACCGGCTTTGGCCGTGGCAAACTGTGCAATAACCCATTCGATATTGTTGGGTGACCAGATTCCGATCCGGTCGCCTGGCTGCAAATCCAGCGCAAGCAAACCGGCAGCAAATGCATCGATCGCCGCCCCCAGTTGCCTGTATGTCCAACGGATACCCTGGTGACGGACAATGATGGCTTCTTTCTCACCCCATTGTTCAACCGCATGGTCAAGGGCATCGCCAACCGTCTGGTAAATGAGCGGCTGATCACTGGTTCCACAGACAAAACTCGTGCTCGATTTCATTGTTGATATTCCTTTGGTAATTTAGCCAGGGTTTCAATTGAAGCACCCCAATCCTTCAGAATCTGCTGCAGATCGGATCGTATGGGGCCTGCAGGACTACCTATTTCCGATATCGTTCGCGAAAAACGCGGGGCCGGCGCGGGCTGTGTTATGCCATCGATTCTGACAAAAGTCTCACGTGATACGTTGTGCGGGTGAGTGGTCACTTCCGACATATCCAAAATGGGCGTGCAACAGGCTTCCGTACCCTCAAGAAGCTCACACCATTCGTCACGGGTCCTGGTTTCAAACACGGCCTGGAGTTTTTGCCTCACATCGTCCCATTGTGTCTGATCGTGCTGCATGGCCGGATCAATATCATCCAGGCCAAGCACATTGAGCAAATTCCTGTAGAAACGGTTTTCAATCGGGGCGACCGCGATATGGAGATCATCCTTCGTGCGATACGCCGTATAAAACGGTGCGCCACCGTCGAGGATGTTACTACCGCGTTCATCCTTCCATGCAGCCGCGGCTCTGAAACCCCAGATGGAGGACATTTGCGAAGCGGCACCGTCAACCATGGCCGCATCGATCACCTGTCCCCGGCCTGATTTCGTGGCCTCTAACAGGGCTGACAGTATGCCAATCACGAGATAGGCACCACCACCGCCCATATCACCCACCAGGTTCAGGGGATAAACAGGCTTACCACCCTTCTCTCCAATTCCTGCATATACACCCGACAGGGCGATGAAATTTGCATCATGACCTATGGTTTCTGCCAACGGCCCCTGCTGACCCCAACCGGTCATGCGGCCATAGACAAGTTTTGGGTTGCGGCTCATGCATACGTCAGGACCAAGACCCAGGCGTTCCATCACACCCGGGCGGAAGCCTTCAAAAATTGCATCCGCGTCCTCACACAAATCCAGAACCAGCTGGACGCCGCCAGGCGTTTTCAGATCAACAGCAATCATCGGACGGCTTCGGTTCATGATGTTAAAGCGGGCGTGTGCTGCAAAAACCGGTTCCCCGCTGAACGGACGCTCAATGCGAACCACGCTCGCACCCATATCTGCCAGCAACATTCCGGCAAACTGGCCGGGGCCGATTCCCGCAATTTCTATAATTTTAAAACCTTCCAATGGACCCATGGGTGTATAGATGTCCTGGTCACAAACACACGTTGATCTAAAGCGATGGTCAATCCGGATTCAATTTAAACAGAAATGGAACCCGCCACATGCAATGAGTGTTACGATTCCTCATCGCAGATATTTTACCTTTTTCACCAGTTTGAAGCTTGAAATATGAAACCTTTAAGATCCGATACCACGACCAGCGGCGACCGCGCTGCAGCTGCCCGCTCACTGTGGCGCGCCACCGGCATGCGCAGCGGTGACTTTGGCAAACCCATCGTTGCCATCGCCAATTCCTTCACGCAATTTGTTCCCGGACATGTACACCTGCAAAATGTCGGCAGCCTGGTCGCCACCGAAATTGCAGCCGCGGGCGGCGTATCCAAAGAATTCAATACCATCGCCGTGGACGACGGCATCGCGATGGGCCACGACGGCATGTTGTATTCATTGCCAAGCCGTGACCTGATTGCAGACAGCGTGGAGTACATGGTCAATGCCCATTGTGCGGACGCGCTGGTGTGTATTTCCAATTGTGACAAGATCACACCCGGTATGCTGAATGCTGCCTTGCGTCTCAATATTCCGACGGTATTTGTCTCGGGTGGACCAATGGAAGCCGGTCGTCTGGAAAATGAAGGCAAACCGATACTTCGGGTTGATCTTACCGATGCTTTTTCGGGTGCCGTGAATATGGATGCCTATCCGGGGAATAGTCTCGAGGACGTAGAAGACAGCGCCTGTCCGACCTGTGGTAGTTGTTCCGGTATGTTTACGGCCAATTCGATGAACTGCCTGACCGAAGCCCTCGGTCTGTCTCTGCCCGGCAACGGTTCATTGCTGGCGACCCATCGTGACCGTGGTGCGTTGTTTCTGGAGGCCGGCCGGGTGATCGTTGAACTGGCCAACCGATATTATCGTGAAGACGATGACTCTGTATTGCCAAGGTCCATCGCGAATTTTGATGCCTTCAGCAACGCGATGGCGGTCGATATTGCCATGGGTGGCTCAACCAACACCATATTGCACCTGCTCGCCGCCGCCCATGAGGCCGAGGTAGATTTCAACATGTCACATATTGACGCCATGTCGAAACGTATCCCCCATTTATGCAAGGTTTCACCCTCCACCCATGATTATTTTATGGAGGATGTGCATCGTGCCGGCGGCATGATGTCGGTCATGGGTGAACTGGAGAAAGCCGGCTTACTCAATACCGATGTGAGCATGGTGCATAGTACGAATCTCAGTGAGGCGCTGGCCAACTGGGACATCGGCAGAAGCAAGAATACTGATGCGACACGCCTGTACACTGCCGCACCCGGAGGCATACGCACGACAAAACCCTTCTCGCAGGACAATCACTGGGAGCTTGACCTGGATCGCGCCGGTGGCTGTATCCGTGATTTGGAGCATGCCTTTAGCGCCGAGGGCGGCCTCGCTGTTCTTTACGGCAACATCGCCGAAAAAGGCTGTATTGTGAAAACTGCCGCGGTTTCAGAGAACATGTACCGCTTCAGTGGCAAGGCGCGGGTGTTTGAGGAGATGGAAGTCGCCAATGAAGCCATATTGGCTGATGAGATAAACCCCGGCGATATTGTCGTTATCCGTTATGAAGGCCCACGCGGTGGGCCCGGTATGCAGGAAATGCTGGCACCCACCATGGCAATCAAATCAAAGGGGCTCGGAGAATCCTGTGCGCTGATCACTGACGGACGATTTTCCGGAGCGACAGGCGGACTCTCCATCGGTCATGTCTCACCAGAGGCTGCCAGTGGCGGTTTGATTGCCCTGGTGGAGGAAGGCGATACCATCAGCATTGATATTCCCGGACGCAGTATTAACCTGCAGGTCGATTCCGATGAGCTCACGAACCGTCGCACCGCCCTCGAGGCGAACGGGGCCGACGAGGCATACCGGCCAATAGCACCACGGCGGCGACGTGTTAGCCAGGCCCTGCGCGCCTATGCGGTTTTTGCCAGCAGCGCCGATCAGGGTGGTGTCCGCGACCTGAGCAAGGTGGAAGGCGCCTGATTTGTGATCAAAAGCAACGAACCAAGAGGATAAATACCCGTGTCCAGCCTCGATAGAGTTTTCAATATTGAAGATCTTCGGAAAATCGCACGCAGGAAGCTGCCAAAGCCCCTTTTCAATTACATTGATGGCGGGGCTGACGATGAAACCAATGTGTGCGGCAATACACATGCTTTTGACAACGCCAGGCTGGTACCGGAATACCTCGTTGATGTTGCGGAAATAGACACTTCCACGAAGGTGCTGGGCCGCGAGATTTCAATGCCGCTTTTCCTTGCACCCACCGGTATGACCCGCCTGTTTCATCACGATGGCGAAACGGCGGTATCGAAAGCGGCAGCTGAAGCCGGCACCTACTATTCATTATCCACCGTTGGTGCAACCAGCATCGAAGACGTGGCTGCTGCCTGTGATGGCCCGAAATGCTTCCAGATTTACGTGATGAAAGACCGCAGCCTGACACGCGAGTTTATCCAGCGCTGCAAGGATGCAAATTACGACTCGCTGACACTCACCGTGGACATACCCGTGGCTGGCAATCGGGAACGCGAACTGCGTTACGGCTTCAGTATGCCGCCAAAGCTCAACCTTGCCGGTATTGCCGGTTTTGCAGCGAGGCCAGGCTGGGTTTATCGTGCCCTGACCCACCCTAAAGCCATATTGGCCAATGTGGCCCACAAAATTCCCGAGGGAAGTTCGCAAAGTACGTCGTTAATTGAATATATCGCCAGCCAGTTCGATCCATCGGTTACCTGGGATGACCTGGAGTGGATGATTTCAGAATGGGGTGGCCCGTTCGCCATCAAGGGCATCCTGTCAGCATCCGATGCACGTAAGGCTGTTGATCGCGGTGTCTCGGCCATCATGGTTTCGAACCATGGCGGACGCCAACTCGATGGTGCCCTGTCCGCTTTTGATGCGCTCGGCCCAATTGTTGACGAGGTGGGTGGTGAGTGCGAGGTTATTTGTGACGGTGGTATCCGTCGCGGCACGCATGTACTGAAAGCGCTGGCCCGCGGTGCCACGGCCTGTTCAATTGGCCGGCCCTACCTTTACGGTCTGGCGGCCGGTGGCCAGGCAGGTGTAAGCAAGGCGTTGGAACTGCTGCGTGCTGAAGTTGTAAGGGGCATGGGCTTGATTGGTTGCCGGAACATTGACGAAATTGGCGAAAAACATGTCGTTTAGGAGACATGACTGGATGATTTTTTTTACTGACGGTTATCCGGTGCGTAATGAATTACACACCCTACGGGGTTAGCCCGGCTCTTAGCTGAAGCAATTTTTCTTTTACTATCGAGGCATTGGCACTGCCCATCCGGGCGAGTACTTTTTGTCCGGCCGTCATGGCTTCCAGTTCCGGATCATCAAACAGGTAAACGGCCTCATATTTGGTCAGGTAAACAGGGCCCGGTATATCCGGGGTTTCCTGCAGGTTATCAATCACCTCGAACAAGCGGTCATTAAATTGTCCCAAGCCGCCATTTTCTTCCCAGGCCTGCTGAAAAAGCGGGTAATAGCGACGGTAAAATGTCACCAGCAAGCCAGCGTCCATATTCTGCAGCAACTCGACGTAGCCATCATAACGGGCGAAATTCTGTGTACTCAAAATCAGGCTTTCGCCTTCTTTATCGATTAGAAGTTTGTTTTCAGCCGGTCTGATCGGGTTTATGTGAACCGGTACCTGGCGGGAGGTCAGGCTGTCGATAGACGCCACGACCCTGCTAATGACCTGATCCGTGACCAGGTATTGTGTTAACGGATCAGCACCAGCAATGTCTGCCAGGCCCTGCATAACATCAGGGTCACTTTCATTCAATGCCGGTAATGGTTCCGGTGGCGTTACCGGCACAGGTTCAGGCTCAGGATATACCACTACTTCTTCGGTCACTGGCGGCGATTGATCCCGGGTAGTGGTTGAAGCAGGTGCAATAGCCGGGGGCGACAGTTCGTGTACCGGATCGGTTGGTTTCATGAATGAGTACCAGGCGGCACCTGCGAACAGGAGGATGAGCAGGAGGATTGGAACGACTTTTTTCATGACTATACCCCGGTAAAATATCTGTGCGGTTTACCTAAGCTATGACCCCGGTCAACTAAATGCAGTTCAATTGATCTTAATCAATTGTAATCCTTGACCCTTTTTGCAGGTCTGGTATGATTGCGCACCCTCCAAAATTCAACCCATTCACCCGGAAGCTATTAACATGCCCATAAGCAAATTTTGCAATTTTGCAACCCGTACCATGCTCGCCGCATTGGCTATATCTGCACTACTTGCGTTACCGGTAATGACCATGGCAGATACCGTGTTGATAGAGACACCGCAGGGTAACATTGAAATCGAGTTACTGACCGACGATGCGCCCAACACGGTTGCCAACTTCCTGAACTATATTGACAGCGGTAAGTACACCAAATCATTTATTCACCGCAGCGCACTAAAAGCTGATGATTCTCCGTTTGTTATCCAGGGCGGCGGATTTACTTTCAACGGAGTTAATCCAGTCGGCATCACTCCTTTTGCGTCGGTTGAGAACGAATTCAAGATTTCCAATACACGTGGCACTGTTGCCATGGCAAGACTTGGTGGTCAACCTGACAGCGCCACCAGTCAGTGGTTTATCAACCTCGCTGACAACGCGGAAATACTCGACGATCAAGACGGCGGGTTCACTGTTTTCGCCAGGGTCATCAGTGGTATGGAAGTCGCGGATGCCATTAATCAGTTACCAATAGTGGTTGGCACTTCTCCATTTTCCGAAATGCCAGTCATCAATTACACCAACGGACAGGACATTAGAGAAGAAAATCTGGTGATGACAGCCGTCTCCAAAAAAGACGTCACGCCACAGGTTTTCGTAATGAATGCCGGGCTGAATGATGCCTGGTATAACCCGGCAACCAGCGGCCAGGGCTTTTTCATCACGGTGTTTCCTGACCTCAACCTGGTTAACCTGGCCTGGTTCACCTATGACACGGACCTGCCTGCAGATGACGACACGTCCAACCTCGGCTCTCCCGGTCACCGCTGGTTGACCGCCATCGGCCCCATCGAAGGTGATACTGCTGTGCTGAATATCAATATAGCTTCCGGCGGGTTGTTTGATAGCCCCACCGAGGTCCAGAATACCGATCCGCCAGGCTCTGACGGGACGATTACACTGTATTTTTCGGGCTGTAACTCGGGTCTTGTTGAATACGATATTTCATCGATTAACCGGCAGGGTAGTGTTCCAATTGAGCGTGTTGCCGGTGATAATATTGACTTGTGTGAGGCTTTGCTCGGAGAGTAAAAACATTGCAGGCTAAAACCCGGCACATCAGGTTCATATTTGTCCTGATCGCCGGTTTTAGTCTTGATGGGTGGTGCCAGCAGGACAGTGGGCAAGCCGTCAATATCTACGACAGAATCTGGAGCACCCCGGTGCTCTACGAGAACCCGGATCATCCCGGTATCCAGTCTTTTTCGCTGATTGGCCGTTATCACGGTCAGTACTGGAGCGTGAACGCCGACCAGGGAGATGCCGCTGACTGGGAAAACCGTCGTAAAATTGTTGGTTTCAGTTCCAAATTGTTCCAGCACTTTACGCTGCAAGCGCAAATGTTTTTGAAAACCAATGGCGGGTCGCTTTATGGTGGTCTGTACGAAGCCTTTGTAAAATGGTCACCACCGAATAAAGATTTCTCCATAAGTGTGGGTCGGCTCGACTATCTTTTCACCGGCTATGAACGTAGCAAATCCTCAAAAAAGATCAATGCCATAGAACGTGGACTGCTGGTCAACCAGGTCATGCCGGCGGAAGTCGTGGGTGCGCATTTGAGCGGAAAACAGGGTCGTTTCTCCTATCACGCCGGTTGGTTCAGTCGCAGTATCGAACAGGAATTCGATGATTTTGAAAGTGGTTCAGCAACGGTGATCGGTGCCGGCTATGACACTGCATTGCTCTATGAAAAAGGCCGACTGCATCTTGATTACCTGCATAACCCCGGTAAATCCGAGGGCAACGCATTCAGACCCTATCGCCACGTGGTATCCCCTGTGGCATCACGGCGAAAGCGGGCGACTGGGTATGGGTGTAGACCTTACGCTGGCCGACCCCCTGGAAACTGATGGTCATGTTTTCGGGCTGACCATTGAACCCACCTGGATGCTAAGCAACGAACTGTTTGGCAACAACGACCCACTGCAACTCGCTGTACGTTATCAGTATGCCACCAGCAACGAAGACAACGGCCTATCCCTGCAAAGACGGTACGAACAAAAGGTGACCGCCGGCGAAGGCAACCGCTACCAGGCCTTCTATGCGGGCCTCAATTACTTTCTATACGGCCACAAACTCAAGCTCATGGCGGGTGGTGAGTATGCCCATATGAAAGACAAAGCCAATGATGGTGGTAAATATCGCGGCTGGACCTGGTTTGGTGCGCTGAGGTTGTATTTTTAAAACGCACACTGAAAAACAAAGGCAAAGTCATCCCCGTGGTCGCTCCGCACACGGATGTGCGGGGCAACCACGGGAACAAAGTCAGGGCTTAACAAATTTCAACGTCCAGCGATCAGTATTACCGGTAACCGTTTTACGTCCCACTTCATAACGTAATTCATCATCGGGACGGAAATGCAGATCAGAGAAATCTACAAATTCAAAGCCGGCAGTTTCAATTTCATGGATGGCCAGTACCGGATCAAGTCTGCGACGGTTTTCGGAATTATCCGCTTCCATATGACGGCGGGTATGGTCAACCACCGCATAGACACCACCTGATTTCAGCGCGTCAAATGCAGCCTTGTTCATAGCTGCACGACCTTCAGCACCGAAATTGTGGTAATTGCGGAAAGTCAGCACCATGTCCACATCCGTGACACCAAGCCCGTCGGTTTCCAGCGTGTATGTAGGTGCACCTTCTTTCCGGTAAACCTTTGCATCGGTTGCGATGACCTGCATATCCTCAAAACCCGGTTCGGGAACCAGTTTCTCGGAAACACGACCGGTTCCAAACGCCGCATAATATTCACCGTTATCCGCCACTACGGGCACCAGCAGCTTGGTATACCAACCTCCACCCGGAAGCAATTCAACGATTTTCATATCATCACGAAAACCAAAAAACTCCAGAGTTTGAATTGGACGACGGTTTCTATCGCGTTCTTTTTCAGCATCTGTGCGGATATCCGCCGCCATCGCTGTTTTCAGCTTGGCCTCGGTGGCGTCAAAATCATCAGCAAACGCCAGACCGGCAGCAACAATCAATAAAGCACTTAAAAAATATTTCATCAGAATTTCCTGTAATCCAATTTCAGTATTGCGGAGCGCAATCATAAAGGAATATGCGCCCATGTTCATGTACCGCACCAGAACACCCACTTATTTGCTTTGAACAAGTGGTTCCAGTGGGCCGTACTACTATTAATAACGCTCCATCTCCGCAATACGATCCAGCAACTCCAGCGCCAGTGCAGCACCGGCCAGGTTGACACCCAGGTCACGCTGCAGATGAATAACCGTTTTTACCCTTCTTAAGCTGCCAATGGTAAACCGCCAGTGCTCGATATCTTCACCAGCGGGATCAAGAATGCCCTCTGCCACCAGGGTGGTAATGGTTTGAGTCTCTACGGTACAGCTACGACACAAATCAGCGAGGCTAACCAGGTCGTTTTCTTCCAGGACCTCACCGGTCAGGGTTACTTCGCTATTTCTTTCATCGCTCATGGTCAGGCCACCTCCATGGTCGCGCGCGGGTCAAAATTGATTTCCTCCTGCATACGCTTATAGAGCTCCCTTGATTTTTCATCATCAGCAGGCGGCAGAACAATTTGCAAGACAACGTAAAGGTCACCCGGTGTCTTCGCCGGTATACCCCGGCCCTTCAGCCTCAGTTTTTTACCTGCCTTTGAGTTCGCTGGAATTTTCAGATCAATGGCACCGGAAGGAGTAGGCACTTTTACACTGGCTCCCAGGGCAGCCTCCCACGGCGCGACTGGCAGTTCCAGGAATACATCAGCACCTTCAACCCGGTAATACCGATGCGGATTAAATTCTATTTCAAGGTACAGATCACCCGCTTTACCGCTGCCTCTACCCTTGGCACCCTGTCCACTCAGACGAATTTGTTGACCCTGGCGAATTCCTTTTGGGATGCTGACTTTCAAAGTCCGCTTTTTGCTAACAACATGTCCGTCAGGCGTCACATCGGGCATTTGTAATGAAATTGAACGGGATGCACCATGAAAACTATCTTCGAGATTAACGAATACTTTGGCGTGATGATCTTCACCCTGCATATGAAACCCCCGGCCTGAGCCGCCCGGGCCCCTGGCCTGCCCGAATAGTGATTCGAAAAAGTCGCTGAAATCATGTTGGTTACCGGCACCTTGAGGCGCACCACGGGATTCAAAGCCAGCACCCCAGTCCGGTGGCGGTCGAAAACCCTGCTGGGAATTCCAGTTCGAGCCTAACTGATCATAGGCAACGCGCTTTTCCGGATCCTTCAAAACCTCATAGGCTTCACCGAGGTCCGTGAATTTCAATTCAGCATCCGCTTCCTTACTGACATCCGGGTGGTACTTGCGGGCAAGCTTACGGTAAGCACGCTTGATTTCATCCTGGGTGGCTTTGCGTTCGACGCCCAGTGTCTTGTAGTAGTCTTTGTAATCCATGTTTTACCCACTCACAAATGGATCGATGTAATCCCTGCCACAATCAGTAGCATTGCTCCGGGAGTATTGACCAACCCCCTCGTAAAGGATGTTGGGGTGGAGCCATTCTGGGTCAATAGGGGAGGTCGTTATTAAACTGCCAGACGTCCTCAAAAGACTCTTTATTGAATTTTCTCCTTTGGTTTATAGGTTTCGGCTTCCTGTTTGGTCAGTTGTTCGACCCGCAAAGTCCAGCTGGCGAGACTGGCATCGACCTTTAATACGAAAGTGCCACCTTCATTAAACATTCTCACACCATTGTCGACGTACTTGGTTGTTACGATTTTGCCAACGTATTCTCCAGAAACTGTTGCAAGGTTCACCTCTACCGCCATTTGCCCGGGATAATCTCCGTGCGTACGCCAATCCACTATCCACGGCGCTTCCACCTCGAATTCTGCGGTGGTTTTATTGCCGGTACCCTTGAATTCACGGATCAGTTCCTTACCGAAAGTGTTGCCAGTAAAACAACAAAGGGTGGCCAGAATTGCAAAACTAATTAAGAACCTCTTCATTTGATTCTCCTGTTTCAGATGCACCTGCGCGTTGTTGCATATTGAATAAATCAGGTGCCAGTACGAATAGTATAATTAATATTGTGGATCTTTATCCCGTTGGGGGCACACTCAAGCACTAAAACTCACTGTAAATAGCAGATCAAACATATCAATTCGCGGTTGAAGCGCAGAGTAACTACAATGTGCGGGTCTTAAACTGTGCGGGTCCGAATTCAAACAGGTCTGAGTACAAGATGTACGCAAACCGGTTGAGCAGTCTATTTTACAGAACAACAAACGCAGGACAAATATTATGCTTAGTCGCCTTCAATTTTTGCCATTGATGTTCGGTAGCCTGATTTTAATCGGCTGTAATGAGCCTGAGCAGGCGATTCAGCCAACACCGGAAGTGTCGGTAATCGTGGCAGAGCCACGTGATATTCCGGTCTATTCGGAGTTTGTCGGTAAGACGGTGAGTTCCCGCCGGATCGAAATTCGCTCACGGGTGGAGGGCTTTCTTGAAAAACGTTTGTACGAAGAAGGCACCATGGTGCAAGAAGGCGATGTGATGTTTCAGATGGATCGCAAGCCCTTTGAAGCTCAACTGAGGGCAGCCAACGCCGAACTGGCTCAACAACAAGCCCGCTTAACCAATGCCAAAGCCAATCTTGCACGGGTTAAACCCCTCGCAGAACAAAACGCCGTGGCTCAAAAAGAGTTGGACGATGCCATCAGTTCGTTTCGTTCTTCTGCGGCGACAGTAGAGGCCGCCAATGCAAAAGTCATGCAGGCAGAATTGGATCTTGGCTATACAGACATCTACACACCGGTAACAGGCGTATCAAGTTTTGCCCGCAAGCGGGAGGGCTCATACCTCGGTATAGGTCAGGATGCCCTATTGACTTACGTGGCTCAAATTCAACCCATGTGGGTGGAATTCAGCATTTCTGAAAACCAGATATTCAAGGCACGTGCGAGTCAGGACAGTGGCCTGGTAGTAGCCCCACGAGGGAAAGAATACGAAGTGGAAATCGAACTGGCTGATCAGACTATTTACCCGCAGCGTGGCCGGATCACATTTGCCGATGTTTCCTTAAGTGAAGAGACCGGTACTTTCCTGATTAGGGCCGAAATACCCAACCCCGCCAAAACACTCCGGCCCGGTCAATTCGTACGCGCTCGATTACATGGTGCGGTGCGCCCGAAGGCGATACTGATCCCGCAACGTGCAGTACAGCAGGGTGCCCAGGGAAGTTTTGTGTGGGTTATTGAGGATGGCAAAACAAAATTTCAGCCGGTGGTAACCGGTCCATGGCACGGTGATGACTGGTTCATCGAGGCAGGGTTGAATGGAGGTGAGCAGGTAATTGTTGACGGGGCACTGACTGTCCGGCCGGGAATCGAGGTCAAGACAGTCACGTACGAAGCTGCCAAAAACGTCGGCAAAGGGTAAGCGGTATGATTTCCGCAATCTTTATCAAGCGCCCAATCCTGGCCACGGTGCTATCTATCGTAGTTGTGATCGGCGGTTTTGTTTCCATGGCCGGCCTTCCGATTTCACAATACCCGGATATTGCACCGGTTCAGGTGACAGTATCCACAAACTACCCTGGCGCTGATGCCGATACGGTGGCCAATTCGGTAGCCGCACCACTTGAAAAGCAAATCAACGGTGTCGACAACATGCTCTATATGCAATCAAGCAGTTCGGCGACCGGTAACCTGACCCTGACGGTCTTTTTCAGCATGGATACCGACCCGGATACCGCCGAGGTACAGGTCAATAACCGCGTCGGCCTGGCGCTACCGGAGTTACCCGACGTGGTACGTAGCGCGGGTGTGAAAGTTGAGAAACGGTCATCCAGCTTCCTGATGCTGATCGGAATTTATTCACCTGATGACCGTTACGACGAGCAATATATCGGCAACTATGCCGATCTCTACGTACTGGATGCGCTTAAACGAATTCCCGGGGCCAACCAGGCCAGCATCATGGGTCTGCCGGACCTGGCAATGCGGCTCTGGTTGCAACCTGACCGGATGGCCAGTTTGGGAATCACACCCACCGATGTACAAACCGCAGTTAGTCAGCAGAATAAGCAGTTCGGCGCTGGGCGACTGGGTCAGGCACCCACCTCACATCCCGTAGAGATGACATTCCCGGTTGTCACCGAGGGACGTTTTGATAAGGCTGAAGAGTTCGAAAACGTGATATTGAGGGCCGATCCTGAAGGCACTGCCATCGTGCGTATGAAAGACGTCGGTTATGCCGAAGAAGGTCTGAAGCAATATCTGCTGCGTTCAAACCTCAATGGCAGCGCTTCAACATTCATCGCGGTCTACCAGCAACCCGGGTCTAATGCGATGGAAGTGGCGGGTAATATTCGTGCTGAACTGGCGCGGTTAAAGGAAAGCTTTCCGGATGGCATCGACTACAAGGTATCCCTGGACTCGACCCAGTTTGTAAAAGCTTCTATCGATGAAGTTATCGAGACCTTGATCATTGCGGTTATTCTTGTCGTTCTCGTAACCTACCTGTTTTTGCAAAGCATAAACTCCACCCTTATCCCCACCATAGCGATATTTGTTTCAATCATCGGCACGTTTATAGGCATGTCAGCGCTCGGTTTTTCGATTAATTTGCTGACCCTGTTCGGACTGATTCTCGCCATTGGTATTGTTTGCGATGACGCAATCGTGGTGGTGGAAAACGTCGAGCGAAACATGAACGACGAGGGCATGAACCCCCTGGAGGCCACCTTTCGCGCCATGGAAGAGGTGACCGGTCCGGTCATCGCCACCACCCTGGTATTGATTGCCGTATTTGTACCCGTGGCTTTCCTTGGCGGCACCACGGGTGTTTTGTACAAACAGTTTGCCATCACCATTGCAATTTCCGTCGGTATATCCAGTTTTGTGGCGCTGACCCTGACACCGGCGCTGGCAGCCATTTTGCTCAAACCCGCCTCGACACCCGGTCGTTTCTTCACGATGTTCAATAACTGGATGGAACGTATAACCAACCTGTACGTCGGTGGCGTCAAGCTGGCCATCAAGCGTGGCGGACTGGCACTGGCTGCACTGGCTGCCATGCTGATCAGTATTTATGTCCTTTTCAACATCATCCCGGGCAGCTTTGTACCGGCTGAAGATCAGGGCTTTTTGTTTGCGGCGGTTGTTCTACCAGATGGCGCGAGCATAGACAGATCTGAGAAGATGACTAACGAGGTTGCCAATATTTTCGCTGAACACCCATCTGTTGAAGATGCTTCGGCCCTGTCCGGCTACAGCATCATCGATGGCCAGTTCAAAACCAACACCGGCACGGTATTCGTTTCACTCAAAGACTTTTCAGAACGCACTGATCCATCATTGACGGCCAATGCCCTGATTGCCTACGCAACTCCAAAGCTAAAGGCTTTGAAGGAAGGCTTTGCTTTCCCGATCAACCCGCCGCCGATTCCAGGCCTGGGCACACAGGGAGGGTTTGAGTTCTGGTTACAAAACCGCGGACAGGGTGGTGTCGCTCATCTTGAAAAAACAACCCGCGAGTTGATTGCAAAGGCAGCTGAGACCGGTGAGGTCGTACGCCTCAATACAACCATTAATTCGGCCTCGCGCCAGTTACGCACCAATGTCGACCGGGCCAAGGCCGAAACACTGGGTCTGCCGATTGCGGATGTTTATAACACGCTGCAAACCCTGTTTGGCTCCCTTTATGTCAGTCAGTACAACAAATTTGGCCGTGTCTGGCAGGTCATTTTGCAGGCTGAACCACGCTTTCGCGAAAAGCCGGAAGATATTCAGAATATTTTCGTACGACAGAAGCAGGGTGAGATGGTGCCACTTTCCTCTGTAGTCACCACCGAATTTGTTTCCGGGCCTGACCTGGTATCACGGTTTAATGGCTTTTTGGCTTCGAAAATAACCGGTGATGCAGCACCGGGCTTCAGTTCAGGGCAGGCTATCTCAACCATGGAATCAACCTCTGCCAGCGTACTGCCGAATGGCTACACCTACGCCTGGTCCGGCCAGGCATATGAGGAGAAACAGGCCAGTGGAGCTGCCGCGATTGTCTTTGTGTTTGCCCTGGTCATGGTATTCCTGATCCTTGCCGCACAATATGAACAGTGGTCATTACCCATTGCCGTGGTGACAGCAGTTCCTTTTGGAATCTTTGGAGCGCTGGTATCGGTGTGGGCGCGGGGTATGGAAAACGATGTGTATTTCCAAATCGGGCTTGTCACCCTGATTGGTCTTTCCACCAAGAACGCGATTCTGATCGTGGAGTTTGCAGAGCTCAAATACAAAGAAGGTATCGCTGCAAAGGAAGCTGCAATTGAGGCAGCCCGTCTGCGTTTGCGGCCGATTTTGATGACCTCATTGTCGTTCATTCTTGGTGCTATGCCGCTGGTACTGGCATCGGGCGCCGGTGCTGCAGCACGACACTCTATTGGCACCGGCATCATCGGCGGCATGATCGGCGCCACTACACTGGCATTGTTTTTTGTTCCCCTGTTCTATTACCTGATTATGACGGCCAAGGAAAAAATGGCCGGCAAAAAACCGGTTTCGGACACTGCCCCTGCGGACGGGGAGCCCTGATATGAAGAATCTTGCGACAATATTAATCGCACTGCTACTCGCAGCATGTGTGGTTGGCCCCGATTACAAAAAGCCGGAAATTGATACACCCGATGCCTATCGCTTTACAGATACGGAAGCTTCAGATGTTGTTAACACCCAATGGTGGACGCAGTTTGACGACCCCGTTCTTGATGCGTTGATTGATGAAGCATTGCGCGCCAACCTGGATGTTCGTCTGGCTGCTGCCAGGGTAGAACAGTTTGCAGCGCGACTGAATATCACCCGCTCGGACTTCTTTCCCCAGGTCGGCTACGGTGTCGGTGGTGACCGCCAGGGCATCAGTAACAACAACGCCGCAGGGCTTGGAATCGATTCCATCACAACCAGTTACGAGGCGACCATCAATGTCGGCTGGGAGTTGGATGTCTGGGGCCGCATACGTCGTGCAACCGAAGCCTCCAGGGCACAATTACTGGCTGCCGAGGAGTCACGTCGTACCGTGATCCTGAGCCTTGTATCATCCGTTGCAACCAGTTATATCAGCTTGCGCCGTCTCGACAGGCAACTGGAAATTGCCATTCAAACCAGGGATTTACGTGAGGAATCCCTGCGCCTGTTCGAATTACAGTTCAATGGCGGTGTTATAGGCCAGCTACAGCTTTCCCAGATCGAGTCGGAGTATCAACTGGCAGTTGGTGCGGTACCCGTAATTGAACGTGATATTGCGATCCTCGAAAACCTGATCGGGGTTTTGTTGGGACGAAATCCAGGCCCGGTCCCGCGCGGAAAGTCAATTGACAAGCTGACGCTTGCTCAAGTACCAGAAGGCGTCCCTTCAGAATTATTGTTACGCCGTCCTGACATCCGGCTTGCTGAACAGGACCTGATTTCCAACAATGCATTAATCGGTGTTGCGCGGGCTGCATATTTTCCGAGGATATCACTGACAGGATTCGCAGGTTTCGTTAGCGGTGACCTTGATGCCTGGTTTGATTCCGATTCTGTCGCCTGGGCTGCCGGTGGGGCTCTTGCAGGTAATATTTTCACAGGTGGCCGAATTTCAAGTGGCGTAAAACAGGCCGAAGCCCTTCAACAGCAGTCGCTCTTTGCCTATCAGCAATCAATACTCACAGCCCTGCAAGAGGTGGAGAATGCCTTGATCAGCACACAGAAATCACGTGAAAAACTGATTGCTGACGGTCGCCGGGTCGAAGCCTTATCCGAATACGCACGTATTGCCCGCCTTCGCTACGACAATGGTTTTACCAGTTATATCGAAGTACTGGATTCCCAACGTAGCTTGTTTACTGCGCAGCTGACTTATGTGAATACTCAGAAAGACATTTATGTTGGTTTGATCAACACCTACAAAGCGATGGGGGGTGGCTGGATCGTGCTGGCAGAGCAAAAGGCCAACGAAGTGGACTTCCCGCAAAATGAAGACGGTTATATACCGGATCCGGCAGTGGCAGCATCCTACGGTGAAGCGGAGCCTGTCGACCAATAAATAAGGAGCCTCTGATCTTTTCATAACGAATGGCTTGCACGGATGCTAAAGTTACACATAACAACTGAACGGGTCAGACTTTATAGGGCATGACGGACCAAAACATACTTTTTATATTGCTGTTTTTCGTTTTTGCATTCCTCATCTGGGGACGCTGGCGTTACGATCTCGTGGCCTTTTCCGCGTTGTTGATCGCAGCGGGTGCCGGTGTTATTCCAACCAGTGAGGTCTTCTCAGGCTTCGGCCACCCCGCCGTTGTGGTCATTGCCCTGGTTCTAATCGTCAGTCGGGGCCTTTCAAACTCCGGCGCCATCGAACTCCTTTCACGCTACCTGATTAAAGGGTCCCGTAAACTGGGGGCGCATATCGGCATTATGGCCGGCTTTGCGGCTGTACTTTCTGCCGTCATGAACAACGTGGCTGCCCTGGCCCTGCTGATGCCACTGGACATGCAGGCCGCATCAAAGGCCAAGCGCAGTCCTGCCCTGAGCCTCATGCCGCTGTCCTTCGCCTCGATTCTGGGCGGTATGATCACACTGATCGGCACACCACCCAATATCGTAGTCGCCGAATACAGGGGCAGCGTGATGGGCGAGCCCTATCGCATGTTTGATTT
>RCNE010000277.1_pt1 | contig 27617 bp, 25 predicted proteins | sample 2041361 | NCBI WGS metagenome assembly RCNE01 (sample SAMN09708229, study PRJNA481090) | Marine sediment metagenome, whole genome shotgun sequencing project. | reverse complement strand
AAGAATCAAACCCTTTTTTAAATTGAGAGTCTATCCATTCATTTAAATCTGAAATATTGGAATCATCTTTTTGAGAATACATATTATCATTCCCTAGTAAACAAAAAAATACAATTAGTAATAGAGTAACTAAATTTTTCATCAATATATTATTACATGTGACTAAAGCTAAGCAAAATTCTTTAATAGATATAAATTCCTCAAAGGTGAGCCTTCAAGAAAATTTGAAATTTATTCAATTTTTCCAAAAAAAACTATCTAATGACCAAATCGTGACCAAGATTGTGTGCTTATCTACTACAATAAGCAAACAAAAAAAAGGAACCAAGTTAACCTTGATTCCTTTTTGACATTAGTAAGGGGCTAACTTAAGTCAGCCCCACACTTAAGTGAAACCTTAACTTAAATAAGACCTTGACTCCTTTATTACACCACCTCCACAAACAAACCTTCATCTGTTTTGTTGACAGAAGCCAATTTATTCTTTGTCAAGCCTTTGATGGTTTTGTCCCATTTCTTATTCGATAGACCTGATTGGGTTTTCAATTCTCCCAATTCTATTTTTCCTGCTTTTTGAAGCATTTTTAAAACAGCCTTTTCATCGTCATTTAATTCAACAGTTTTAGCAGCTATTGTTTCTGGTTTCATTTGAGGAAAGAAAAGCACCTCCTGTATTGAGGCATTATTAGTCAGAAACATCACCAACCTGTCAATACCAATTCCAATACCTGAGGTAGGTGGCATTCCATATTCTAAAGCCCTTACAAAATCCATATCTATAAACATAGCCTCATCATCACCCTTTTCAGACAAGTTTAGCTGATCCTGAAATCTTTCCAACTGATCAATAGGGTCATTCAGCTCTGAGTAAGCATTGGCCAATTCCTTTCCATTTACCAACAATTCAAATCTCTCGGTTAACTCAGGATTATCTCTATGTTCTTTACATAAAGGACTCATTTCTTTTGGATAATCTGTAATAAAAGTAGGCTGCACATAATGATGCTCACATTTCTCACCAAAAAGTTCATCGATCAATTTTCCTTTACCCATCGTGTCATCCACGTTAATCCCAATCTTTTTACAGACGTCTCTCAATTCAACCTCATCCATACCAGCAACATCAAAACCGGTATGTTCTTTTATCGCTGACAAAATGGGTACCCTTGCATATGGTGCTTTAAAGTTGATCTTGTTATCCCCTACCTGAACTTCGGAAGATCCATTTGCATCCAAGGCTACCTTTTCAAGCAATTCCTCCGTCATTTTCATCATCCAGTGATAATCTTTATATGCAACATATAATTCCATTACCGTGAATTCAGGATTATGCGTACGGTCCATGCCTTCATTACGAAAATCCTTGGCAAACTCATATACCGCATCAAATCCTCCAACAATCAATCTTTTTAAATATAACTCGTTTGCGATTCTCATATACAATGGCATATCCAATGCATTATGATGGGTTATAAACGGTCTTGCCGCTGCCCCGCCCGGAATAGGCTGCAAAATGGGTGTCTCAACTTCCAAATAACCTCTGTCATTAAAAAACTGACGCATGGAATTGGTAATCTTAGTTCTTTTAATAAAGGTATCCTTTACATGATCATTCACCATAAGATCAACATAACGCTGACGATACCTCATTTCGGCATCACTAAAAGCATCGTGGGCTTTCCCTTCTGCATCTACCTTTACAATAGGCATTGGTTTCAGGGCTTTCGCTAAAACCGTAAGTTCTTTGACCATGATGGAGGTCTCCCCAACCTGGGTCTTAAACACAGTTCCTTTAACGCCAATAATATCACCAATATCTAAAAGCTTTTTAAATACATCATTGTACATGGATTTATCATCTCCTGCGCAAATTTCATCTCTATTGATATAGATCTGCATACGGCCCGATCCATCCTTTAATTCGGCAAATGAGGCTTTCCCCATAATTCTTCTGCTCATGATCCTACCTGCCAAAACAAGTTCTTTACCTTCAAGGGATTCAAAATTATTGATCACTTCTTTAACGGTCGAAGTTGTCTTAAACTGCGCGGCTGGATAAGGATTGATACCCAAATCACGTAATTTCTGTAAAGACTCTCTACGAACTATTTCCTGTTCTGATAATTGCATTTTCTATAAGGTTTTCAAAAATAGGTCGCAAAGATACGGGGAATCAATGATATATTGAATTAATGATTTGATGAAATAATGATTTGTGGATACTTTGTCTAGTTTATACAAGGATCAGGAAGTACTGTATTGATAAAAAATTGTAACGAAAATAAGAAAATAGCGTCAAGTAAGTAAAATAAAATAACGAATTTTGCAACCTTAAACAATTATTTGACATGAGCATATGGAGGGTATTATTATCGATTTTATTTCCACCTTTAGCGGTTATTGATAAAGGATGCGGAAGTGTGGTCATCGTTTTTATCCTTACGCTTTGCGCCTGGATTCCGGGGGTGATTGCCGCTTTGATCATATTGAATAACCCTAAATACAGTTGATGAATCAGGTTGTTTTTAAAGACCTTGGATCAATGGATTACAAGGCAGCATGGGATTATCAAAATGAGCTTTTTCAAGGCATCATAGATGTTAAACTTGCGAATCGGAATCGCGATCAAAAAGAGTTAAGCCCTAATTATTTTTTATTCACTGAACATCCTCCAGTCTATACACTTGGTAAAAGTGGTGATCTGTCAAATCTTCTTCTCAATGAGAACCAACTAAAGCAGAAAGGGATTTCCTTTTTTAAATCCAATCGTGGGGGTGATATTACCTTTCATGGTCCAGAGCAAATTGTGGGATATCCTATTATCGATCTGGAAGAATTCAAACCAGACATTAGATGGTATATGCGTAGTTTGGAGGAAGTTATTATTCGTACCATAGCTCATTATGGCCTTCAAGGACTTCGAAGTGAAGGTGAAACAGGTGTCTGGCTGGATGTAGGCACACCTTTTGCAAGGAAAATATGCGCCCTTGGAGTTAGGACTTCAAGATGGGTAACCATGCATGGTTTTGCCCTAAACGTCAACACCAATCTGGGCTATTTTGATCATATTATTCCTTGTGGGATAAGAGGTAAAGCTGTTACTTCAATGGAAGCCGAACTCAACCGAAAAGTTCCTCTTCAAGAAGTTAAGAGTCTGATCAAAGAAAATTTTGAAAAGGTATTTGATGTAACAATGAATTAATGAAACAATTATATTAGTTCATAAAAAATTAAATAGTCTAATCACTCAGAACCTAAAACTAATTTGTTTCTTCATTAAAATACACCTTATAAAATTTCATTTTCTTTTCTTCATCATAACCTAATTCAAGGTATTCAGAAGAAGCATCAGGAGCTTCAACGTCCAATTTTATTTGAATATGAGTATCAAGTTTGATCTCTGTCTTTAATTTTTGTTTTTGCTTTTTAAGCACCGCTTCCGACACGTGAAACTGATTTCTGATCAACACCTCTTTATCCGATTCAAATAATTTTTTATAATCATCAAATAAATTCTTTTGGTCTTCGTCTTCAAAAACTTTTTCTTTAAAATCATGAATGTTAACAGTGTCATTTTCCTTTAAATAATCTACTGTTTTAGCCAAAAAATGACTCTGCTCCTGGCTGTTGTAATCAGGTTTTAAAACCTCATTAGAGAAATCTTTACACATTTCAATATATGACTGGGTATGATTGTTCTTGTCGTCAGCATATTTGACATTCAAAAAATTCTTGATCCAATACTGAGCGTCATAATTATTATTATCAACACTTAGCACGACCATTCCTTCATCATCCTGATAATTGACAATCAAACAACCTTTATCGATCTTTTTCGTGCTAATTCCTTTTTGAACAACTACATCCAGACTGTTTCCTTCCATATAAGTCTGGAAGAAGTTGGTTTTACTTTCAATTTTAAAAATGCCCAAAGCATTTGTTTGCACCTCATTAAATTCTACATCATCAAATAGCGCGATGATCATATCTCCTGTTTTGATCTGGGCCGAATTAGATTGCTCAAAAAGGTGTAAAAGAATATTCTTAGATGCTTCCAGAAAGAAATCCTCCTCTTTGAACAAACGCTGAGAATAGCTATTGATCTCATTCAAATTGATATCCGCATGATGGTTGAACCTGAAACTTTCGGTGAGATTTCCAAAAGGTTTTAAAAGATATGGCAACATCAAGTTATAACTGTCTTCATCAAAAACTACCGGAGCTTCTGAAAATACATTTCTTGTATCATTGAATTTATTGCCAATCTTATGGATGATCAGTTTTGGAATACTTGCCTTGGTTCTTTTAATCATTTCATCATTTATTAGAAGCTGCAATGATACGATTTTCAATGAAGTATTAAAACGTGAAATAACAAAAAATCTCACATACATTGAACAAGAACAGTTTGTGCTGTATGTGAGATCAGGTTTGATCGGAGTACTTGAATATACTAATTATTTCTCAAAAATTATTTGACCTTCTTTTATAGTTTTTAACACTTGAATTTCTTTTATGCTATCAGGGGATACTTTTAAAGGGTTTTTATCCAAAATTACCAAATCAGCCAATAAACCTTCTTTGATCATTCCTTTCCGGTCTTCCTCAAAATATTGATAGGCAGCATTAGAAGTTATGGCTTGCAAAGCTTGATAAGGAGAAATTCGCTCTTCCTTTCCGATAACCTCCCCATTTCTGGACATCCTGTTTACAGCGGTCCAAACCACCATCATCTGATCGATCGGTGCTACATTAAAATCAGTATGATTGGTAGGTCTCAAACCCATACCAATCGCTGTTTTCATCGGACTGATAAATGACGCCTGTTCCATACCCCTGTTCTTGATATGTGCATCGGCAAAGAAGAAGGTATGTTCTGTGTAGAGAGAAGGAATCATTTTATAGGCAACGTACTTTTCCAATTGGTCTTTTCTTACAAACTGTGAATGAATAATAGTGGTTCTTCTCTCTTTTTCAGGATCTCCGTTACTGGCAAATTCATGAGCCTTGATGCACATGTCAATGGCACCATCACCATTGGCATGAAAGGTAGATTGCAGACCATTGTCATATACTAGTTTCAGCATCTGATTTACCTGTTCTTGTGTAAAGGTAGATTCACCCTTCCAGTCTTTTTCTCCTCCAGGCCCACCAGTGAGGTACGGAGTTGTAAACAAAGCAGTTCTTCCCTGGGGAGAACCATCGATAGTGATTTTTATTCCACCCAGCTTAAATCGATTGTTATACTTTCCAAAATCTTCTGCTTTATACATTTTTAAAATAGTGTCAATCTCAGTTATAAAAGGATAGGAAACCACATCAATAAAAAGAGCATTAGCGTCGGATCCTTTTTGTATGATTTCGACATCCTTTAAATGAGATGCTCCTTCCTGAGCTGTGGTGACTCCTGCTTCGGCATAGATCATTTGACCATCCTTTAACTGCTGCATCAATTCATCCCCACTGGGTTTTGGCAATTTTTCAAATACGGGTAAAAAAGCTGTTTCCATGATCAAACCATAAGGTTCATTACTTCCTGATTTTCTAACTATAATTCCACCTGGAGGTGTTACGGTTGCTTCAGTAATTTCAAATTGCTCCAAAGCTTTAGAATTCAGAACGGCTCCGTGAAGCGATACATGCATAACCATCACAGGATTATTTGGGAATACCTTATCCAAATCATCCCTGTTGAGTAATTTACCTTCAGGCATTGCATTATCGTCATAACCATATCCCATAATCAATTCTCCTTCAGGAAGATTTCTATCCTCTTGCAGTGCTTTAAGGGCATTGATGATAGCTTGAACGTCATCAGCATTGCCCACAGGTGAAGGTGAACAATTTGCTTGAGAACTCATCCCAAGAGAATTGATAAAATGACTATGGGGATCAATAAATCCAGGAAGCATCGTTTTTCCTTCTAGATCAATCACCTCGGTCTTGCCTTCAAACTTTTTTAAAGCCTCTTCTTTTGTACCAGTAAAAATGATCTTTCCTTCTCTCTCTACTATGGCTTCTGCATAAGATGGCTGATCACCCTCCATTGTCAAGATATCCCCACCATAATACAGCGACTGCTTTAAAGCATAAGGCGCTGATTCAACATCTTTTTTCCCGTCTTTTTCAGCCTTCGCACATCCCAAAAGGGTAAGAAACATTATAATTGGAATCAATTTTTTACTCATGTCTATCATCATTAAAATTTTATTCATTACTACTCAACTTTGATCAAAATTTCTCTTTTTTCATTCGCTTCTTCCTTTTCCCAAGGCCTTTTATAGAGCATGATCAACTTTTGCTCCCCTTTCCTATTTGCTTTAAATTCCCAAATTTCATTTCCACCTGCACCAGTGATTGTCTTATCTGACAATACATAATCCACGTAAACTGAATCTATGATAGATTTGTCAGGTTTGTTTTCCCATTGCCAACTATAGCCAGTGGAATGATTTGCCTTTAAAATTACTTTAAATACATCGCCTTGACGAACCTTCATAACCCTGCTTTGAAAAGAGAAGAGGCAAACACAGATTACAACCAATACAACAAATTGTTTCATAAATAATTTTGATTTATGCTCTCAAAGATAAGGATTTAGCTACTTTTATTTTAGTTGAAAATGTCTACAAATCGAGTTTGAACTGCTCTGGAAGAAGTTTGAATGTCATGCGGTGGTGTTTAACAGGCCCATGATCTCTAATAGCCTGCCGATGTTCCTTAGTGGGATAACCTTTGTTTCTAGCCCAATTATACGCAGGATATTCCTTATGAATTTTCTCCATATAATCGTCTCTGTAGGTCTTGGCCAGCACAGAAGCTGCCGCTATATTTTGATATTTACCATCTCCTTTAATGATAGTTCTATGGGGAATCTCAAGATAGTTCTTAAACCTGTTTCCGTCAACAATGATAAACTCCGGTATGATACTCATGGCCTCAATTGATTTGTGCATGGCCAGAATAGAAGCATTGAGGATATTGATCTCATCAATTTTATCCTGAAAAACATAAGCCACCCCAAAGGCCAGGGCTTCCTTTTCGATAATTGGCCGCAGCAACTGACGTTTTTTTTCAGAAAGTTGCTTGGAGTCATTTAAGTACTCATGTTTAAAATCAGCCGGAAGAATAACGGCAGCAGCAACCACAGGGCCGGATAAACAACCTCTTCCGGCCTCATCTGTTCCTGCTTCAAATTGATATGAAGAATACTTTAATTCAAGCATAATTAAGATCTTTTCAAAAATAAGGAACCCTAGCCAAATTGAATGAAATAATATGCTCAAAAATTTTACCTTTGTCATCAATTAAAATCATCCATGCTAAGGAAACTCCCCATTTTAATTTTATTGTGTTTTACGGCTATTGGCTGGGCTCAAATTAGTGACGGTCAACTCAATACTTTAGACAATAGATATATTGACGAATACGGAGATACTGCCAAGGTTTATACCAAGGAAGTTGAGATCGAATTAAGCGATGAAACCTACTATCACGATTATAAGATTATTGATTATAAAATGGATACGACTTATATTGACACTACGCTCAATATAAAAAAGTATTATAAATTCAATCTTGAAAGAAAAGATGCTTTTGAGCTAATGCCTTTTCACAACCCAGGGCAAGCTTATAATGCCTTAGCCTATACCTTTGATGGCAACGGCACCTATCCCGAAACTGGGGCAAGGGCACAGCATTATAACTATTATGAGGTGGAAGATATTAAGTATTATCAGGTTCCAACGCCTTCAACAGAATTGATGTGGTCAACAGTTTTAGAACAAGGGCATTTGCTTGATGCCATGTTTACTTTTAATCTATCCGAGCAGTTCAACGCCTCCTTAAGTTTTAAGAGTTTACGATCACTAGGTAAATACAGACATTCTTTAGCAGACCATGGAGCTGCCAGGATCACCATGAGTTATCACACGAAAAATAACAAGTACTTTATTCGAGGACATCTGGTAGCCCAGGACCTGAATAATGATCAAAATGGTGGTTTAACTGAAGAATCCCTCATAGCCTTTGAAAGCGCAGACCCAAATTTTAAAGACAGGGCAAGAATGGAGACCAACTTTACAGATGCTGAAAATTCTATTCGCGGCAACAGATATTACTTTGATCATTTTTTTGTGCTTTGGGATAAAAAAGATAGCCTTAAAAGCATTCCTTCAGATCTCAAAATAGGACATCAGTTCAACTATGAAGGTAAACATTATGAATACAAGCAGGACAATGCAAATGATATGTTTGGCCGTGCCTTTTCAAATGAGATCCGCGACCACGCCCAGTTTTCAAAATTGTATAATGAAGCCTATCTTTCCTTAAACTCGCCTATTACTTTAGGAGAAGTAAGGTTTAAGGTTAATAATTACTTATACAATCACAGTTATAAAAGTATCGTCATCACAGAAGATGGTGTTATAGATTCTAAACTTGAAGGCAATAGTTTTGCTCTCGGCGGAGAATGGCATACCCAATTTAAAAAATTCAACTTAGACGTTGATGCCTCTCAAATTATCTCAGGAAATCTTACAGGGCATGCCTATTCGGCCATGGCCAGTTTTAAAACGGATAGTATTTTTACAGCCCATGCCAGAGTTTTTAGCAACAGTAAAGCCCCTAATTTTAATTTTTTACTAAATCAAAGTGACTATAAAAATTACAACTGGCAAAACGATTTTAGTAATGAAGAGATCAATGGGATAGGTGTTGTTTTTGATTCTGACAAATGGATTTATGCCTCAGCTCATCTCACCAATATTGACAATTATGCCTATTTTGATCGTGATGAAATAACAGGTCAAACCAAACCCATGCAGGCTACCGAAAGTGTCAATTATTTTAAGATCAAGTTGAGTAAGGAAATTCGCTTTGGGAATTTTGTACTTGACAACCAATTTATTTACCAAAAAGTAACCAACGGTGAAGATGTATTGCGAGTTCCTGATTTTATTACCCGAAATACCTTTTACTATGCCAATTATATATTTAAAGGTAAACCGATGTATTTGGAAGCAGGCGTCACTTTTAGTTATTTCAGCAAATACCTCATGAACAGTTACAATCCCTTGATTGCAGAATTTTATTTACAAGATGACAGAGAATACGGTGGATTTCCTCTTTTTGATTTCTTCGTCAACTTCAAAGTTAAAACCATGAGGGTATATTTTAAATTAGAACATTTCAATTCAGGATTAAGTGAGAATAATTATTATTCAGCACCAACCTATCCTTACAGAGATTTTGTGATCAGATTTGGTCTGGTTTGGAATTTCTTTATCTAAAAATAAAGGAACCTGATCATTCTCAATCCCGGTACTCTAGTATGCTACTATGCAAAAAGAACTTCAAATACAGGTTACACCCGAAACTGCTCATAACGAGGAGCAATTGAAAGCTTATGTTGCAAAACACAGTGGCTTATTGCAAAAAGAGATTAATCATATAGCGATTTTAAAACGCTCCATTGACGCTCGTCAAAAATCAATCAAGATCAATTTAAAGGTGAATGTTTTTGTAAACGAAACTCCTCCCTTAAAAACAAGAGACCTTCCCGGTTATAACGATGTTAAAAATTCTCAGGAGGTAATTGTGATTGGAGCCGGGCCCGCTGGTTTATTTGCTGCGCTAAAACTTATTGAAAATGGTTTAAAACCGATCGTTCTGGAGCGTGGCAAGGATGTTAGGGAGAGAAGACGTGATTTAGCCAACATCACTAAAAATCACCTGGTCAACGAAGACTCCAACTATTGTTTTGGTGAAGGAGGCGCCGGAACCTATTCTGATGGAAAGTTATATACCCGATCTAAAAAAAGAGGTGATGTAAACAGAATTCTAAATTTATTAATAGCCCATGGTGCGAATGAGAATATTGGAATAAACGCGCATCCTCATATAGGAACTAATAAATTACCAAAAATTATTCAGGCTATAAGAGAGACAATTCTTGAATATGGCGGAGAGATTCTCTTCAATACCAGGGTCGTAGATATTCTTCTTAAAAATGGTGAAATCGATGGTGTGGAAACAAAATCCGGACAAGTCATCAATGCTAAAAAAGTGATTTTGGCCACTGGTCATTCTGCCAGAGATATATTTGAACTCTTACACAAAAAAGGGATTCAAATAGAAGCGAAACCCTTTGCTTTAGGCGTACGAGTGGAACATTCACAGGAATTGATCGACCAGATACAATACCATTGCACAACAAGAGGTGAATACTTACCTCCGGCACCTTATAGTATTGTGAAACAAGTTAACAACCGTGGTGTATATTCATTTTGCATGTGCCCTGGAGGAATAATTGCTCCCTGTGCAACAGCTCCAGGAGAAGTAGTTACTAACGGATGGTCACCCAGTAAAAGGGATCAACCCACTTCAAATTCAGGTATTGTGGTTTCTCTGAACCTGAAAGATTTTGAACCTTACCAAAAATTTGGTCCTTTGAGCGGGGTTGAATTTCAGAAGCATATTGAACAAAATGCATGGAGAATGGGAGGTGAAACCCAAAAGGTTCCGGCCCAACGACTTGTTGATTTTACAAATGGAATTCTTTCAAATGACATTCCAAAAACCTCTTACCAACCCGGTACCACAAGCGCAGAGCTTGGATCCTTATTGCCGGAATTCATTCATAAAACATTACAGGAAGGGTTTAAACTATTTGATCAATCCATGAAGGGTTACCTTACAAATGAAGCTGTAGTTCATGCTCCCGAATCAAGAACTTCCTCTCCTGTGAGAATACCCAGAGATCCCAAAAGCCTTGAACATACTCAAATCAAAGGACTATATCCATGTGGTGAAGGTGCTGGTTATGCCGGAGGAATCATCTCGGCCGCCATAGATGGAGAAAAATGCGCCGAACAAGTGAAGGTTTCACTTGGAAAGCAATGAGCCCTGTTGGTCTTGGAGGTGAGGGTTTCTGATGCAAGCCCCTGACTTAAATGAGGGGGTGACTTAAGTGACCCCCTCACTTAAATCAAACCTTAACTTAACTACTTAGATTTCAATTCTTTAATTTTAATATGAAGACCTGCAAATAAAAGCGTCATAAAAGGACTCAACCAATTGAAAACAGCATAGATAAAATACTCTCCAACACTCACGCCCAATACGCCTGATTGATAGGCGCCACAAGTATTCCATGGCACCAGAACAGAAGTTACTGTTCCTGAATCTTCTAAGGTACGACTCAGGTTTTCTGGAGCTAGATTTCTATCCTCATAAGCTTTTTTAAACATTTTTCCAGGTACAACTATGGCCAGATATTGATCAGAAGCAGTTACATTCAATGCCAAACAGGTGGCCACTGTACTTGCAAATAGACCAAATACGGTATGCGCCATTTTCAACAAAGCAGTACTGATTGTCGACAAGGCGCCTATAGCATCCATTACACCACCAAATACCATGGCGCAAATAATCAACCAAATAGTTCCAAGCATCCCGTACATTCCACCAGATGAAAAGAGGTCATTTAATTCTGTATTGCTTGTTTCAATAGTGGTCTCAACGGTTATAGCATTCATGATACCTTGATAGGCCGACCTGAAATTCAATTGTTCGGCTCCGGCAATTTTTACCACGATATCAGGTTGGAAAATTATAGCAAAAACACCTCCCAATAAAGTCCCGATCAACAGGGCAATAAGAGGTTGTGTTTTCCTTACAATAAGTAAGATCACCGCCAGTGGAACCAAAAACAACCAACCATTAATATGAAAAGATTCCTTAATGGAATTGAGAATCACCTCAGTATCAGCGGTGCCTGTGGTTTCAAAAGTAAATCCTAAAATAATAAAGACAACCAAAGTGACCAATATCGTTGGAACTGTAGTATATGCCATGTAGCGAATATGTGTAAATAAGTCGCTGCCGGCCATAGCTGGTGCCAAGTTTGTCGTATCGGATAACGGAGACATTTTATCCCCAAAATAGGCTCCTGAAAGTACAGCACCGGCTACCATTCCCAAAGGAATGCCCAAAGCTCCTCCAATTCCAATAAGAGCAATACCAACTGTGGCTGATGTAGTCCAGGAACTACCCGTAGCAATGGAGATCACAGCACAAATAACAACCGTCGCCGGTAAAAATATAGTCGGGTTCAATAATTTTAATCCATAAAAGATCATCGTAGGAATCACTCCGCTAATTAGCCATGTTCCGGCCAAGGCACCTACAAATAAGAGAATCAATAAAGCTCCGGTAGTAGATTTAATATTATTAGCCACTTCTTCGATCATTTGTTTGTAGGTAACTTTATTCAAAAAACCTACTATTGCCGCAACTGCTCCTCCGAGAAGAAGAATAAATTGATTGGATCCACTAAGGGCATCATCTCCATATACAAAAACATTATAAGCGAGCATACCAATAAGGGCAAACACAGGAACTAGGGCCTCATAAATATTCAGTTCTTTATTCCTAATAATCTTGCTATCCATAAAAAAATCAATTGATTTTGTAATGTTACACAAAAACTGCGACTTATTAAAATTGAAAAAACTTGTTTAATTTCATGAATTAACCCTAAGAAACTATCAACAATGAAAAAATCAATTACTTATTTTATGCTAGGAGCATTGACCATTGGATTATTTGCTTTTGTATCAAATAACAAGGAAGAAAAAAAAGGATTTCACGACTCTTTCACAGCAACTCTTAAAAGTGCCAAGGCATATACTTTAGAGGTTGCGGAAAAAATGCCAGCCGAAGATTACACGTTCAAACCTCATGATTCAGTAAGAACCTTTGGTGAGCAAATGGCGCATATTGCTTTGTCATCAAAACTTATGAATACCATGTTTATCAAAGGTGAAAAAGTAGATTTCAATCCTGCTGAAGGAGCAAAAATGGAAAAAGCTGTTGGTGCATCTAAAGAAGAATGTATTCAACTTATCAATTCAAATTTTGATGAGATCATTGCGACCATTGAAGGAATGAGTGATGAGGACCTGCAAAGCACTTTTGTATTTGCATTTGCGCCAAACAAACCGGAATTGACCAAAGAAGAAGGATTTATATTTATCAGAGATCATATTACCCATCATAGAGGGCAAGCCATTACCACGCTGAGAATTAAAGGCCACGATGCTCCTGCATACAGACCGTTCTAATCATTATTATTTATAATTCAAAACCCATTCTCTAATCAAGAATGGTTTTTTTCAAGTGTAAAAAACCGTAAATAGGTTAAATCTTAGAGAAATATTACTTTTTTTCAATTCTTTACGCAACCCATTGGATGATTGGGTATCTTAAAAACAAATCCCCCTGCTATGAAACTTGAATATTCTATATTGGAGCATTTAAGTAATAACGATAATGGAAAGTTTATCGATATTACTTTTATAGAAGAAGATCATGCCTCATTAAGGAAGATTTTGGACGAATTATTGGGACGAAATATGATTCTGGTTGATAAAAACAGTGCAAGAGATTTCGAAGCATTCGGAATCGGTAATGACAGAAAGAGATTAATCAAAGCCAAAATCAAAATGAATGGAAGAATACATTTCCATACATTAAGAAGTGAAAATGGTATCAGCGCTTCGTCTGATCGCAGAAAGAATCGATGGAGCTTAAGTTACTTTTTATAGTTTCGAAAAGCAAAATATGACATAAAAATTTACTCAAGATTAATCTTAGGATTATAGATTGGGGTTTGATTTATCAAGCCCTTTTTTTTGTGCCTTACTTTTTGCTTTCTTTATCATTTCATCCCATATTTTTTTGAACAATAATCAGCTTTTACTCAATGGTATTTATTGATTATATTTGATCAACTACTAATGAAATGTCGTTAGTAAAAATGAGACCTAACCAATTCACCCACCTTATGAAAAAATTAATCTCATTTATTTTATTGCTGCTCTTAAACCTATCCTTACTTGCACAAGATTCGGGCAATGATTTAAGCTTAAACCTTAACTATTATCAAGATTCCATAAATAAAAATGATGCATATATTTCACAGCGCTGTGTTCTGGATATTTATTATCCAAAAAACACACCATCCTTTGCTACGATAGTTTGGTTTCACGGAGGTGGATTAAGTTCAGGGCAAAAAGAGATCCCGGAAGCCTTAAAGCAAAAGGGTGTTGCTGTAGTAGGCGTCAATTATAGATTATATCCCAAAGTAAAAGCACCAATATATATAGAAGACGCAGCTGCTGCGGTTGCCTGGGTCTTTAAAAATATTGAGTCTTATGGAGGAAATCCGAATGCCATATTTATTTCCGGACATTCAGCTGGAGGTTATTTGGCAAGTATGGTAGGTCTTGACAAATCCTATTTAGGCAAACATGGCATAGATGCCAATAAAATTGCCGGATTGATTCCCTTTAGTGGGCATACCATCACCCATTTTACCGTAAGAGATGAACGCGGAATAGAAGGCACTCAACCCATCATTGATGATCTGGCTCCTCTTTACCATGTGAGAAGCGATGCTCCACCCCTACTTCTGATCACTGGTGATCGAGAAAAGGAGTTGCTGGGAAGGTATGAAGAAAATGCCTATATGATGCGCATGATGAAAGTTGCAGGACATCAGGACACACGTATAATGGAAATGGAAGGCTATGGGCATGACATGACTTATCCTGCCTTTCCTTTATTATTGAAGGAAGTTAAAAGAATTCTGGAAGAAAAGAATTAATTTTAAACCGATTTTTATTCTGATGAATTAATTGACTTTAATGAACTGATTTGATGAAAAACAATGTTCTTATTCCTACCCTTTTGATTGCAATGGCTATAGTCATAGCAGGATATTTCATTGGAAATATACATGAAACGGGTAAAGAGTATGATTGATTATCGACTTATAAATTAAAATAATAAAATATGTCTGCCTTTGTACTGGTCGAAATAGAAATACATGACCAGGATCTTTATAAAACTTACACGAAACTGACCCCGGCGTCGATCGAATCTTATCAGGGTAAATTTGTGGTACGAGGCGGAGAAATGACTGTATTGGAAGGAGATTGGCAGCCAAAACGATTGGTGCTTCTTGAATTTCCCTCGGTTGAAATAGCGAACTCCTGGTGGCATTCAAAGGAATACACAAAGGCCAAAAAAATAAGACAACGTGCAGCTACAACAAGAATGATCATAATTAATGGTGCTTAAATTATCCCGATCAGTAAGAAAGAATCTAAACGAAAAACTGAAAATACAGCTCTAAACAAATGAAAATTAAAAAACAAAAAATGTACCAGATCGATGCCTTTTCAGATGTTGTTTTTGGCGGTAATCCAGCAGCTGTATGCATTTTGGACAAATGGTTTGATGATGAATTGATGCAAAGTATTGCAGCTGAGAACAATCTTGCTGAAACCGCTTTTGTGGTTCAAAGAACATCTGATTATGAGATCAGGTGGTTTACGCCAACAACTGAAGTGGATCTTTGCGGACATGCCACGTTGGCCTCTGCTCATGTGCTTTTTTCATATTTTGAACATCCTACTGATACGATTTTCTTTTTTTCCCATCACAGTGGAAACCTATCTGTCACCAAAAATAAAGACCTATTAACGCTTGATTTTCCTGCAGATGAAATAATAAAAGTAGATGCGCCAGCAGAAATTCTTGCGGGCTTTAACAAAAACCCATTGGAAGTATATAAAGGTAAAACAGATTATCTTCTGGTATATGAATCACAGGAAGATATTGAACAAAGCCAGCCAAATTTCCATATCCTAAAGCAATCAAATGCCAGAGGCATCATCATAACGGCACCTGGTCATAAGGTTGATTTTGTATCAAGATTTTTTGCACCTGGATCTGGTGTTGATGAAGATCCGGTAACGGGTTCAGCACATACAACCCTTACACCCTTTTGGAGCAAAAAACTGGGGAAACTCAAACTTAAAGCGCAGCAACTCTCCCAAAGAAAAGGTGACCTGATCTGTGAACTTGTGGGAGAAAGAGTGAAAATTGCAGGAAAAGCGAAGACCTATTTGATAGGTGATATTTATCTTTAAAAGAAATACTAACGAAACTTAACACTACAGGCTTTGTATCCGGATGCAATTTGATTTGGATATAAGAAGTCTTTTAAATATGTCGAAACTACCAAAAGAGCATAGGTTCATTGATCTTTCAGATTATGGAAGGCCTGTGGCAACAGCCATAGCTAATTTTCTTAAAAACACTGAGATCACTCCAGTTCATGTTACCCTGGCGTTTGTTGTTTCCGGCCTGATCGCTATAGCATGCATGTTACTGGGATATTTTTGGGCAGCAGCCTTTTTCTTTATTTTTAAATCTATTTTAGACGCTGCTGACGGTGAACTTGCCCGTATAAAAAAGACTCCCTCCTATACAGGTCGCTATCTTGATTCTATTTCAGATATCATTTTAAATCTATTGATCTTATGTGGGTTATGGCTTATAACCGATACCACAATCCTACTCACTTTACTCGCCTTTGTTGGTCTTCAACTACAAGGAACCCTCTATAATTACTATTATGTGATTTTGAGAAATAACTTTGATGGAGACAAGACCAGTAGAATTATAGAAAACGAAACGCCCGTGGCGATGGTCGGTGAAAAACAAAAAAATGTCGATATTCTGTTCCGTATGTATAGGGTCCTCTACGGAAAATTTGATGAGTTTATTTTTATGCTTGATCCTAAAGCTTCCAAAACTCCTGTATTTCCAAATTGGTTTATGACAGCGGTCTCAACTTTTGGTCTGGGATTTCAGTTATTGATCATTAGCGTTATGCTGGTATTAGGCTGGAAAGAATTCATTATTCCCTTTTTCATTTTTTATTCCATATTTATTTTTGTCTTTATTGGGATCAGAAAAATCTGGCTTCGTTAATGACGGCACCCCTATTTATAAGCAATTTCTGTAAAGAATAGCATTCAATACAACTTTTGTTTTTTTTAAGATTGGGCTGTTATAGAGATTAGCTACTGAGCGGCTGACAATATATCAATTACTTTGGATTGGGCTAATTAATACTCGGAGACTGTCTTAAATAATTTCTATAATTGTAAAACTCAGATTGAATATTAGCCCTTGAAAAATCGAGTCAAATAAGCTATTCATAGCCTAATACTCCCAAGGTATTTTATTCTGGCTTCCTCCATATTCTCTAAAATATCACCTCGTAATTTGACTATTATTTCTTTCTTATTTTTTGCCATAAAAAATTCAAAATACAAGCTCTTTACGAACCTTCTAAATTCAGCATAATAGTATAGTGTAATATAACCGGCTATGGGCATCATGCAAAAAAGAATCAAGCTATACCAAAATCCAGTACTTAAAGAAAATCGGAATATATAGATCATAAGTGCATAATAAAGAGGGAAAGTGAATAAACCCGTAATCATTTGCACTGGAGCTTTGTATTCTATATCTAATTTTAAGGCTGTAAATATTTTAGCTGTCAGCATATACGGAACATAATTTGTAAATAACCCAAACAAATAGATAGGAAAAAGAAAAATAAATTTAATTATAGACAGGGCATAGACAAGCGAACCTCCTTTTTGAATCATGGCGTTAGCAATTACATTTGGCCTTAGTCCTTCTTCTTTCAATAATTTGAAAAATAAAAGAAGCTTGGTTTGGGTATCGAGATAGAGTTCTAAATTTTCTTTCTGAAGAAATTGCAATGCCTTAGAAACCTGATTTCGCAATTCCAAAAAATGTTTTGGATTTAGATGCAATTCAGCCTTCGGGGCATAAAACGCAGTATAAAAATCATGTGCTTTGACTAAAAAATCCTCCTGCTGCTTTCCGGAGGTCTGTGGAATAATATCTGCCAGTTCTGTTCGAATAGCCTCCGTTAGTTCTTTAACCCCGCCAAATTCATTCTTCTCATATGCCAACTTATAATCATGTACTGATAAGGCAGGGCATACCGTTACAGAAACTACACTTCTAAATTGAATAGAATCTGAATAATCAAGGGCTATTGCAACAATTTTCAAATTACCCTCAAAGCCTTTTAATTCCTCATAACTAAGGGCTATTCTTGCGGTCCCTGTTTTTATTTCACGCAATTTCAGTTCGTAATAACTGGTGCCTTCGGGAAAAATAAGCAAGGTCCCCAATTGGTCTAAATATTCATGACATTTTACAAATGCCTTTCTATTGTCTGGCTTTTCTCCTGGTTGGACATCATTTTTTCTAAAAATAGGAATAACATGAAAATAATTGAAAATCCTGGATAAAAATTTATTTACAAAAATGCTGGCATTTGCTACAAACCCAACTCGTTGATCAGTAATGGCCGCAACAAGTAAAGGATCCATAAACGTATTGGGATGATTGGCCACGATAATCAATGGTCCGGTAGCAGGAATATGCTCCTTCCCTGTGACCACAATTTTCCTAAAAAAAAAGAAAATCGAAGCCTTTATAATTTGTTTTAAAAATTTATAAATCACGCCAAATTCTTCTTAAGATTAGCCCTTTGAAGCATTACAAAACCTGTTATAAAGAACAGCGACATAAAAACCATACTATAACGCATACTTCCGGTAATCTGATCAATAAAACCATATGATAACGAACCTATAACAATCGCAAGTTTTTCTGTGATATCATAAAAACTAAAGTAGGAGGCAGTATCCTTTGTTTCGGAAGGAATTAACTTAGAATATGTTGACCTTGATATCGACTGGACTCCACCCATAACAAATCCTAGAAATGCTGCCAAACTATAAAACGAGATTTTATCGTGCATAAAATAACCTGAGACACAAATAAATGACCAGATAAGCAAGGTTGTACTGATCGCGAATCCATTCCCTCTCAATTTAGACAACCAGGAAAAAAAGAATGCACCACCAATAGCCAGTATTTGTAAAATAAGTACAACATAAATCATTTCATCAGCGCCCATACCTATTTCCTTGTCTGCAAACAAAGGGGCTAATAACATAACGGTCTGCACACCCATGCTGAACAAAAAAAATGAATATAGAAACCGTTTCATTACTGTTTTATCCTTTATGACTTCCCATACTTTTTTTAATTCCTTTGAACCGTTTCCTAAAATTTTAAAAGTGATTGATTTCCTACTGTTTCTATCTTTTAAATAGTAAAAAGCAATTTGCGAAAATCCCAACCACCAGACACCTACAAGGATAAATCCAAACCGAGTTGCTGAACTACCATTATCAAAACCAAAAATCTCATATTTTTGATATAAAATAAGGTTGATGATCAATAAGATCACACTGCCGATATAACCCATCGCAAATCCTTTTGCACTTACGCTATCCATTTTATCCTTAGAAGCTACTACCGGTAAAAAGCCATTGTAAAAAACCAAGGATCCCGCAAAACCAATACTAGCTGTCACAGAGCAGGCAATACCATATTCAAGATTTTCTCCTGTAAAGAAATAAAGGCCAATACAAGCTAAAGAACCCAGATAGGTGAAAAACTGCATAAATCTTTTTTTCAACCCTCCATAGTCAGCAATACCTGATAGAATTGGTGATATAAACACAATTACTAAAAACGAAAGAGATATCGCATATGAATAAAGAACCGAATTCTTAATATTGAAGCCAAAGAATTCTACCATTTCTCCGCCAAAGGCCTCTTGGGTTGTGCCCAAATAATATATCGGAAATATGGCCGTGGTTACGATAAGGTTATAAACTGAATTGGCCCAATCAAATGAAGCCCATGCATTGATCAGTTTTGGATTATTTTTTTCCAGCATCATAATTGATTTGCTAAGCAGTAATTAGAATAAAATATTTGTCAATATACCTAAAATTTAACAGGTTTAGAATTCCGAATAAATAGTAAAATACCTGAGCCTGTCACTTACAAAACTCAACCAAAACTCTAAACCCGTTGGTAACAATTCTTATTGACCTTCAAGAGTTTCCTCATTATTTTCAATATAGTTTTTATCTCGCGTATTTTTTTGCACTGCAATAGCGGCAAATAAACTTAAAGTATAAGACATGGCATAAAAACCCTTTTCACTTAGCAGTAAATCGGCATTCCAAAGCCCTATAATGAGCAACAAAATAGCACTCAACACCGAAACCCAACTGATTCCGAAATACATATCCGTTACCTGTAAGCCCTCTAATCTGTCACGTACACTTTTTTGAACTGATACCGCGGCAAACAATCCAAATAGCAAAATAGTAAAATAATAGCCTTGTTCGTTTAGCATCATATCAGAGTTCCATAAACCGGTGCAATAACAAATAACTCCGGCCAGAAGTGCAATCCAGGAAGCTCCTATAAAAGCAGGAGTTGGTTTTTGATTGAATTCTACAGCATCTTTTTTAGAAGAACATTTTGATTTTGATGTTGCGTCTTTTTCCTCAGTACTATCAGTCTTAAATTTGTAGTCCATAATCATTAATTTAATAGTTTAATTATTTCATTATATGGTTCAAAATTGCATTATGCGGATTAAATACCAAAATCATAATTTGAATTTTACTTACTACTTAATATTATTATTTTTTACTCTTATTACTTTATTTAAGCTATATTTGATATTATATACTTACGATATAAATGAATAATATTTCTTCAATAATCAGCACTTTATCTTTAGATGATAAAAAGAAATTTATTTTAGGACTTAGGAAAAGGAACAAGAGAAATGACACGAAAAACATTGAACTCTTTTTGCTTTTAGATACTACAGAGCCAAATGAAAATCTGGATCTTATTCTCTATGGGAAACGAGCTAAAGGCGCTTATCACGCCCTTTGCAAGAGGCTTCATGATACGCTTATCGATTTTATAGCCTCGAAAAACATTGAAGAAGCATCTTCAAAAGAAATCAGCGCTTTAAAATTGGTCTTAGTAGCCCGTATTTTTTTTCAACAGCAACAAATATCAATCGCCCTAAAAACATTGGCTAAAGCAGAATTGATTGCTAAAAAACATTCGCTTTACAAGACCTTAAACGAAGTATACCAACTCCAATTAGCGCATGCTCATTTACATCATTCAATTAGTTTTGAAGAAGTCCTTCAAAAGTTTCAAAAAAATGAACGAAACATTGATCAGGAAGAAAATCTAAATCTTTTTTATGCGGCAGTTCAAAATGAGCTAACCCATAAAAATCCAAGATTATCAGATATTATCGAAAGAAATTTGAATGCATACAATATCTCCATTACAAAAAACTTGAGCTACCAATCTCTGTTCAAGATTTTACAGATTAGCAACCAAGTAGCCAATGTCACAAGAAATTATTACGACATTCTGGAATTTATTGAACGGGCAAGGAAAAATATAGAGAATTCTGAAAATACGTTGGATGAGGACCTTTATTACCATATTCAGATTTTGTATTATTTGTCTAATACCTATTTCAGAATTAAAAAATTTAAGAAATCTGCCATTTATCTTCAGAGAATGCATGACCACATGAATTTGCAGCATCAAAAATACTTTCGCCTTTTTTATTGTCAACATCTGTTGATTGAAAACCTACTTCTCATTTACACGGGTCATTTAGCGCCGGTTACCGAAAAGCTGTCTACTATTAATTTCGAAAAATATAAAAATGAAGAAGTATATGTTCATGATTTAAAATTAACACTGATAGTGGCCTTATTTCTGGAGGAACGTTTCCTTGAAGCACATAAAATGTATAGGGATTTTTACCATAGTGACAATTGGTACGCAAAGAAAGTTGGTTTTATATGGGTCATCAAAAAGAACTTATTGGAAATTTTGCTGCTTATCGAATTAGATTACATTGATCTGCTGGAATCAAGGTTAAAAAGTTTTAGAAAAAAACATAGTACTCATCTCCTTCAATACGGCGAAAAAAGAATTTTAGATTTTGTAAACCTGATCAGTATGTATGATAACAATAAAGAAGTCATTCATTCTGAAAAATTTACGAAAAAACTTGACTTGATATTAAAAACCGATAACAAAGAAGAAGATATTTTCGCTATCAGCTTTTACGCCTGGTTAAAAGCGAAAACCAAGTCCGCAAAAACTTATGACACCTGCCTTGAATATATCAATAAATTATAATTTTTTGCAGATAAAGAGTATTGAGAGCACTCAGTTATAAGAATTTACGTTTCTTTACTCATCCCGATTAAATTAATTAATATTCTTTTTATGAAATCGTATACAATTGAGGAAATCAACACTATTCTACAAGGTGAATTAATAGGGCATACTAAGAATCATATAGATGGTCCTGAAGAGTTAGAAAAGGCTCAATCAAATCATATTACATTTATTGGTAGCAGTAAATATGTGAAACTATGGGCAAATTCTAAAGCCAGCGTTGCCATAGTAAATGAAAAATTAAACGTAGAACCTGGAGATCAGCGTGCCTTAATTAAGGTAAAAAATGCTGATTTGGCTATGGCCAAAATTTTAGAATTATACAACCCCCCAACACCGCATTTTGATATTGATATTCACCCAACAGCAGTTATTCATTCTTCGGCTAAAATTGGGGAAGGCTGTAAAATTGGGGCTAATTGCTATATTGGCAAAGATGTTGTTCTAGAAGAAACAGTAATACTGTATCCTAATGTTTGTGTTTTTGATGAAACAATCATTGGAAAGGCCACCATCGTTTGGTCTGGAACTGTAATTAGAGAGCGCTGTATCATAGGAAGCAATTGTATATTTCACTCCAATGTAAGTATTGGTGCTGATGGTTTTGGATACCGTCCAAGTGATGATGGGAGAGGTTTAATCAAAATTCCGCAAATTGGTAATGTTATCATAGGACATTATGTTGAAATCGGCGCCAACTCTTGTGTAGATCGTGCTAAATTTAGTGCTACTATCGTTGGTGATGGTTGCAAAATTGACAACCAGGTGCAAATTGCGCACAACAGTGTCATGGGTCGCTCATGTATTATGGCCGGGCATAGTGGTTTGGCGGGCTCTGTGACTTTAGGTGATGGTGTCATAATTGGAGGAAGTGCCTCCATTAAGGACCATACTACAATACATTCTGGTGCCACCGTTGGCGCTGGTTCTGGTGTGATGAAAGACGTTCCAGCCGGACAAACGGTATTGGGCTATCCTGCACAAGAGGCAAGGGAAATGTTAAAACAATGGGTTGCAATGCGTCGTTTGGCTAAAAAATAGCTTCTGCATTTGTGAATTATAACAGACAATTACAAAATGAAATATGCTCATCATTTTATATTGCTACAAGTCAATCCTTTTTTGTTAAAAATAACACTAAAATAAGCCGTCAGGGGTAATGCCAAGCCATTTGAAATAAGTCATTGCCATCAAAATAGAAATTCCCCATGCAATCGCTTGCATAGTAATTCCGTACTTGAATCCATCAGTCATACTATACATATCTGTTGAATATGACAACAAAGCCGGCTTACTGTTAAAAGGAAGAACATATACGTGTTCAATTAACATTGCCACAGGAAATGCCAAGCTCATTATCGGAAATCCAAAGCGGACTGCCACGCCAATAGCTATTGGGATAAATATCATTGACCTCATGGTTTTAGATTGCATAAACAAAGCACTAAAAACCATACCTCCCGTAAGAACAACATATAAAATCCAAAACGGAGTGTTTTCACCAAAACCCAATGCATCAAAGGCGGCGTTTACCGATATTTGAGGTAAATCGGTTACCTTAAAGCCAGCACCTAAGGTATAAGCACCTGCTGAGAATAATAGAAGGTGCCAAGGTATATCTACGTCATTCCATTTGATTATTCCAACTTTTGGGAGTAAGGCAACAATACCACCAACAAAAGCAACTGCAGTAGGGCTAACACCGTGATACCTATCTGTTACCCAAAGAGCCAAAATACTCCCAAATATCAAGAGTGATTTAATTTCATTAAAACTTACAGGTCCTAATTTTTTCAACTCTTTTTTTAAACTGTCCATCCCTCCTTCTATCTGAGGCTTTCTTTCTCCTGGTTTAAGTGGAAAAATAATTTTCATACCAATAAACCAACCGATAATCATCAACAACATTGCCACCGGAAATGCGGCTTCCATCCATTGTGAAAAAAATATATCACTACCAATCGCTCCAGCTATTAACGATGCCGCCAATAAATTAGCTCCTGAACCCGTCAAGAAAGAGGAGGCCCCCATATTATTTTGGAAAAGGTTTTGCAATAGAATATTTCTACCCAGATTATTTTTCGACTTACTTGTTGCCCCATAGATAGCAGCAACAACCATAAAAACGGGTAGTAGAATAGCAGTTTTTGCCGTTGTAGCGGATATAAATAATGACAGTACTAAATTGATAATCATAAAACTAAAAATCACTGAATTGGCATTATGCCCGAATTTTATGATAAACCAAAGGGCAAATCGTTTGGCGACCCCGGTGGCTACCAGCATACTTGCCAAAATAAACGACATAATATTTAGCCACATTACTTTATGCCCTAATTGATGATAGGCATCAACTTCTGATAAAGTGCCGGTCAATACCAGTGAAATAATCAGTATTAATGAGGTTAAATAATTCGGAATGGCTTCGGTAATCCAAAGAATCAAGGATGCCACAAAAATGGCTAGCATTGCCTTATTAGAATGAACAAAGTGCTCTAAGCCAACTTCATCGAAATTCTTTCTGGCAGATATGCTCAACTTATCAATATCAAAATCATGCAAAAAAGAAAAATCAAAAACATACAGAATTAAAATAAATGCGATGATCGAAAGCGGAGAACCTATTTTCATCAAAAATTTCTCGAATTTTGATTTATCCCTTGTGGGAAGTTTCTCCATTTTATAATTGTTCATATCCAGAACATCAAATTCCTTTTGTACTTCTTCTGCCATTTTCCTTAGGTTTATAGCTATACTATACTTTTGCTCAAATCAGGTCGTAAAACCTTTAATATCAATGTCTTAATTTTATTTCGATTTTATAAAAAAAGGCTGTTAGAAGTCATCAAACAGCCTTTTCTCTTTTTACCAATTTTTATATGGATTTTTCATCAACATAGAGTTGTAATATTTTACTTGTCCTGTTACTTCTTCACCTAACCAAGCTGGTTTTTGAAAATCCTCATCTTCAGAGTCTAACTCAACCTCAGCTACAGTTAAACCATCATTTTCACCATAAAATTCATCTACTTCAAATGTGTGTCCACCAGATTTAACATTAAATCGAGTTTTATCAATTACTCCAGGCTCACTAATTTTTAACAAGTCTGTAGCATCTTCAACAGAAATTTCTCTTTCCCACTCAAAACGAGATGTTCCCGACTTATTTCCAATTCCTTTAACCGTAATAAAACCTTTATCCCCTTTAATTCTAATTCGAACTGTTCTTTCAGGAACCGTTGATAAAAACCCTTGTACTATTTTTGTGTCTTTAAATGATTCAGCTTTAAAAGCATCACTTTTCACTCTAAACTTTCTTTCAATTTCTTGTGCCATAACGCTTAGTTTGCTAAAGGTTTGTTGATCCAACCTATGATTCTTTTTATTACTTGTAAATAATTAAGGTTTTCATTTCCTTCTAATTTACAATCTACAATCGTTTTTTGAATATCTTCAAGCTCTGTTGATTCAGAATTAATCGTCACAACCTTTGCGCCATTAATTAATACATTTCCAACTTCACAAATGGTGTCGTTTACCATATATCCAAAGCGTTGTTTGTGAACTTTTACTCCTTGAAGATCCTTATGAGCTTCAATCATTGCCATAAACTCATCATAAGTATAGGTGTCTTTAGTTAAAGCCGGCATTTCAACTTGAAAAGCTGGGAATACGTCATTTTCCAATACTTCTTTTGAAATTGGAAATTCTCCCTTCATTAATGGATTCCATTGCTCAAGTCCATCTATTGTTTGAACATAGGTCTTGATATCCATCTTGCCATCTCTAATTTTAGTATTATTGATATCATTGGTTTTTGAAAGGATATAGATTTCATCTGATTCCCGTTCCCAAAGCTTTTCAGGAATTGGCAATGACAATCTCGCCATGCGAAACGACTGCTCATCGAAATTTTGACCGAAAGTTCTAAACTCAAATCTGGGTTTAGATATTTCACCAATTTTCATTTCTGGTTTTGCCATAATATTTTTTAATTTAAATTAATTTTCTGGTTTTTTATAAATGTATAATTTCGCTTCTGCATCACTTACTACGAAAATAGAATCGCCTGCAATTGCGATACCTTCAGCTTGTGTTGCATTAATTGAAAAAGATTCGATTAATTTACCGCTTATTGAACATTTGTTTATTGTTTTGTTTTCGTCACTTAGAATCCAAAGCTGATTGGAAGATGCTTCATAGAAAATTCCTGAATAATCATCAGCAAAATCCAGATCATACGAAGCCAAAACAGAAAAATCATTTCTAAGCCTTATAAGTTTCCCCGGATTCTTTTCATTTAAGACAAAAATAGTATTGTTAGACGTCTCAAAAGTGACGCCTTCCATGCCACTATTGGCATCGTTATTTTCGTAATTAATCTTATGTTTTGTGAACCCTCTTGTTCCCATGTCAAAAACAACAATTTCTTTAGTTCTTTCTTCTGCCAATAACAGTTTATTACCCGTATAGGTTGAAACTCCTTCCAAATCATCTCCTTCATAATTGAAAATTTCGATAATTTCGCCTGTTGTTGACATGCTGTAAACTTTTGAAGTTTTATCACTAACCGTATATAAAACTGTGCCCGAAGCATTAATTGCCAAACCGGAAGGTTCCGACACATTGATTTTATATGAAGCTATTAACTCCAAAGAATCACTCTTCGGAACATCAATCTTTTTATCACTACAAGAAGTATTGATAATAATTGCCAAAAAAGCGATGACTAAATGTCTTAATTGTATCATTTTGAATAAAATCAGCTTGTGGCTCTCACCACAAGCTGATATATTAATTTATTGTGTTTTCAATACATTCCAAAGTGATGGATCATCCTTAAAAGCATCCGAATCATCTACGTTTCCTCCACCTGGAGTATCATCTAAATACATTGAACCATCATTACCATAATAATACTCGGCAGTAGCTGTAGCTATACGAACGTAGAAAGTGGTTGTATTACCAGTTTCTCCTACTGCAAGTCCATTATCCGTGTCAATAACATCTTTTAAGTTTACGGTGACGCCAGTTTGTGTAAATGAAGCGTCATCTTCACCTTTTACTTTATTATCCTTTACATATTCAGGGCTATCACCAACCGCATAATAAATTCTTACTTCATCAATAGTTTCTGTACTCACATACGAAATAACTACATTTATGTCTGTTCCAGGCACAGGGTTTGTTGGAAATACAACACTTGTAAGTGGTCCTGCTGTGTAAGTAACAGTTTCATCAACAACATCTTCATAGCTAATAGCCTCAACAGTGTAGCTTGGCCAGGTCGTACCATCGTCATGATTGAAATCACTTATAACATTACCATCTGCATCTTCTTCTTCCAAAGGATTATAAGTCTTTGTACCGTCAATATATTCAACTCTTAGATAATATCGAATCACATCATCCGTGTTTTGTGCAGGAACCACTCCTACATAATTTTCGCCATCTTGAGTTAATACTACCTTAGTTTTATCATCATTTACATCATCCTGTGATTCGCCAGGCAATAAATAATACAATCTGATTTCATCAACTTGTGAAGGGTAAAA
>RCNE010000275.1_pt1 | contig 27734 bp, 25 predicted proteins | sample 2041361 | NCBI WGS metagenome assembly RCNE01 (sample SAMN09708229, study PRJNA481090) | Marine sediment metagenome, whole genome shotgun sequencing project. | reverse complement strand
GGGGCGACAGCGCGCATTGACCGATCAATGGATGTGGCAATCGCCAAACGATCGTCAGTTTTGCAAAAGGGTCTGCCAGTCTTGGCAACGGTTGGATCGACCGCGCCATTTGTTGGCCTGTTCGGCACCGTTTGGGGCATCATGAACGCCTTTATCGAAATCGCTGAGGCGCAAACAACCAACCTTGCAGTCGTGGCACCCGGAATTGCCGAAGCCTTGCTTGCTACGGGTCTTGGCCTGTTGGCGGCTATTCCAGCAGTCATTTATTACAACAAGTTCTCGTCTGACAGCGACGGAATTGTAAGCGGCTACGAGGCATTCGCGGACGAGTTCGCGACGATCCTAAGCCGCCAGTTGGACAGCTAAAGATGAGTGCTGGTGTCATGAAAAACGACGACGACGGTGGCAGACGCCGCCGCCGTAAGTCGCGCCGTGGGCAGCCGATGTCAGAAATCAATGTGACGCCTTTTGTGGATGTCATGATGGTTTTGCTCATTATCTTTATGGTTGCTGCACCATTGTCTGTTGTCGGCATCCCTGTTGAGCTGCCCGAAACTTCGGCCACAGCTTTGCCCGGTGATGAGGAAGAACCGCTGACCGTGACGATCACCAATGACGGTCGGGTGATGATCCAGGAAACCGAAGTCGCGCAAGCCGACCTTGTGGGACGTCTGCAAGGGATCGCGGCAGAGCGTACCAGCGAAAAGATTTTTCTGCGCGCGGATGGCCGCAACGAATGGAACCGTGTCGCCCAGATTATGGGTCTGCTGAATGCGGGCGGGTTTTCCGATATTGGCCTTGTGACGGATATTGCAAGCACCGTCACGGATGGCGCTGACGGGTAGATCATGGCAACGCCGGGAACAATCTTTTCTGGACTTGGCCACATTGGGCTGATCGGTTGGCTGGTCGCTGGCTGGGGTTTCAATGCAGAACCCTTGCGCATTGAGACGATGGATATTTCTGTCATTTCGGGCGAAGAATTTGACCAGATGCGTGCGCGTGCGACCCCTGACCCAGGGGACGCAAGCCCAGATGCACCAGTGCCACCCCAGATTGACGAGGCGCTGCCGCCGCTGCCTGCAGCCGAAGCACCTGCCCAATCGACCCCAGCGCCGGATCAAGTCGAGCAACCAGTAGCTGAGCTACCGCCGCCACCGCCGCCTGAAGCGCCGCAGGCCGAAGTGACCGATGCAGCACCGGAACCACCCGCGCCACCGGTTGCCCCGCCACCGACCCCTGATGTGGCGGTTAGTGATGCGCCGACGCCACCGCAGGCGCCAACGGTTGCATCCACGATTTCACAGCCTCCGCCGCAAGACGCGCAGATTGATGATGTGGTCCGCGATGCTGTTGTGCCTGATGATAGCGCTGAAGCAGAAGTTGTGGCGCAAGAGCAAGACGCGACCGCACCTGAAGAAACGACAACCCAGATTGTCATCCAAGATTTGGCCCCAACTACTTCGGCCCGTCCATCGACGCGGCCTAGTCGTCCTGTTCCTGTCTCATCGCAGACGGAAACCGCGGCGGTTGAACCCGCGCCCGAGCCCGCTGATACATCGGCCCCGCAAGAAGACGTTGCTGCCGCATTGGAGGCCGCGCTTGCAGGTGCTGCGGCCCCTGCGATTGCAGCGGGTCCGCCGATGACTGGGGCAGAACGTGACAGCTTTCGCATTGCGGTCAATCGGTGTTGGAATGTGGACCCCGGCTCAGTTGCTGCCCGTGTGACGGTTGAGGTCGCGTTTAATCTGGACCGCGATGGCGCGGTACAGGGCAATAATGTCAGATTGCTTTCGTCTCAAGGTGATTCAGGTGCCGTTGATACTGCCTTTAACGCCGCGAGACGTGCGATATTGAGATGCCAATCTGGCGGCTATCAGCTGCCTGCAGATAAATATGACCAGTGGCAAGAAGTTGTGATTACCTTTGATCCAAGTGGAATGCGGCTGAGATAGGCAAAGTTACGCGCAGTCAAAGTGAAAATGATTTCACCCGCTGCTAGAAATGAACCAAAGAAGAAAAAATGCGTTGCAATAGTGAAGCGCACAGTGAGGCAAAGATGATGAAACGACTACTTACATGTCTGGTGGCGTTGATGTTGGCCGGACCCGTATTTGCACAAAGTGGGCCGCTGCGGCTGACGATTACCGATGGTGTGATCGAACCCATCACCTTTGCGGCCCCCAGTTTTCAAGCTGAAAACCCTGCCGCGGCCCAAGTCGCTGCAGAAATGTCGCGTCTTGTTGTGCAGGATTTAGCAGGCACTGGATTGTTCCGCGAAGTGCCAGCCTCTGCTTTCATCTCGCAGATTTCATCTTTTGCGCAGCCCGTGGCTTTTGCCGATTGGCGCGCGGTCAACGCCCAAGCGTTGGTTGTGGGCGCTGTTAATGTTCAAGGCGACCAGATGACCGTGAAATTCCGGGTCTATGACGTGTTTTCCGGCCAGGAACTTGGCACAGGACTTCAGTTTGCAGGAACTGCGTCTGGTTGGCGTCGCATGGGTCACAAAGTGGCTGATGCCGTTTATGGGCGCATTACAGGCGAAGGCGGCTACTTTGACAGCCGCGTCGTTTTCGTTGCGGAAAGTGGTCCTAAGGATAACCGTCAAAAGCGTCTAGCGATCATGGATTTCGACGGAGCGAATGTGCAGTTCCTGACTGATAGCAGTAGCATTGTTCTGGCACCGCGCTTTTCCCCAAATGGTGATCGCGTTCTTTATACCAGCTTTGAAAGTGGTTTTCCGCGCATCAACGTTCTGAATGTCGCAAGCGTAGGGCGTCAACAATTACAGACCGCTGCGGGCGAAATGGCCTTTAGTCCGCGCTTTTCACGTGACGGACGGCAGGTGATTTATAGCCTGTCAAATGGTGGCAACACAGATATTTACCGCACTGATCTGTCCAACGGTCAGCACATCAGGTTGACCAGTGCGCCTTCGATTGAAACGGCACCTAGCCTTTCACCCGATGGCAGTCAGATCGTCTTCGAAAGTGACCGCTCAGGGGCGCAGCAGGTTTATATTATGTCAGCCAACGGCGGAGAAGCGCGCCGGATTTCGTTCGGCCAAGGTCGCTATGGCTCGCCTGTTTGGTCGCCGCGTGGCGATCTGGTGGCATTTACCAAGCAAAACGCGGGCCGCTTTCATATCGGCGTGATGCGGATCGATGGATCAGAGGAACGTTTGTTGACCTCGTCCTTCTTGGATGAAGGCCCAACTTGGTCCCCAAACGGGCGCGTGATCATGTTCACCCGCGAAACCCAAGGGGCAGGAGGCACGTCCTCGGTTTATTCAGTGGATATCTCGGGGCGTAACTTGAAGGCGGTGCCTTTGCAGGGCGGCGCGTCCGATCCGTCATGGGGGCCGTTACAGCCGTAACGAAGCGTGATTCCCCAATGGCAAAAGACATGCTATGATCGAAAAAAATCGAGCAAATAAAAATCAGGATGAAAACCTATGACATTTTTTAAAACAGTGGCGGTTGTGCTTTTGGTATTGGCAACAGCGGCCTGTACAAACCCAGATCGTTTTGGCGGGGGTAATGGCGCAGACGGCGGTGCCGGCGCAGGCTTTGGTGCAGATGGCGGCCTTGCAGGATCAGCCAGTGATCCGACCAGCCCAGTGTTCTTTAATCAGACAATCGGCGACCGCGTCCTTTTCACAGTTGATACATCGACCCTCACACCTGCAGGAAAGGTGATCCTTGACGGCCAAGCCCAGTGGCTTTTGACAAACGCCGATTATCGGTCCGTCATCGAAGGCCACGCAGACGAGCAGGGTACACGTGAATACAACCTTGCCCTTGGATTCCGCCGCGCAAATGCCGTGCGTGAATATCTTGTGTCCCGCGGTGTGCCGACTGGCCGCCTAGAGGTGACCAGCTTTGGCAAAGAGCGTCCGATCGAGATCTGTTCGGATGAAACTTGTTATGCGCAGAACCGCCGTGCGGTTACCGTGCTGTCTTTCTCGGCTCTTACTAGCTGATCAATACCTAAGGAATGGTTATGTTGCACCGTATCGCTATTGTCTGCGCCCTTTTGCTGTCGCCTCTGCCCGCTATCGCGCAGCAAGAGACGTTGGCAGACATTCGCCAGCAACTGACCGTGCTTTTTGTTGACGTGCAGCGTTTGCGCCGCGAACTGTCCACCACAGGTGGATTGAACGCAGGGACGGTTGGCGACACACCTCTTGATCGTCTCAACGCAATCGAGACAGAGTTGCAGCGCCTGACCTCGAACGCAGAGCAGCTAGAGTTTCGCATCAGTCGGATTACAACCGAAGCCGACAACAAGATCGGTGATCTGAACTTCCGGCTTTGCGAACTTGAGGCAGGCTGCGATATTGGCCAGCTTGACGATACCCCTTTGGGTGGTTTGCAAACGACACCTGCGCCGGTTGTGACGCCCGACACCACCACAGGCGGGCCTGCGCTCGCCATAGGTGAACAAAGCGATATAGCGGCGGCGCAGGGGTCGCTCGCCTCTGGTGACTTTCGCGGCGCCATTGACCAGCTTACGGCCTTTGTCGCGACCTACCCCGGCAGTCCGCTAGCGTCTGATGCCAACTTCCTGCGCGGCGAAGCACACGAGGCTTTGGGGGAAACCACTCAAGCTGCACGCGCTTTTCTCGAGGCGTTTTCAGGCGACGCAACCGGACCTGCAGCACCGAATGCGCTTTATAAACTTGGGGCATCGCTTGGCCGGATCGGTCAAACGCAAGATGCTTGTTTGACCTTGGCTGAAGTGAATGTCCGCTTTCCGGGCAATCCCGCTGTCGCGCTTGCGCAAAGGGAAATGCAAGCGCTGGGATGTCAGTAATCACTGACGTTGCGGCCCGCTTTCAACAGACACTTGCCGCGCATGCGGTGACCGTTGATAGGACAATTGGGCTGGCAGTTTCTGGTGGCGGTGATTCCATCGCGATGATGCATCTTGCCGCGTCGGCGATTGCGCCAGAGCGCTTGATTGTTTTCACAATAGATCACGGACTTCGCCCTGAGGCTGCATCAGAAATCGCATTGGTCAAGGCGCAGGCAGATGCTTTGGGGCTGCGACACGTTGTCGCCAAATGGGACTGGGATCACCGTGGAAATCTACAGGCCGCCGCGCGTGCAGGACGCTGGTCTTCGCTTGTCGCACTGGCGGGCGCGCATAAAGCTGACGCGATCTGGATGGGCCACACCGAGGATGATCAGGTAGAAACGTTCCTGATGCGCCTTTCGCGTGGGTCTGGTGTTGACGGTCTGACGGCGATGCAGATGGCGTCAAAGCGCGACGGTCTCGCTATTTTTCGACCCTTACTGGATATCAACCGCGCTGACCTGCGGGCATGGCTGACCCATCACGCAATTGTTTGGTGCGATGATCCAAGCAATGAAGACGCGCGTTTTGACCGGGTGCGTGCGCGTCAAATGGCGGACCAGCTTGGCGATCTTGGCCTATCCACCAAACGGGTTTTGCAAACCATCGACCATATGCAGGCTGCACAGCGGACTTTGCAGAGCAGCGCATTTGATTTTGCGCGCGATCATATCCATCAAGAAGGTGGTGATTTGATTGTCAGCCATGCAGCGTTGCAGATCACGCGGGCTGATGCGCCCAGACGCGCGCTGGCCGCAGCAATCGGGTGGGTCGGCGCACGCGGATTTAGGCCCCGGTTCGAACAACTCAAAGACGTGGCATCCCGCGCCATGCTTGGCCAGACGGCCACATTGAACGGCTGCATTCTAACATCCCAAGCTGACGGCACGGTCCGGTTGTCGCGCGAGGCCGCCGCAACAAAACCAATGGCTGCTTCCCCTGAGGACCACGAATTGCTCTGGGATCAGCGGTGGTGTATGATAGGGCCGAGTGGCGCGGGCCTGATCGTCAAATCATTGGGCGAGGGCATCAAGCTATGTCCCAATTGGCGGCAAACCGGCATCCCGCGTGTTTCGCTATTGGCGTCGCCCGCAGTGTGGCAAGAAACCGCGCTTATCGCTGCCCCGATTGCCGGATTATCCAATGGATGGTCTGCGCAGATTGTCGCGAATTTCCATTCGATGGCGTTTGCCATTGAAGAATAATCTTTCGCCTCTATTTTAGAGGAAACGCTTGTGGTGCGACTCTGTTGCTCACTTCCCCATTTTAAAGGAGCCTTCCCCTTGGGCAACGCGCGTAACATGGTCTTTTGGGTCGTACTTTTCTTAATGGTACTGGCCCTTTTCAATCTCTTCAGTAGCCCTCAGGGAACTGCAAACAGTCAGGTGCGCAGTTATTCTGACTTTGTAGTCGCAGTAGACGCCGGCAGCGTCACCGATGTTGTGATCGACGGCGAAACGATAAGCTTTGCCGAAGGCGGGCGCGCTTATACAACAATTATGCCGCGAGACGCAGAAATCACGAACCTGTTGATTGATGCAGGTGTCCCAGTAGAGGCACGCAGCCAAGAGACATCGGCGCTCCAGTCGTTCTTGGTTGGTCTCTTGCCGTTCATTCTTTTGATTGGTGTTTGGGTCTACTTCATGAACCGCATGCAGGGCGGCGGCAAAGGCGGTGCGATGGGCTTTGGCAAATCGCGCGCCAAATTGCTGACCGAAAAGCAAGGGCGCGTTACGTTTGACGACGTGGCCGGCATTGATGAAGCCAAAGAAGAGCTTGAAGAAATCGTAGAATTTTTGCGCAACCCGCAGAAATATTCACGATTGGGTGGTAAAATTCCTAAGGGCGCACTGCTCGTGGGTCCTCCAGGAACTGGTAAGACCTTGCTTGCGCGCGCGATTGCAGGCGAAGCTGGCGTGCCATTCTTCACCATTTCTGGTTCTGACTTTGTAGAGATGTTCGTTGGTGTGGGTGCATCGCGCGTCCGCGACATGTTCGAGCAGGCCAAAAAGAACGCGCCATGTATCGTCTTTATCGACGAGATTGATGCGGTTGGTCGTTCACGTGGTGTCGGTATCGGCGGCGGCAATGACGAACGCGAACAGACTTTGAACCAGCTGCTGGTTGAAATGGACGGTTTTGAAGCAAACGAAGGTGTCATCATCGTCGCGGCCACCAACCGCCGCGATGTTCTTGACCCTGCGCTGCTGCGTCCGGGCCGTTTTGACCGCCAGATCACTGTGCCAAACCCAGACATCAAAGGCCGTGAAAAGATTTTGGGCGTGCATGCGCGCAAGATCCCACTGGGCCCAGATGTTGATTTGCGCATTATTGCGCGCGGTTCGCCTGGTTTTTCGGGCGCTGATCTAGCCAACCTTGTGAACGAGGCCGCATTGACGGCCGCACGTATTGGTCGCCGCTTTGTCACGATGGCTGATTTCGAATCTGCCAAAGACAAGGTGATGATGGGCGCAGAGCGTCGCTCAATGGTGATGACGACAGAGCAAAAAGAGATGACCGCTTATCACGAAGCGGGCCATGCGATTGTTGGCATCACGCTGCCGAAATGTGATCCGGTCTATAAGGCCACGATCATTCCGCGCGGCGGCGCGCTGGGTATGGTGATGAGCCTGCCAGAGATGGACCGTCTGAACATGTTCAAAGACGAATGCCACCAGCGTTTGGCGATGACCATGGCGGGTAAGGCCGCTGAAATCATCAAATACGGTCCAGAACAGGTCAGCAACGGTCCAGCTGGTGATATCCAGCAAGCCAGCCAACTGGCCCGCGCGATGGTGCTGCGTTGGGGTATGTCGGACAAGATCGGCAACATCGACTACGCTGAGGCGCATGAAGGCTATTCGGGAAACACCGCTGGTTTGTCTGTGTCTGCGAATACCAAAGAGACGATCGAAGAAGAGGTTCGTACCTTTATTCAAGATGGTTATGACCTTGCATTCAAGATCATCACTGAAAAGAACGAAGAGTTCGAGCGTCTCGCGCAAGGTCTGTTGGAGTATGAAACGCTGACGGGCGAAGAGCTCAAGCGCGTGATGGCAGGCGACCCGCCGCATCTTAGCGATGATGCGGACAGCGCGCCGCCCTCTGGCGGGACACCGTCGGTAACGGCGATCCCGAAGACCAAACCGAAGAAGCCGAGCGCTTCTGATGACGGGATGGAACCGGAACCTTCGACCTAAGAAAACAAAACGCCGCCCTACGGGGCGGCGTTTTTCGTTCTACTGTTCAAACTTGGCCAGATCAATTGAAGCCTGTACCAGCCTGCCTTAAGCAGAGTGTTCAACCACTTTGGAGAGACGAATATGCCCGCACTTGCGCCAACTGAAATCACAGGTGAAGTCGTCTGGATCGGACATGTACCGGATCGGGATGCGTCGCTACGGTCGCAGCCCGCCCAAAGTGCGCAACTGACTTACGCAGGTATCCCTAACGAAGCACATGGCGGTCTGACGCGGCCCGCGTGCGTGCGTGTGCGCAGCCAGTACCCCAAGAATACTGAAATCCGCAATGTGCGGCAGTTGTCGGTGATGTCAGCTGAAGAACTTGCCGAAGTTGCAAGCGATTGCGGTTTGGACAGCTTTAACCCTGAACATATCGGCGCTTCACTTGTTATAGCGGGCATCCCAGATCTTACGCATCTTCCGCCATCGTCGCGGCTGCAGTTTCCTGACGGATCAGCCATTGTGGTGGATATGGAAAACCGGCCCTGCCATTTGCCAGCGAAAGTCATCAATGCTGACCACCCGAGTGCCGGCGACAAGTTCAAAGCGGCGGCAAAAGGCAAGCGTGGGGTGACGGCTTGGGTCGAACGTGAAGGGCAAATTCAGGTTGGTGACACGGTGCGGCTACACATCCCAGATCAACGTGCTTGGCGTCCTTAGGTTTCCCATCCGACACAGACACGATGCCTTCCGACGATTCCGAGGGTGAAAATGTCGCAATCACTGTGCATGCGACTGCATTCACCCGATAGAAGCGACAGTGAACAAGAGTGGCATCTGCCAAGACCTAAGGAATTTCTCATGGAATATAAGTCGGATATCGAAATCGCACGCGCAGCAAGCAAGCGTCCAATCCAAGAAATCGGCGCAATGCTAGGCATCGATAGCGATGATCTGCTGCCATATGGCCACGACAAGGCCAAGGTCAGCCAGCGTTTGATCAACAGCGTGCAAGATCGCCCTGATGGCAAACTGATCCTTGTAACGGCAATTAACCCGACACCTGCAGGCGAAGGCAAAACTACGACAACCGTTGGTTTGGGTGATGGACTGAACGCGATTGGCAAAAAAGCTGCGGTTTGTATCCGCGAAGCGTCCCTTGGCCCTTGCTTTGGCATGAAGGGCGGGGCTGCTGGTGGTGGTTACGCGCAAGTTGTGCCGATGGAAGACATGAACCTGCACTTCACGGGTGACTTTCACGCGATCACATCTGCGCACAACCTGCTGTCAGCGATGATCGATAACCACGTCTATTGGGGCAATGCGCTGGACATTGATATCCGCCGCGTCGTTTGGCGCCGTGTCCTCGACATGAACGACCGCGCGCTGCGTCAGATCACAGCGTCCTTGGGCGGTGTGGCCAATGGCTTTCCTCGTGAAGCAGGTTTTGACATCACTGTGGCGTCCGAAGTTATGGCGATCTTGTGCCTTGCCCGGAACCTCAAAGATCTTGAGAAGCGCCTAGGCGATATCATCGTGGCTTACCGCCGTGATCGCACGCCTGTCTATTGCCGCGATATCAAAGCTGATGGTGCAATGACTGTTCTGCTGAAAGACGCGATGCAGCCGAACCTTGTGCAAACCCTCGAAAACAACCCTGCCTTTGTGCATGGCGGTCCATTCGCGAATATTGCGCACGGCTGTAACTCTGTCACGGCAACAACGACTGCTCTGAAGTTGGCTGACTATGTTGTGACCGAAGCTGGCTTTGGCGCGGATTTGGGCGCTGAGAAGTTCATGAACATCAAATGCCGCAAAGCGGGTCTTGCGCCGTCTTGTGTCGTTCTTGTCGCAACAGTGCGTGCGATGAAAATGAACGGTGGCGTGGCTAAGGCTGATTTGGGCACCGAGAATGTCGATGCTGTGAATGCGGGGTGTGCCAACCTTGGGCGTCACATCGAGAACATCAAAAGCTTTGGTGTCCCTGTCGTTGTGGCGATTAACCACTTTGTGACGGATACAGATGCCGAAGTGGCCGCCGTTAAAGCCTATGTTGAAACGCAGAAATCAGAGGCGATTTTGTGCAAGCATTGGGCACTAGGTTCCGAAGGCACAAAAGAGCTGGCAACACGGGTCGCGCAGATCGCGGATGCAGACGAAGCCAACTTTGCACCGATCTATCCAGATGAGATGAGCCTTTTTGACAAGATCGACACGATTGCCAAAAAGATCTATCGCGCGGACGCCGTCATTGCAGATAGCAAAATTCGTGATCAGTTGAAAATGTGGGAAGAGCAAGGCTATGGCCATTTGCCTGTTTGCATGGCCAAAACCCAGTATAGCTTTTCAACAGATCCAACGCTGCGCGGCGCGCCAACAGGGTTCTCCGTGCCGGTCCGCGAAGTGCGCCTGAGTGCTGGCGCTGGTTTCATCGTCGCGATTTGCGGTGAGATCATGACGATGCCGGGTCTGCCGCGTGTACCATCAGCAGAGCAGATCATGCTCAATGATGCAGGCGAGATCGAAGGCTTGTTCTAATTTGATTGGGCGGTGCGACGCTCAGCTTGCGTTGTCGCACCGCCCACCCACCCACTACTGCGCGCTGCGCAGGGATATTTATGCTCGGAAGAAATGATATGACAGCGACAGTGATTGATGGAAAAGCCTTTGCCGCCAAGGTACGTGGCTTGGTCGGCGAAGGTGTAACCAAACTCAAAGCCGAGCATGGAATCACGCCGGGTTTGGCCGTTGTGCTTGTGGGTGAAGATCCGGCAAGTCAGGTTTATGTTCGCTCCAAAGGCAAGATGACCGTCGAAGTCGGCATGACTTCGGTCGAGCATAAGCTGGATGTTGCAACGTCCGAAGCTGACCTGCTGGCATTGATTGATCAGTTGAACAATGATCCGACCATTCATGGTATTTTGGTCCAACTTCCGTTGCCTGATCAGATTGATAGCGATTTGGTCATCAATAGTATTGATCCTGCCAAGGATGTGGACGGGTTTCATGTTTCTAACGTGGGTTTGCTGGGCACGGGACAAAAAAGCATGGTCCCTTGTACGCCCCTTGGCAGTTTGATGATGCTGCGTGATCATCATGGTTCGCTGTCAGGCTTGAATGCCGTCGTGATTGGCCGCTCGAATATTGTTGGAAAACCTATGGCCCAATTGTTGCTAGGCGATAGTTGCACCGTCACGATTGCCCATAGCCGCACCAAGGATTTGCCATCGGTTGTTCGTCAGGCTGATATCGTCGTGGCCGCTGTTGGTCGCCCACAGATGGTGACGGGTGATTGGATCAAGCCGGGTGCGACTGTCATTGATGTGGGTATCAACCGGATTGAAAAACCCGAGGGCGGTACGCGCCTTGTTGGTGATGCCGACTATGAAAGCTGTGCTGCGGTTGCCGGCGCGATCACGCCTGTGCCGGGCGGGGTCGGTCCGATGACGATTGCATGCTTGCTTGCCAATACACTCACCGCATGTTGCCGCGCGAACGGCTTGGAAGAGCCCGAAGGCCTGACTGCCTAACCTTTACTTGGTCGGCACAGGTATGGCTTTGTGGCCGGTCATCACCGCGATCGGTGCTGTGCGAAAAAGCTGGCGTAGTGCAGGAGAATTGCTTGCCAAACCGCCAGTGTAGGCCCCGTATGCGGGCATGATCATTCTGTCTTTGTCGAACAAGAAGGCGGGCTTGCTGCGCCCCGCCAACCGATGTTTGGGGTGATAGTGGCCTGAAACCTCTGCCGACGCATCTGTTGCGATGTGGCGTAAGGTCAAGGTTCCAATGCACATCTCGCGGCGATGGGTGCCGCCCAATTCAATAGGCCCTGGGTCGTGATTACCTTCGATCCAAGTCCAATTACGCCCCGCCTGCATGCCAGCCAACCATAGTTGCATGTCATCGCCTAAATGCGCTGCCGCTTCCAAATCATCAAAGCTGTCACCCAGACAAACAATGCTATCAGGCGCTGTTGCGGCGATATCATCGTTAAGTTTTTGCAGGGTTTGCTGTACTTCATATGGGGGCAACATTACGCCGCTGCGACGTGCAATGCGTTCTGATTTTCCCAAATGCAGATCAGAGACGCATAGCAAGGCATGTTCCGGCAAATACAAAGCACCACTTGGCATCGCCAAGCATCGTGTTCCGCAAAAGGTGAATTGATAGCCGTTCATGATCCGCTCTGTGTTGTAACTGGGTCCATAGATCAAGGTTCAATGCGATTGTATTCCTGCGGCCTGCATCAGTCGCGCGGCCTCTTCCTCTAGAATACGGTCTTGCCCCGCACCCGCAACCGCGATGCGTCCGCGTTCTAAAAGCATCGGCAACGAAAGGGGCGTCGCACGATCTAGGACCACGTGATCTATCCGCCCAGAGGTGCGTGACAGCATCTCTTCGATGCGGCCAAAATCGACCAAACCGCGCAGTGCCTCTTCGCGTGTAATCCGCAACATCAGATGGTCAGGGTCGTATTTCGTTAGGGTATCGTACAAAATATCCGAAGAAAACGTTGCCTGACGGCCCGATTTACGCGCTTGTGGCAAGTTGCGTTCGATGAGCCCCGCAATGGTGGCGGCCCCGCGAAATGTTTTTTTCATCACGGCATTGCCGGACAGCCATGTTTCAAAATCAGCACAGATGTTGGTCGCCTCGAATAACGGGGCAGGGTCGATCACAGGATCAAGTCCCCAGATCAATGTCGCATAGTCGGTCGCGACAAACCCCAGTGGATGCAGCCCATTTTCTTCCATCCGCTGGGTCAGCAGCATGCCCAGCGTTTGCATCGCGTTTCGCCCTGCAAAGCCGTAAACGCAGATGTGGTGGCGGCCGTCATGCGGAAAGCTCTCGACCAATATGCGGTCTGCTTCGGGCAGCTTGGAAAACTGCCGCTGCAGGTTTAGCCATTCGGAGGTATGCGATGGCAGTGCGGGCCATTCGGGTTGCGCGAACATCCGCAAGATGCGTTGCGATAGCTGTGTGGAATTGGCAAATTTGGTGCCCATAAAGGTCGCTATTTTTGGGGTTTTGTCTGCCCGTCGGGATACCTCAACGGTCATTTCCTTAAGGTTTTCATAGCGCACAACCTGCCCGCCGATCAAAAAGGTGTCACCTTGGGTCAGTGTGGCAGCGAATGCCTCTTCTACCTCGCCTAGTTGTTTGAAATTGCCCTTTAGGCGAACCTTTAGGGTATCGGTGTCTTGGATAGTTCCAATATTCATACGGATGCGTTGGGATGCGCGGGGATCGCGTAACTGCCACAGCCCATCGGATGTCTGGAGCAAGCGTTTCCACTTGTCATAAGCGCGTAGTGCATATCCACCGGTCGCGCAAAAATCGAGGCAATCATCAAAGGCGGCGCGTGACAGACCGCGATATGCGCCGACAGTTTTGATTTCTGAATACAAACTGTTTTCATCGAACGGACCCGCGCAGGCCGTGATCAGGATGTGCTGGCAAAGCACATCGCGTGGACCTGGGCCTTTGGGATCGCCGTCTAAGTCGTGTGCTTTGACGGCCTCGAGGGCCGCGACGCATTCGACGACTTCGAACCTGTTTGCAGGCACCAGCAGTGCCTTTGATGGCGCATTGTAGCGGTGGTTGGCGCGCCCGATCCGCTGGACAAGGCGTTTGACGTTCTTTGGTGCGCCGACCTGTATGACCAGATCGACATCGCCCCAGTCGATGCCAAGGTCTAGTGAACCGGTGCACACAATCGCGCGCAGTTGGCCTGCGACCATTGCGGCCTCGACCCTTTCGCGTTGTTCGCGTGACAGGCTACCATGGTGGATGCCGATGGGCAGGTCGTCTGTATTCGCGAGCCAGAGGTTGTGAAAGAAAATTTCGGCTTGGGCACGGGTATTGTGAAAGATCAACGTCGTGTTGTGTTGCTTGACCTGTTCTAGAACGGCGGGAATGGCGTACTTTGCGCCCCCGCCGGTCCATGGCGGCTTTTCCTCGGTCAGCAGCATCGCGATGTCAGGATCGGGTCCAGGGTCGGCGTTGATGATCGCGCAAGGATCAGGATGGCAGGCTAATTGATCGGCAATTGCTTGCGGGTCCTCAATCGTGGCGGACAGACCAACGCGGCGTAGATTGGGCGCAAGGGTTTGTAGGCGGCTGAGGGCCAGCATCAATTGATCGCCACGTTTGCTTTCTGCAAGGGCGTGGATTTCATCGACGATTATCCGCTGGAGGCCTTTGAAAATACGCGGTGCATCTTCGTAGCTTAGCAGCAGTGCCAGCGATTCAGGTGTAGTGAGCAAGATATGCGGCGGATCAGCGCGTTGGCGACGCTTTTGCGTGTAAGAGGTGTCGCCGGTGCGGTCTTCGATCCTGATTGGCAGACCCATGTCGTCCACGGGGGTACGTAGGTTGCGTTTGATATCAGCAGCCAGCGCCTTGAGTGGCGAGACATAAAGCGTGTGTAAACCCGCATGTGCACCGTCTGCCAACTCGATCAAGGAAGGCAGAAAACCACCAAGCGTTTTGCCCCCGCCAGTGGGCGCGATCAACATCAGCGCAGGGTCCATAGATTGGTCCAGCATCGCCTGTTGATGCGGATGAACGTCCCAACCACGACTAAGAAACCAGTCTTTAAAAATGGGGGGGAGGGGGTTCATAAGTCTAAACTGTGCTGGATATGAGATACGTCAAGACGCGTCTTACGGTTTGCGACGGGGGGAAAGCCCACGGATCGCAGCTTGAACCGCGACGGGCAGGTCGGTTTCGCCGTTGGGCGCGATATCAAGGGCTGATGCGACATCTTTGAACAAGATGCCGATACTGTTGTCGACTGCATATCCATCACGCGCAAACTCGATCTCGTCAAACCCCGAAGCAAACCAGTTCTGACCGGACGCGGTGCCAATCAAGGCCAAAAGCCTCTCTTCGTCCACGCCTTCCGCATCGGCCCAATCAAGGACCAGCCGTGTCATCGCCGTATTAGATGCGGCCAGCAAATTGTTCAGGACCTTTGCCGTCATGCCAGCGCCAAACGCGCCCATTTCGTGAATTTCGCGGCCCATTGCGCGCAGGGCCGGCATGACTTCGGCGGCTGGGCCACCCGTCATGAACGTCAAAGTCCCTGCATCTGCTTTGACTTGCGCCCCTGACATGGGGGCGTCGATTAATGTGATGGTGTTAGGCACGCGGGCGCGCAGGCCTTTGACATATTTGGGCGACAGGGTTGAGCTGATAACGATGCGTTGCAGTTTGTCTGCCTTGCGCACCAGTCCTTGAGTATCAAACAGCAGCGCGTCAGTTTCGGCTGTGTCCCGCACCACCGTAAAGACTGTCGTCAGGTCGCGTGTAAAGGTGTTGATGTTTATCTCAACCCCATCAATCGGGCGTACATCAAAGCCTTTTGCATCCAGTCCAGCTTTGCGCAGATTGGCCAGCATGCCAAACCCCATACGCCCACATCCCGCCACGCCGATGATGTCAGACATGTGTGGTTACCCTCAGGGATACGTGATGAACTGTCAGCATAAGTGCTGTTAGTGGACGATGTCTTCTTCTTTGACGAACATGTTGGCCCATGCACGATCCACCAATTCAGGGGACATTTGGTAAGGGATGCCTTCAAATTCGCACATCGCGATCATCTGATCGATCAAAAAGATCGGCTGATAGTTCGCATAAACATCATTGATCTCAGGATACCGTACGTTCAGCAAATGCACGAGCGTGTCTTCGTCCAAGGGCATCTTGCGCTTGCGGGCGACCATCGCGAAAATCTTGAGGAAATCTTCTTGGTTGGGACCATCGATTTTGATCTTAAAGAAGATCCGTCGTAGCGCCGCTTTGTCGAAGATCGCGTTCGGGTGGAAGTTGGTCGAAAAGATGACAAGCGTATCAAAAGGCACTTCGAACTTTTCGCCCGATTGCAGCGCCAGAATATCTTTGTTTTCTTCGAGTGGAACAATCCAGCGGTTCACAAGTGTTTGTGGTGGTTCAGCCTGACGGCCAAGGTCGTCCACAATAAAGATGCCGCCGGTAGATTTCAGTTGCAGTGGCGCCTGATAGGTCCGCGCAGTCGGATTATAAACAAGATCAAGCATCGACAATGACAATTCACCACCGGTAATTACGGTCGGGCGTTCGCAGCGCACATAGCGGGTGTCAAAGCGGCCAGAGGTCCGGCGCAAACTGCCCGGATCATCAACATCGTCTTCAGCGGCATTGTGCACGATGGGGTCATAGACAGTGATAACTTGACCAGAATATTCAATCGCGCGCGGGACATAAATCTTGTCACCAAGGGCGTCACGAATACCGTTTGAGATGGACGACTTACCGTTGCCCGGTGGTCCATACATCAAGATAGAGCGGCCAGCGCTGACCGCAGGTCCAAGGTTCGACAGTAGATCATCAGGCAAAACCAGATGGCCCATCGCAGTTTCCAGCTGTTCGCGGGTGATCTGGATATTGCGGATTGATTGGCGTTCGATCTGTTGGCGATAAATATCAAGCGGGACGGGCATCGCACCATAATATTCCGACTGCCCCAGTGCGTCCAACGAACGGGCACGGCCCGCATCGGTCAACTGGTAGCCCATTTCATTTGCACTATTGGCGTTCAAGGTACCGGTTGCCTGAAGCAATAGCTGTCCGCGCGCCAAGTCGACCAATTCTTGCGTGACGGGAACAGGCAAGCAAATCGCGCGGCTAATGTCAGAGACCAGTTCAAGGTTCATCCGAAAGATGGTTTTAATCAAAATATCGCGCATCATCGACATCGGCAAAAGCATGCCTTTGAGGTCGCGCGGGGCCGGGGGTGCGAGAACACCAGTTGTTTGCATATTCATAGTTTCGTCCTGCCCATCTAGAATCACACAACAGCCGCGCTAGCGCAGCCTACCCCTTCATTATAAGCCCGTTTATGGCAAAATAGTGAACAAACATCTGCCAACATAAGGAATAGCAGCCATTTTCAGCGATAAATGGCAACAATCAGCAGGTAGAATAGCAACGTCATGCTTAGAGGTAGGCCTTTGGGGAAGTATCGCCCAGCCGTCCAGCTTTTCCATTCAGGCGCAAAATTCTTCAGTGCGGTAAAACGAAACAGGCTATGAACGGCCAGCGCGCCCAACAGGCAAGCCGCGAAAAGTTGTACGATCAACAACAGATCACCAACCATAAATATTGGCGACATCGCTGCGATTACTTTTGCGTCACCGCCACCCATGACACGCAATGCCCAAAGCGCCATGCAGACCGCAAGGGTGACCGGCAGATGCAGCCATTGCCACGCGTAAACCTCGAGCCCGAATGCAAATGGGCCGATGACCGCATAAGCAATCACCAACGCCAAAACAGAGGCGTTGGTGATTTTCATCGATCGCATATCATTCCATGCGATATAAATTGCGATTGGCGTCACGGCAGGCAAAAACCACAACGCACTTGCGGCTGTCATGCCCAATTTCTATGTTCCACTGTTGTTTTCAAGCGCATCAAGCGCGCGCACGGCGGCCTCAAAGAACTGGGGATGGGTGTTGATCGCATCATTCAAGAGCGACTTGCCGATGATCACATCGTTTTGCTTGATCGCGGCCAGTGCCATCGTGTGCATCAATTGGGCACGTTCAATCTGGGTCATGGGCACGACAGGCATCGTGTAATTACGCTGTGCACCGCGCGCCAGAACAAGGTTGTTTTTAGCCGTGAAAAGATTGCTGTTAAACCGCAGGGCATCCGTAAACATCCGCTCGGCTGCTGGGTAATCGCCTCGCGTCAGCTTTGAGAAACCCCAGTTATTATAAACCGTGGCAGGCCGCGTGGTCAGGCCCACGGCAGTTTCATAGAAACTATCTGCTTTGCTCCACTGCTGCTTGCTGTCTGCGACCATCGCTTCAAGGCGGTAGCGTTTGAAGGTCTCGTAGGTTGGCGGAACCGTGTTCAACGTAGCGGCTGCTGCGTCCCACTGGTTGCTGCGCACATATGCATCAGCCAAATCGACCCGGTCAGAGTTCGTCGATTCCTCGTGGGCGATGACTTCCTGCCAACTGGTTACGGCATCGGAAGGCCGTTGTGCGCGGACCAATGACTTAGCAAGGCCGCGTTTTAGATCAATACGGTCGGGTGCACTTGCGCTTGCGTCGGCAAAATAAGCGACCGCCTGATTTGGGTCGCCGACCGTTAGCATCACATCGTTGAGGTTCGTTTCGTCAATAACATTAAGGTCTGCAAGGACGTCGTCGACCTGTGCCTCACCTGTTGGTTCGCATGCGGATAGGCCGATGGCCGCCGCGCAAAGCGTCAGTAAGATTGAATGGCGCATGTTTCTGCGTCCTTTTTGCTGCTCTTGCCTATAAGTCCGACATCAGTAGGAAATCACCTTGCCCGCGCCGGATCAGATTGAAATTCTGAGTTTCTTGTATCTCAATATCGTTCGAATTGTCCAATCTTGCGAGAGCTAAGCGCAGATTGTCGCGGATTTCGTCCGAATTTCCGCTATCTGCAGCAAAAGCCCTCTGGAAAACCACACTTGCTTCGCCGGTTTGGCCGCGCTCCATCAAGACAACGCCCAGATTGTTCCACGCGGGGGGGAAAGTGGGATCTTCTTCAACGGCACGGCGCAGCCAGCGTTCAGCCTGGCCTAACCGTCCTAGCGTCAGGTTGGCAGAGCCGATAGCTGACATCGTATCCACGTTCAGCCCTTGCTGTGCGGCCGCGCGATTATACGCTTTGAGCGCCAGCTCATATTCACCTGCCGCCAAAAGTCTATGTCCAACAAGCAGTCCGTCAACGTCGCTAGGCCCCGCCACGCCGGGGGCGAAGACACCGTCACTTGAACGATTGAGGCCGCCCGAGGAACAGGCGGCCAAAAGTATCAAAGTTAGGCCAATGTATAGCGGCCTGAAACGCATGCCGGATCAGCCCCCGCCAAGGTTTTTGGCGATTGCGTAGAGTGACGGTCCGATCAAGATCGCCATCAGTGGTGGCACTGTCAGCATCATGGTCGCGAGCGTCATCTTAGTAGGCAGTTTGTTCGCGGCTTCTTCGGCGCGCATAACGCGCTTGTCACGCATCTCTGATGAATAAACACGCAACGCGTCAGCAATCGAAGTACCAAATTGTTGTGACTGCACCAAAACGGTCACGAAGCTGGTAATGTCCGTCACGCCACAGCGTTCTGACATGTCTTTCAGGACGGACGACTTGTCTTTGCCTGCTTTTGACTCTTGAGCGACAATTTCAAATTCATCGGACAAGTCAGGAAAACCGCCGCGCAATTCGTTGGCAACACGCAAGATTGATTGATCAAGCGATTGGCCCGCTTCGACGCAGACAAGCATCATATCAAGGCTGTCGGGAAAAGCATTGGTAATTTCTTGCTTACGCTTTTCTTGACGACGCGCGACCCAATAGCGCGGTAACATATAACCAACACCACCAGGCCCCAGGATCCACATCGTCAACTGTGTGGTTGTGACATCGACCAGCGTTGATTGTATTATGGCGTAGATGCCACCACAAATCAGGCCAAAAATACCAAGCGAAAATTGAAGGAAGTGAAAAATACGCACCGCATTCTTACTGCGGTACCCGGCCTGAAGTAGCTTCAGCTTTGCTGCTGAATACTCTTCTGCGTTTTGAGGCTCAAGGAAGTTTGAGTACTTTTCAAGTTTATCTTTGCCAGTCGGTGCACGCAACTGCGCGCCTTTCCCTTCCTTTTTCTTCTTCTTTTCAGCACCGGCACCACCATTCTTGAGCCGATCAAGAGGATCGACTTCGCGCTTCAACAGCACGGGCAGTGTCGCCAAGATTAGAAAGACACCAAGTAGACCGACAACCATCAGTGGGCCAAATGGACCCAGTGCGTCAGTCACCATTGTTTGAATCTCTTCCATGGTTTTCTCCTTACACCTTGATATCGACCAAGGAGCGCATGACGATAATGTTTAGCACCAAAAAAGCGGCAACGACGAGGCAGGCAGGAATGAACAAAGGGCTTTCCATTACTTCGTCAAAGTAATCTGGCTTTACCAGATTGATGCCGATGAGTGCCAAAATAGGAAAGCCGGACAATAGGTTGCCTGACCATTTCGCTTCGGCAGTAATGGCCTGAACTCTGCGAAACAGACGAAAGCGGGCGCGGATAACTTTTGCAAGACCATCGAGAATTTCTGCAAGGTTACCACCAGATGTCTGCTGGATTGTCACGGCAACTGCCAAAAAGCGTAAATCCTGGTTATCAAGACGCTCGGCCATTGTTTTCAGGCTTTCACCCATATCCCGACCATAAGCTGCTTCGTCAGAAATCATGCCCATTTCGGTGCCCAAAGGATCGGGGACTTCGGAGGCAACAATTGAAATTGCTGATGAAAATGGGTGACCAACACGCAATGAACGCACCATCAATTCGACAGCTTCGGGAAGCTGTTCACCTAGCATAGACATGCGTTTATTTGCAGTGCGGCTGACCCAAACATAAATTCCGCCAATGCCCATCAGCACGGCAACCAAGCTGCGTACCGGAACACTGACTGCAGTCATAAAGGTCAACATCACGAAAGAGGCACCAGCGAGGACACCCATCATGATGACAAGTTGGGTAGGCGTGAACGCGATATTTGCCTTTTGCGCTTTGTCAGCCAGAAGCGAGTAAATCGGGATACTCTGCGACTTCATATGCTGCGTCATCTCCTTGCGGAGTTGTTCAAGCACCTGTTCGCGGTTGCCGCCCTTATCAAGCATATCAAGGCGGCGGTTAACCTTACCATCCATGCTGATTGATTTGCCAAAGATGACTAAATAGACACCTTGGACCAAGGCCAGAACGGCCACAAATATCAAGATATAGATAAGCGGTTCAGCAGAAATCATAGTTGTTACTCCGCGACCATAGGTTCAAAGATCGCCGGTGGTAGGTCGTAACCCCACAGTTTGAAGCGCTCGGAAAAGTGGCTACGTACGCCTGTCGCGGTGAAGTGACCGATGATCTTGTTGTCTGGTGTTAGACCAACGCGCTGATAGCGAAAGATCTCTTGCATCGAAATCACGTCGCCTTCCATACCAGTAATCTCGGTAATGGAGACCATGCGGCGCGAGCCGTCTTGCAGACGTGAGGCCTGCACGATCAAGTTCACAGCCGAAGAAATTTGGCTGCGCATCGCTTTAATCGGCATCTCGATACCGGCCATCGCAATCATATTTTCCAAGCGTGATACGCCATCACGTGCAGAGTTGGCGTGGATCGTCGTCATTGAACCATCGTGACCCGTGTTCATGGCCTGCAGCATGTCGATAACTTCCTCGCCACGCGTTTCACCCACAATAATACGGTCAGGACGCATCCGCAGTGCGTTTTTCAGACAGTCGCGCTGAGATACGCCACCTTTGCCTTCGACGTTTGGTGGGCGGCTTTCCATACGACCAACATGCGTCTGTTGCAGCTGAAGTTCCGCTGTATCCTCGATCGTCAGAATACGCTCTGCATCGTCAATAAAGCCTGAAAGGGCGTTCAAAGTTGTCGTCTTACCCGAACCTGTACCGCCAGAGACGATGATATTCAGGCGGGTGGAAACTGCGGCCTGCAAATATGCGGCCATCTCTTCGGTGAAAGCACCAAACTGGACGAGCTCTTCGATGCCCAGTTTGTCTTTTTTGAACTTACGAATGGAAACAAGCGATCCATCAACAGCAATCGGAGGAACCATCGCGTTGAAACGCGAGCCATCCGCCAAACGAGCGTCGACGTAAGGGTTACTTTCGTCGACACGGCGGCCCACAGCAGAAACGATCTTGTCGATGATCCGCAAAAGGTGCTTTTCATCTTTGAAGGTAACATCGGTCAACTGAAGTTTGCCGTCACGTTCCACAAAAATCTGTTGTGGGCCGTTCACCAGAATATCGTTGACGGTGTCGTCTTTCAAAAGCGTTTCAAGCGGCCCAAGGCCGGTGACCTCAAAGAACAAGTCTTGGTTGAGGGTTGTGCGTTCCTCGCGGTTCAGGACGATGCCCATCTCTTCAAGGGACTCGTTTGCGATTGCCGTAATTTCCGAGCGCAGTTCTTGTTCGGTCGCATTCTCAAGTGCTGCAAGGTTCAAGTTATCTAGAAGCGCTTTGTGCAACTCGAGCTTGATCTCGCCCAACCGTTCCTTACGGCGCTTTTCTTTGTCCATCGGCCCCGCTTCAGCGGATGGCCGTGTCTTCATTGTTTTCATCAAAGGCTGGCGCGGTTCGTCAACTGCCGTTGCCGTCGCAGGCGTGATGTTGATGACAGGTTTTGACGCTGTATCTTTTGGTAGATTAGGCTTTTTATATTTTGAAAACATTTACTTACCTTTCGCCTCAGACGCGGCTGATTGGTTTATCTCATGGATAGATTTAGCAAGCTTTGCGATTTCTTTACGCAACGGGTTCTTAGGGGCAGATGTGGCCAAAGGGGTGCCGTGATCTGCACTTTGCATAACGGGCTTACCTCCGTCGGGCAAAAGCAGATCAATGCTAATGCCTAGGCTTTCTGCCAAACGCTTGACGCGGCTTTTCCCGTTCATATCGGTAAACCCGGGCGCACGGTTCAGCGCAAAGCGGATTTTTTCAAACGGCAAATCTTCGGATTGCAGCGCGCGTTTTAAGCGAAGCGTATTTTGCGCAGACCGCATATCCAGTTCAATCATCGCAATATAAACATGGGACATTTCAAGCAGGACCTGCGTCCATTCCACCATCGTTGATGGCATATCGACAATGACATAGTCAAAATGCGCGGTCGCGAGCGTCATGATGCGGGTTATGTCCTCTGGAGTGATCATATCCAACGGGATCATGTCCATCGGCGATGTCAGCACATGTAGTTTTTCATCATGGACCATCAGCGATTGCATAAATGCTTCTGAATCCATCGATGCAGTGTCGGTCAGCATCTCAAGCACGGCTTCACGGCGGGGCAGGTCTAAATATGTTGATGCGGATCCAAACTGAAAGTCTAAATCAAGCAAACAGACTTTCGGCGGGTCTTCCTTGTCAATATTTGCCAATTCCCAGGCTAGGTTCACTGCCAATACCGTCGCACCAGTACCACCAGCAATACCGTGGATAGGAATTACGACGCCGGAATGGCCACCAGTGATTTTCAATTCCGTATTACCAGAACTTGGCGCAGGAGTGTCGCGGGCCGTCAGGACACGCTCAATGGCATGGGCAAGTTCATTTTCGGGAAGCGGGTAGGGGACGAATTCATCACCGCCTTGACGCAGCAATTGATGCAAGGCGGTTGGACTGACGTCTTCTGCGATCAAAATAACTTTGATTCCAGCCGATTTAGATGCGGCAATGACCTCAGAGATTTTGACGAGGTTTTCCTCATCCTCAGCGTCCATGGCAATCGTTACGAATTGCAGGCTGCTAGCTTCAGGCTGGCTAAGGAACGGTATTGCGTCCTCAAAGCTCAAATCACCCCAGGCATCGCCTAGTGCAGCTTCCATATCTTCGATCAAAAGATCGAAGTTCTGGACATCACGACTAATAGTACACGCCACAATTTGTGGCTGGTCGCTCTGGGCGACCGGGCTCGTGCTCATTTTTTCAGATGCCCCCATAAAATCAAAACAAATAACACGCCATTGGCAGGCTTAAGCTAGCATATCACAGACTAATAACTACCGCACAATCGCAACCGACTGCAGACAAGATAACTGATACGATAAAAAAATGTCTAGATTTGGGCGAAAATTGCTCAACAGCAAGAAAGTGTGCAAATAATCTAAAGAAAAAGTTAGGTTATTGACGCCAAACCAATGGCCTGGCGTCAATATTTATTCGTCGGCTTATTGCGCCGCAGCTGCAGTCACCTGATCTGCGAAGCCCGCACCACCAAGATAGCCACGGTGGATAATCTCGGCGTACCGGCCATTCAGGACCATCGGGTCATTCTGCACAAAGCCGGACACTTCTGTAACGGTGCGACGGTTTTGACGTTCACGGCTTTCAGTGACCACCAAAGGTTGCGTCTCACCGAATGATGCAACAGCTTCGAGGCGGTTACGATCAATACCCTGAGATGTCAGGAAAGCGACGGCGGCTTGTGCACGGCGCAGACCCAAGTTGCGGTTGTAGGCTTGGCTGCCCACAAGGTCTGTGTGTCCGTACACCGTAAAGCGAACTTCTGGAAACTGAAGGATCCAGCCAGCTTGCCGTGTCAGTACTGCGCGCGCATCTGCATCAAGTACAGTCGAGTTGAACGCGAAGTTGATCGTGCCGTCCACATCCGCCGCAAAGCGCCGCGCAAGGTTAACAGTATAGTCTTGCTGTCCGGTCTGAACCAAACGGTTGCTCATTGTTGCTTCGCCAAAGTCGCCTGAATCAAGTTCAGAACCGGCTTCCGAGAAGAATGACACACCCAATGGACTGTCCGGGCTACAAGCTGCGAGAGTTGCGGCGGCAATCGCCGTTGTTAAAAGATATTTCATCGACTTATGCTCCTATCATTCATCTAAGACGTAGCCGTAGGACCCACTAAAGTCCTGACGGGCAACTTCACCAGCGCCACCACGAGTTGGTGCGCCATCACGTGCAACACGGCCAAACAAGAACAAGTCTTGCTCTGTCGGCGGACGTACACGGTCTGTTGGCAAAGCCAATGCTTCGCCACGTGTTGGTGAAACAAGATGTGGCGTTACAATGATAACAAGCTCTGTCTGACGACGCTCATATTGCGCACTCCGGAACAGGGCACCCAAGATAGGGATGTCACCAATCCAAGGCACCTGACCTGTCGCATCAGTAAAGTCATCCGACAGTAGGCCAGCGATTGCAAAGCTCTCGCCATCACGCATCTCTACGGTTGTTGATGTCTCGCGGCGGCGGAAACCATTGATGATAAAGCCATCAAGAGTGATACTCGCCGAAGGATCAAGTGAAGATACAGCAGCTGTCAGTTCCAAGTTGATGACATCGCCATCAACAACGCGCGGGATGAAGTTCAATTCCACGCCAAAAGGCTTGAACTGAATGCTTACATCGCCACCATCACTGACAGGGATTGGATATTCACCACCAGCAAGGAACGTAGCTTCTTGGCCACTGAGTGCTGTTAGGTTTGGTTCCGCCAAGGAACGCGCAACGCCGCGCGCTTCGAGTGCTTCAATTAAAATACCAATATCAAGGCTACCTGCGCCGAAGCCGAACAAGACGGCACCGTTGCTGTTGGCCCCTGGTCCGCCAAGCGTACCAGAGACGCCACTGCCTGCACCGCCACCCAAGTTCAATTCACCGTCAAGAACGGTGCCACCGAATGATAGGGATGAGGACAGCGCCTTGCTGACCGAACGCTGCATTTCTGCAAAACGCACTTTCAACATGACTTGCTGAACTCCGCCAACAACCATCATATTCGAAACGCGGGTCCCGGAATAACGGGCCGCAAGATCAAGTGCGCGATCCATCCGAACCACTGAACTGACGGTACCAGAAAGTACGATACCACTGTTTGCTGTACGAACTTCGATATTTTCACCAGGCAAAATTTGCGCGAGGCGTTCTTTGAATTCACTAAGATCTGGCGTGACCTGAACTTCTACGTTGGTGATCAACTCACCATTCAAGCCCAAAAGTGTAAGTGTTGTACGACCAGGCTGTTTTGCCAGGATATAGATTGACCGGTCGGACAAGGATGAAATGTCGGCAATGCCTGGGTTGGCGATCGACAATTCTGTAAACGGCACGTCGCTTTCAACGACTGCCGCGCGGTTCATCGTAAGTCGGAGCGGGCTTGATGCCTCGCCTTGTACGATGCTCAATGTTTCAGCTGGCGCCATTGTTGGCGCTGCCGCACTCAGCGAAATTGCGAACCCTGCAACTGCTGCCTTTAGAAATCTGTTATAGTTCATAAGTGACCTGCCTCTCCGATCACGCTTCATTGTATGGGTCTTTAAATGCCCAATCTCAACAGACCATGCGGTACAACCACATTTATTGCAAGAATCAAGGTGTTGGAGGGCAAAGCACATGTGGGTAAAGCGCAACACTCTATCAGATCAACGCAAAAGGCGCTCCCTTTCAGAAGCGCCCAGTTAGAAGTTTTTTTGATGTCTTTTGCTTGACGGCTATTCGCTGCACGGAACCTCAAAAGACACAATATTTATGCCCCGACGCTCTCTGCGTGTACATATCTCGGGGGCAGCCTCTGGTTCGGGTGCCTCGATTTGGACCTCTGCTTCAAGGCCAAGTGCGTTGCGAATGTCCGTTTCGATAGATGTGTCGCCGCCTTCTTCATCGGCCCGCGCAACGGGGGTCAAAGACAGACTGCCGGCTGCTTGCAGCACTCTCAAGTCCGCAAAATCAGTTTGGGTGACCTGAAGAAACACATTCCGACCACCTCCGTCACCGTTCACATCAGGCTCTTCCATCGAGATGATCTCAAGACCACTTTTCACAAGGCGCGAACTTTGCTGACCATTCAACTGCCCGATCCAATAAAGATCTATCCGGTCTGAGATGCGCATCTCGCCAGCAAAGTCACTCACTAACGCGTTGGGAAGCGGGAAAGCACGCTTGCCAGGATCAAGCAACGCGGGAATTCCGCGAGGTGCGCCGGGTTCAGTAACCTTATAGTCCATTATTGGTTCGTTCACGTGCATCGGGATCTTAACGACACGCGGGACTTCAATACCGTCGGGAAAAAGCTCTTCCTCGGTCCTGAAAATATCTTGTGGGAGATTAGCTGATGCGTAGCGGATCAATTTGACATCTTCGGGTCTAAGAAGCTCCCCATAAGTCAAATTGCGCGATGGCGCGTAAATCTCGACGGTTTGTACCACAGCATTGGCACGTTGCGTTTCGCGCTGAAGTGCTGAGCCCTGTGCTTCCATATATTGATTGACCATATATACTGCGAAACCTGCAAGCCCCATGCCGACCAAGAGCACTAAGCCAAAAACTGCACGCATGATTTTTCCTCAACTGTTTGTCTGCCGCAATGTTCTGGCAAAAACGTTAATATAATGTACGTAATTATATAGTGTGCATCGCCCAATTAAAACAAGCTTCCTACAATCACTAAGTCGTTGAGCGCATAGCGCTCAATATACCGTCAAAAATTGCTGTGAACTTAAGATGGAATGCCAATATGCTGTTCACGCTGCTTTGACGTGAATGAACCAATTACTTGTGCTTGACATGCGAATAGATCAATTAGTCTGTCTGCATGTTTTCCATGGCAACCGAAATGCCGTTGGCAAGAACAACTGTACTTCCGCTGAATGTGGTGACGACTGTGAAACCCAATAGGCAGATAGCTGCTGTCAGTACGACAAAATCCACCGTTACAGCACCATCATCGTCTTGGAAGAATGTCGAAATGAGAGTTCGCATAGATTTCGTCCTTTCGTTAGGTGAGGCCGCATAACAGCCAATCACTGTTCGATGCAATGCATCAACTCCTCGGGATTTGTCGGTTAAACTTCTAGTATCCGTTAACCGGCCGCGTCTCATTTGTACGCACTACAAGAAAAGCCGCGCCACATTGGGCGCGGCTTTAATTTATCTAGCAATACCCAAAAACGGGTACTGATTTTCGAAATTAGTTAGTAGGCTGTGAATTCAGCGTGTTTTCGATGTTGTTTGCAAGGCCAGTTGCGCCGTTGCTTACAGCTGTACCAACGGCCAGGCCGAGTACAACAATCGCAGCAGTCAGAACTACGAAGTCAACAGTTACAGCGCCGTCTTCGTCGTTGCGGAAGTTTT
>RCNE010000274.1_pt1 | contig 27746 bp, 15 predicted proteins | sample 2041361 | NCBI WGS metagenome assembly RCNE01 (sample SAMN09708229, study PRJNA481090) | Marine sediment metagenome, whole genome shotgun sequencing project. | reverse complement strand
GACGCGCAGATCACAAAATTTGGCCAGTGGTGGAAGCGAACCAAGCGGGCGGGCCATGCCTTTGCCGAAGGGGCTGCGCTCCATGGAACGCCGCCTGAGCGGCATTGGGTGGTAGAGACGCGGCGTGCGCTGGCGTGGGGGCTTGCTGTGCCACTTCTTATTACAGGGCTGATCGCTGTCGTTGGCCCTTCAGGGCTGCTTGCCGCACTGGTCTATCCGCTGCAAGTGGTGCGACTGGCGCAACGCGGGGGGCCGCTGTGGGCCTTCTTTAGTGTGCTGGGCAAATTCGCCGAGGCGCAGGGCGCGCTGAGTTTTTATTGGCGCAGCCTTCGCGGCGGGCAAAAGAGCCTCATAGAGTACAAATGACTATCGCTGCCGCCACGCATCACGGGCAAGCCCGGGTAGGATCGCAAAGCACTTCGCATAGCGCGGAACCATGCGTTGTGGGCTTTGTAACGCGCGCCAGAGCCATTCAAGTGCCAACGCGCGCATAATCCTCGGCGCGCGGACTTGGTGGCCAGAGAGGAAATCCAGACCTGCGCCAATGGATGCCAACCCAACAGCATCACAACGGGAGCGGGCAAAGGCGGCGAAAAGCTCCTGCTTGGGCGCACCCAATGCGATGAAACACAGGCGCGCGCCGCTTGCGTTGAGCATCTCGCAAATATCGGATGCAGCTGCGCCTGACGGGTCAAAACCGTAGGCAGGGGCGTGGGTCATCACGATATTGACGCCGGGTACACGGGCCTCAAGCGCAGATTTTGCTCCCGCGAGGGCGCCATCGGAGCTGCCCATGAGCGCCACTGGCATGTCCAGCTCGGCGGCGAGTTCCGTGAGTGGGATCACCAAATCGGAGCCGGGCATCAGCTCCAGATCCTCACCCGCAAGCTGGGCCAACCAGATGATTGGACGGCCATCCGCAACCACCAGATCTTGCGCGCGGTAGGCCTCGGCAAAGGTGTTATCGACGGGCAATTTAGTGAGGTGATCGAGGTTCAACGTTGCAAGTGCGAATCCGTCACCGCCCAAGAACTTAGCGCGAATGGCCTGAAACAATGCGCTGCGGGTCGGGATATTGACCTCTACTGCGGAACGCCCCTTGCCATATTTCATGATGCACCTGTGCAAGGGCACCACATATCAGCGGGGGTGAGTGATGCGGATGAAGCCAAAATATTGAGCCAGTTCAGTGTTTTGTGCGCCAAGCTTTGTGTTGGCAAATATCTGTGTGGCAAACTACCGTGATGACACACGCCTGCCTAGGGTGTAATTCTTCAACCCTTAACCCTGTGCCGTACTTTAGGAGCCTGATGCCAAACGGAATTGCATATCTAATGCTGCTGATGTGGCCTGCGGTCTGCCTTGTGCTGTTTCGCACCCAATCAGTTGAGCGGGCGATTGTTTGGTCGATCCTCGGGGGATACTTGCTGTTGCCGCCGCTGGCGGAGTTCAACCTGCCGCTTGTGCCTGCGATGGAAAAGGTTTCGATCCCGAACCTCAGCGTGCTGGCGATCCTGATTTTTGCCACCGAACACAAGGTGCGCCTGTTGCCTGAAGGCTGGATTGCGCGGGCTCTGGTTGTGATACTGATGTGTAGTGTGATCCCCACGGTGATGACAAATCGCGAACCGATCTTGTTCGAGGTGCTGCGCGATGCTGATCCGATACTCTTCCTTATCGATGCGTTGCCGGGTCAGTCGGTGCGTGATGTGGGCTCTGTTTTGATTTCCCAAGTGCTTACGATTGTTCCATTTTTGATTGCACGGCAGTTCTTGAGGTCTGAAGTCGGTTTGCTCGAGATTTTGCGCGCTTTGATGATTGGGGCGCTATTTTATTCCATTCCGTCGCTTATCGAAATCCGCCTTTCGCCGCAGATAAACGTCTGGGTGTATGGGTTTTTCCAGCACAGTTTCGAGCAGACGATGCGAGCGGGTGGATTCCGACCGATTGTGTTTCTGCCTCACGGGCTCTGGCTTGCGCTGTTTGTGTGTACGGCGGCGATGTCGGCGGCAGCGCTGGCGCGGGTGACGCCCGGGCGGCACCGATGGAAAGCGGTGCTTTGGACGCTTTATTTGATTCTGTTGTTACTGGCCTGTAAGAGTGCGGCATCGATCGCGTACGGCATGGTTCTTGTACCGCTTATTTACTTTGCGCCGCGCCGCTGGCTGGTGCTGCTGGCAACATTGTTTGCATTGATCGCGGTGACATATCCGATGCTGCGCAATGTGGGCGTGGTCCCGACGGATATGATTGTTGAAAAAGTGGAGAAGTTTAATCTGGAGCGTGCACAATCGCTTGAATACCGCTTTAATAACGAAGAGCAACTACTTGAACGTGCATCGGAAAAACCCGCTTTTGGGTGGAGTGGGTGGGGCCGCAGCCTTGTGCGCAATGCGGAGAATGGCGAGATCTTAACAATTCCGGACGGGCGCTGGATCATCGTGTTTGGCAGCTTTGGCTGGCTGGGATACATTGCCGAGTTTGGTTTATTAGCCCTGCCGCTTCTGCTGCTCGGGGGCTATGCTTTGCGCAACCGTGAGGCTCAATTGTCGCCCTACATCGGGGCGGTTGCACTCATATTGGGCATCACGCTGATGGACATGTTGCTCAACGCGACATTGACGCCTTTTACGTGGCTGACGGCAGGCGCGGTGCTGGGGTATGTGGAGCGGCTCAATCCGCGTTGCCCACGTGTCCCGCGCAATGCGCTACACACGGCACCGGTGATGGGTCGCACCACCCGAAGCTTGCAGCGCAACATACTGTAAAAAGGTAGGGTCTCGCATTTTCAGCCTAATTTGACGCTTCTGATATTTGCGTTGTGTCCATTGTTTCTGATTTGGAACTAATGAGCCCTTTTTCTGTGATGATTTCCTGTGCTATTCTAGGTGTGGTCGAAGGGCCGAATGGCGATAAACGTCATAGAATCGACATTTTCGATCTGTATTACCAAAACTGGGCGAGGTCGTGCGTCTGCGTAAATGGTCCGTATTTCATTCAAACTATTGGGACACCTCCCTGTTGAGTGCGGATTTAAGGGTGAGAATAGATGACTGAACACAGCCGCAGCCTGACGCCGGCGGGCGAAGATATTGCTATTGTTGGCATGGCCGTGAACGTGCCCGGTGCCGACACTGTGGCGACGTTCTGGGACAATCTACGCGGTGGCGTCTCGTCCATTCGCAAGCTCACCGAGGAAGAGCTACTGGCCGCGGGCGAGACGCCCGAAAATATTGCGCGCAAGAATTATGTGCGCGCGGCCGCCGACCTCAAAGGGTTCGAGACATTTGATGCCGAGTTTTTTGGGTTCTCTCCCAAGGACGCTGCAATCCTCGATCCCCAGCACCGCAAGTTTCTTGAGGTGGCATGGGAGGCGATGGAGCAAGCGGGCCATGTGCCTGAAAATGTCACCGGTCCCATTGGGGTTTATGCAGGCTGCGGCATGGGCAGCTATTTCTATTTCAATATCTGCTCGAACGCTGATCTAGTCGATGATGTGGGCATGTTCCTGTTGCGCCATACGGGCAACGATAAGGATTTTCTCTCGACCCGCGTGAGCCATATTTTCGATCTCAAGGGGCCGTCGATCAACCTACAAACCGCTTGCTCGACCTCGCTGGTTGCGATCCATTACGCTGCCGCTGCATTGCGCTGCGGTGAGGTGGATATGGCGTTGGCGGGTGGCGTCACAATCGAGCTACCGCAGGGGCGTGGCTATGTCTTTAAGGAGAATGAAATTCTGTCACCTGACGGGGAGTGTCATGCGTTTGACCACCGTGCGCAGGGGACGGTCTTTGGCTCCGGTGCGGGGTGTGTCGCGCTGAAGCGTCTGTCGGATGCACAGGCGGACAGCGATCATATCTGGGCCGTGATCAAAGGATCGGCAATCAACAATGATGGTGCGGCGAAGGCAGGCTACCTCGCGCCTTCGGTAGATGGGCAGGCGCAGGCGATTGGCAAAGCGTTGCAGGCCTCTGGCGTGCCCGCTGACCAGATCGAGTTAATCGAGTGTCACGGCACGGGCACATATCTAGGCGATCCCATCGAGGTTGCTGCGCTGACAGAGGCGTACCGCGAACAGACCGACAAGGTCGATTATGCGCGCATCGGATCAGTCAAGACGAACATTGGGCATCTGGATACGGCGGCAGGTGTAACGGGGCTGGTCAAGGCATCGTTGGCGCTTCATTACGAGGCCATGCCGCCCTCATTGGGGTATGAAGCGCCGAACCCTGCGATTGGGTTTGAAGGCAGTCCGTTTTCCGTCAACGCAGCACTCACGCCGTGGCCTCGCCGCAAGACGCCGCGCCATGCCGCGATCAATGCGCTGGGGGTGGGCGGTACAAATGCCCATGCGATTTTGGCTGAAGCGCCCGAGCGTGCGGCGTCAGAAGAAAGCGATTTCCCGTTCCACGTCTTGTGCATCTCTGGCCGCTCCAAGGCTGCGCTGGACGCCAACACGGCTGCCTTGGCCGCGCATTTGCGCAACCATCCCGAGCAAGAGTTGGCTGACGTGGCCCATACGCTTAAAAACGGACGGCGCGGATTTGAACGCCGGCGTGTTGTCGTCGCCGAGAGCCATGCCGAGGCCGCAGACCTGCTTGAGGCTGGAGATACCCTCCGTGTGTTCACGCATGAGCGATTGGGCGTAGCGCCCGAGGTCGTGTTCATGTTCCCCGGTGGTGGCGCGCAATACCCTGACATGGCGCGTGATCTATACGAGACCGAGCCTGCATTTGCCGAGGCGATGGATCGTGGCCTCGACCACCTCGCACCTCAAGTCGACTATGATATTCGTGCGCTCTGGCTGCCTGAGGCGGACAGGGATGCCGCCGTCGAGACGCTCAGGAAACCTTCCACGCAACTGCCATTGATTGCGATTGTAGAATATGCGCTGGCGCAGCTGTGGATGAGTTGGGGCGTGAAGCCTGCCGCGATGGTTGGTCATTCGATGGGAGAAAATGTAGCCGCTTGTCTGGCGGGCGTGATGAGCTTCGAGAACCTGATTGATCTCGTTCTGTTGCGAGGGCGCTTGTTCGATACTGTGCCTGCGGGCGGGATGCTGAGCGTGCCGCTGTCGCTGGAGGCACTTAGAACATATCTCAGCGATGATCTTGACATTGCGAGCGTCAACGGCCCTGAACTCACGGCGATTTCCGGCCCCGATGCGGCGCTGGTTGCACTAGCCGCGCGGCTGGGCAAGGACGAAATCGAGAGTCAGCGCATCGCAATTGATATCGCAGCACACAGTCGGATGCTGGAGCCGATCTTGGCCGAGTACCGCGCTTTCCTCGCCCGTCTTGATCTCCAAGCGCCGCGCATGCCTTTCATGTCAAACCGAACGGGTGTGGCGATCACTGCTGCGCAAGCGACGGACCCTGACTACTGGGTTGAACAGCTGCGCAACACAGTCCATTTCGCTGATTGCATCGAGACATTAAGCGCCCATGAGGGCCGAGTGTTCCTCGAAGTTGGCCCCGGTAAGGCGCTGTCCTCGCTGGCGCAAATGTCGCCAAACGTGAAGCCTGCCCAAGTGCTCAGCTCCCTGCGCCATCCCGATCAGGAGATCGCGGATGATATGTATTTTATGGGCATCATCGGGCGTCTTTGGGCTTGCGGGGTTGAGGCCGACTGGGATCAGATTTGGGGTGAGGCGCGGCGCAACCGTGTGCTGTTGCCCACTTATCAGTTCCAGCGAAGCCCTTATTTTATCGAGCCAGCGACTCAGGTTGCTACGGTGACAACTCCCGCAGTTACGCGGGTGGATGATATGTCCGATTGGGGCGCTGTTCCCAGCTGGCGTGCGCAGTATGCCGATGTGGATGCGGATATCGAGGCCGCATTGGCAGGGGCTTCGGATGAAGAATGGTTGGTCTTTGCGGACGACGGCGGTGTTGCGGCAGAGGTTATCGCGCGGCTTGAGGGCGCGGGTGCTTTTGTGTCCGTCGTGCGCAGTGGTGACAGTTTCGCCGATCTCGGTACGGGGCAATTCACTCTTGCGCCCGAACAGGGGCGGGACGGCTATGACGCGCTTATGGATGCGCTTGCGGGTGCGGAAAAAACACCCACGCGGATCGCCCATTTCTGGGGTGTGACGCAGGGCGATGATCACCGTCCCGGAAGCAGCTTTTATGACCGGATGTTGGAGCAGGGCTTCTACAGCCTGCTGTGGTTGGGCCAAACTTTGGCTGAGCGCGAGGATGTAGCCCCGACCCATCTGAGTGTGTTTACCAACGGTGCGGCCCGTGTCGCGTCCGAGCCGCTGCCTTACCCCGAAAAGGCGATGATTAGCGGTCCTGCGGGTGTGATACCTCACGAGATCGCAGATGTGACGGTGGCCACGATTGATATTGTGCTGCCGAAACTGCCTGGGCCAAAAGGGTTGTTTCAAACGGCGCAAGAGCCTGTGGATGATATCACCGATGCCCTGCTTGAGGAGCTGTTGGCAACCCCGGCCAATGGGGTCACGGCTCTGCGTGAGAGCCGCCGTTATGTACAAGGATACCGCGCACAGCGTTTGGCAGCGGCTGAAAAGCCCGTGATCAAACGCGGTGGCACCTATCTGATTACGGGTGGTTTTGGTGGCATCGGCCAGACAATTGCGGCCGATCTGCTGTCCTCGCATGATGCCCATGTTGTGCTACTCAGCCGCCATGCTCTGCCCCCGCGCGAAGCATGGCCGCGTGTCCTGCAAACAATCCACGCCAGTGACGCAGTGGCACGGCGCATCCGTGCGATGCAGCGCCTTGACGCACTTGGTGGAACTGTCGAAGTCGCCGCAGCTGATGTGATCAACGTGGCGCAGATGCGCAAGGTCATCGACAGTCTGCGGGCACGGGGACCGATTGACGGCGTGATCCATGCCGCTGGTGTGCTGGATGATGCGCCAATGCTGGGCAAGACGCAGGCGCAGGTCGATGCGGTGCTGGCGCCAAAGGTGCAAGGCTTGCGCGTGTTGGACCAGTTGCTTCCCGATGGCAGTGTGGATCTGTTGGTGCTATTTGCTTCCACCTCCACCGCGACCCGTTCTGCGGGGCAGGTGGATTACGTGGCGGCCAACGACTACCTCAACGCCTTTGCTAAAGCACGGGCAGGTGCCAAGACCCGCGTGATTGCCGTGAACTGGGGCGTTTGGGCCGATGTTGGTATGGCGGCGGAGGCCGTGGGCCAAGAGCCTGCCGAGACATTGCCGCCGCGCGCGATTGACGCGCCGCTGCTCGATACGATTGAGGTCTTGCAAGATGAGACACGCTTTGCTGCCAACCTCACGGCGTCTGATGATTGGGTGCTGGACCAGCACCGGATGAGTGACGGCAGTGCTGTGATGCCCGGCACAGGAATGGTCGAAGCGCTGGCGCAATCGGCTGTTGGTGCTGGTCTTTCCCTTCCGATCACGCTGCGCGATCTGTATTTTTTGCGCGCTTTTGATGCGCCCGAAGGGCAGATGCGCCAGATGCGTATCTCGCTTGCGCGGCAACAGGGCGGTTTTGCCGCAAGCCTTCTGAGCGATTGCATGCTTGAAGGCCGTGTCGGCTGGCAGGCGCATGTGGAGGGGCAGATTGCGGAATCCAAGGCCAAACCGCAGTCAATTGACCTCGAAGCGATCTCCGACCGCCTTGGCGCTGTGGAGGAGCGTGCAGGTGCGCATATGCCAAGCCCACAGGAGGCGCATTTGCGCTTTGGTCCGCAATGGCAGGTGATCCGTGCGCGACAAATGGGGGAGCGCGAGGGCTTGGCCCGTTTGATGCTGGACGCACCTTTGGAGGCGGGCCAGATATTGCACCCCGGTCTGATGGACTTGGCGACAGGTTGGGCGATTGAGTTGGCTGAGGGCTATGACGGCGCGGACCTTTGGGTGCCAATGTCTTATGGCGAAATTACGGTGCACCGTGCCTTGCCGACCGAGATTTATAGCCACATGCAACTGCGGGCCTCCGGTGCCGACGATGCGCGCTTTGACGTGACGATGTATGACCCGCAGGGTGCCGTTCTTGTGGAGGTGCGTGATTTTGCGATGACGCGCCTCAAGGGTGGATTTGCTGCCCAAGCAGCGCCTTTGCGCGCCTCCGAGGTGATCTTTGACGAGGATGCGCAGAGTGATGCGCGTCCGCAGTCTGATGCGGAGGAACGGCTGGCCTATCTGGTGTCCCAAGGGATTACAGCGGCTGAGGGGCCAGAGGCGTTGGCGCGGGCACTGGCGCTGGATGTGCCGCAGGTCTATGTGTCCTCGCTGCCGTTGCATGCTCTCATTGCAGCGGCGGACACGCCTCCGCGCGAGATGCCAAAGGGGCAAAGTTTCGAGCGGACCGATCTGGAGGGGTTTGTTGCCCCTGTTGGTCCTGTGCAAGAAGCACTGGCGCAGATGTGGTCGACGCTGCTCGGAGTCTCGCCTGTTGGCGTGGATGACAGTTTCTTCGATCTTGGCGGTCATTCCCTGATCGCGGTACGCCTGTTTGCCACCGTCAAGCGGGAGTTCGGGGTAGAGTTCCCGATCTCGGTTCTGTTCGAGGCGCCGACGATTGCGGATATCGCCGAACGGATCACTGCCCAGACCGGCGAAATTATCAGCAGTGACGTGCAAGAGGCATCGGCCAAGCCGCAGTTCATCCATCTGGTTCCGCTCAATGGTGTAAAGCCAAATGTCGCTGCACCGCTGTTTGTTGTGGCGGGGATGTTTGGAAACGTGCTGAACCTGCGCCATCTGGCGCTGCAATTCGGGCAGGAGCGGGCGGTGTATGGTCTGCAAGCACGCGGACTGCTCGGGAATGATGCGCCCCATGAGACGGTGGAGCAGGCGGCCAAGGATTACATCGCGGAAATCCGTCAAGTGCAGCCTTCGGGGCCTTATCTGCTGTCGGGCTTTTCAGGCGGGGGCATCACGGCCTATGAGATGGCACAACAGCTTAAGGCGGCGGGGGAAGAGGTTGCTGTATTGGCGCTGCTGGACACGCCACTGCCGGTACGGCCGAGCCTAAGTAAATCGGACAAGGCGCTGATAAAAGTTGCGGAATTGCGTGAGAAGGGGCCGAAGTACTTGGCCGAATGGGTGCAAAACCGCATCGCGTGGGAACAGGCCAAGCGTCAAGGCAAGGCCGAAGTGACCACTGCCACCCAGTTTAACAATACCAAAATCGAGGCCGCGTTCCTGCGCGCTGTCGCGCAATATCAAACGCCCATTTGGAACGGCTCGATGACTCTGCTGCGCCCTGTGTTGGACCGCCGTTTCGCGGTGAGCGGGGGAAAGTGGGTCAGTGAGGCGCGTGAATATGTCTTTGAGGATAACGAGTGGATGCAATATGCCTCCCATTTGCGGGTGATCGAAGTGCCCGGTGATCATGACAGCATGGTGCTCTCGCCCAATGTTGTGGTCATGGCCTCTGAGCTGCGCGAAGTGATCGCTGAAGCGCTCACTGATGATGCGCCGCGCCGCGCGACGGCGGCGGAGTAGGTCCATGTCCCAGCCAACTGTCCTTTGCATTTTGCTAAATTTTCGCACGGCTGCCATGACCCTTCAGGCGGCAGAGGCAGCTTTGGCAGATCTGCATACTGTGGGCGGTGAGCTGGTGATTGTGGACAATGCCTCAGGCGACGGCTCGTATGAGATGATCGCGCGCGAGGTTGCAGCGCGTGGCTGGAGTGAGGGCGGATTGGTCCGAGTCGTGGCTTCACCCGTGAATGGCGGTTTTGGCGCAGGCAATAACATCGGTTTGCGAATGATGCTGAGCGATGGGCGTAGGCCGGATTATTATTACATCCTCAATTCCGATGCCTTCCCCGACGCTGGATGCACAAATGCGCTGATGGACCACCTTGAGACCACCCCGCAAGCGGGGATCGCATGTAGCCATGTGCGCGGCGAGGATAACGAGGTGCATACCACTGCGTTCCGCTTCCCCAGCATTGCGGGTGAATTTGTGGGCGCAGCCCGTCTGGGTCTCATCGAGCGATTCCTGCCTGAAGCTCCGGTCCCGCTGCCGCAACCGCAGGCCACCTGTCAGGTGGATTGGAGCGCGGGGGCCAGCATGATGATGCGCGCCACGATGCTGGACCAGATAGGCACTTTCGACGAGATGTTTTTTTTATACTTTGAGGAAACCGACCTTTGTTTGCGCGCCGCTCGGGCGGGGTGGACCAGCTGGTATGTGCCCGAGAGCCGCGTTGTACACATCGGTTCCGTCTCGACGGGAATGAAGACCACGCGGCGTATGCCATCCTATTGGTACGATTCGCGTCGACATTATTTCATTAAGAACCACGGGCGGGTCTATGCAGCTGTGGCTTTGACCGCTCATTTGTTCGGTGGTGTCCTGCACCGTTTGCGTATGGGTATTGCGGGTAGGCCACCCCAAGACCCGCGCTGGTTCTTGCGTGATCTGATCACCCATGCCGCCACCCCGTACCGTTTGTCCCCGGAGGACCGCTCATGACTGCCCCATTCAATGCTGATGCCTTTTCTTGCGTGATCCTTGGGGATCAATCGCTGACCATTGCCTGTGCGGATATGATTGTTGCGGGCGGGCATAGTGTTGCGGCCGTTGTGACCACGGATGCGGATGTGCGCGCTTGGGCGGAAGGGCAGGGCGTGCGCGTTCTGGCCAAACCTGCCGATCTGACTGAGGCGGGACTGGATCCATTTGATTGGCTTTTGAGCATTGCGAACCTGCGGATTATTCCCGAGGCGGCACTGGTGCTTGCCAGCAAAGGTGCGGTGAACTTCCACGATGGGCCGCTTCCGCGCTACGCTGGTTTGAACACGCCTGCGTGGGCGATCATCAATGATGAAGCACAACATGGTGTGAGCTGGCACACGATTGAGGGCGGTGTGGACGAGGGCGATTTGCTTGCCCAAGAGCTGATCGATATCGCAACGGATGAGACGGCGTTCAGTCTCAACTCCAAATGCTACGGCGCGGGCATGGAGAGCTTTGGTCGCGTGATGGTGCAGCTGGAAGCGGACGCGCTGGAGCGTGTGGCACAGGATTTGAGCCAACGCAGCTATTTCGCGCGCGATCAGCGGCCTGCCCGGTTAGGGCTGATTGATTTTAGCCAAACCACGGCGCAGATTTGCGCATTGCTGCGCGGTCTGGATTTCGGCGGGTATTGGAACCCGCTGGGCGTGGCTAAGATTTCCAGCGGTGAGGCGGTGTTCGCTATCTCCAGTGCTGTCGCTGCGGAAGGTGCGGGTGCTGTGGGTGTCATTCTGGAGGCGGATGCAGCCCGCATCGTCGTCGCTACCTCTGATGGTGCCGTGGCGCTGGAGGGTTTGACTGCGCTGGCGGGTGCTGCTTTGCCCGTGGTCGGAACGCAGCTTGATCAAGTGTCCTCGACCCATACCGACGCGCAAGAAGCGTTGCTCCATGACGAGACCTACTGGCGGGCCAAACTGGCGGCGCTGGATGCGCTGCCTGTGCCATTGGCGCAAGGGGCGGCTTCTGCAGTCTGGACGCAGCGGGAAGTTGCGATCAAAGCGGATATGTCGAAGAGTGAGGCCCTTGCAATTGTTCTGTCCGTAATGCGCTTGGGGGCGGGGCTGGAGGCTGGCGATGTTGGCTATGCCGTGGTGCCTGTCCTTTCAGGATTTGCCGCTGAGTGGGTGCCGCTGCGCAGTGATGCGCCGCTTGAGCCACAGCTTGAGCGGATTGCCAAGACAGGGGGCTTTGCTACCGATCTGGCGCTGCGGGATGCATCGATTAGTGTTGAAGCCCCTGCGATTATGGTTGCGGATGCGCCCATTTCGGGCAGCACGCTGACGGTGCAGATCAGCGATAGCTCGGTCACGCTGCATGGTGATAGCGGTCTGTTGCATGAGGCTGCGATGGATATGATCGCGGCGCGGATCGCACACGCCCTGAGCGGTGGGGCTGGCCTGCCCGAAGCCGAGCGCACGGCTCTGTTAGATACATGGAACGCAACGAAGACGGATTATGCTGCAAGGCCGATCCATACTGAATTTGAAGCGCAGGTTGCGCGCACGCCGGATGCCATAGCGCTGGTGTTTGAAGACGAGGAGCTTAGCTTCCAAGCGCTGAACAAGGCGGCGAACAAGCTGGCGCACCGATTGATCCACGAGGGTGTTTCAACGGGAACGCCTGTGGGTCTTGCGACCTCGCGTAGTACCGATCTGTTGATTGGTGCGCTGGGCATTTTGAAGGCAGGGGGTGCCTATGTACCGCTTGATCCTGCGTACCCTGCCGACCGGATTGCGCATTACATCGCAGACAGCGGCGCGCCGGTGATTGTGACGCAATCCGCACTGGCGGATACGCTGCCCAAGGGGGATGCGACGCTGTTGGTTCTTGATACAGATAGCGCGCTTGCGTCCGCTTCTGACACCAACCCGGGTGCGGGCGCGGATGCGGATACGCTGGCCTATCTGATCTATACTTCCGGCTCTACAGGTACGCCCAAGGGTGTGATGGTGGGTCACGGCAATGTCGCCAACTTCTTTGCCGGTATGGACCAGCGGATCGAATATAGCGCAGGGGATGCGTGGCTCGCTGTGACCAGCCTGTCGTTTGATATCTCCGTACTGGAGCTGTTTTGGACCTTGTCGCGCGGTTTTAAACTGGTTCTGGCGGGCGATGACAGTCGGACCGAGTTGTCGCGTGGACCCATCGCAGTGTCGGACCGCAAGATCGACTTTAACCTGTTTTATTGGGGCAATGACGATGGTGTCGGCCCAGAGAAATACCGCCTTTTGCTGGAGGGTGCCAAATTCGCCGATGCCAACGGGTTCAACGCGGTTTGGACGCCGGAGCGGCACTTCCATGCGTTTGGCGGCCCTTATCCAAATCCCTCGGTCACTGGTGCTGCGGTGGCGGCTGTGACCCAAAACCTCGCCGTGCGCGCAGGGTCCTGCGTGGCCCCCTTGCACCATCCCGCACGGATCGCGGAGGAATGGGCGGTCATTGATAACCTCACGAACGGGCGTGTGGGTCTGGCCATCGCAAGCGGTTGGCAACCGGATGATTTCGTGTTGCGCCCCGAAAATACGCCGCCAAACAACAAACCCGCGATGTATGCTGCGATTGATCAATTGCGGAGCCTGTGGCGCGGTGAGACTGTCAATTTTCCGACAAAAGACGGTAAGGGCTTTGACGTGCTGACCCAGCCGCGTCCTGTGTCCAAGGAACTGCCCGTTTGGGTGACCACTGCGGGCAACCCTGACACGTGGCGCGAGGCGGGGGAGATCGGTGCGAATGTGCTGACCCACCTGTTGGGGCAATCGGTGGCCGAGGTCGCGGATAAGATCAAGATTTACCATACCGCCCTGCGCGGTGCGGGCCATAATCCGGCTGATTTCAAAGTCACGCTGATGCTGCACACGTATCTGGCGGAGACACGTGAGCGTGCCGAGGAAGTTGCGCGCGAACCCATGAAGGATTATCTGCGCGCGGCGGCGGGTTTGATCAAGCAATACGCTTGGGCTTTCCCTGCGTTCAAGCGGCCCAAGGGGGTGAACAACGCCTTTGAGATGGACCTTGGCGGGTTGGAAGATGAAGAGCTGGAAGCGATCCTGGAATTCGCTTTCCAGCGCTATTTTAACGACAGCGGGATGTTTGGCACCATTGACGACGCGGTGGCGCGCACCGAAGAACTCAAGCGCATCGGTGTGGATGAAATTGCCTGTCTCATCGACTATGGCATTGCCGTGGATACGGTGCTGGAGGGCTTGACCCCGCTGGCCGAAGTGCTGGCGCGGGCGAATGCAGGATCGGCGCTTGAGGAGGACGACTTCTCACTGGCCGCACAGTTGATGCGCCACAAAGTGAGCCATATGCAATGCACGCCGTCGATGGCGCAAATGCTGGTGATGAACGACGAGACGCGTCATGCGCTGTCTGGTGTGAAGGAGCTGATGGTCGGGGGCGAAGCATTGCCCGGTGCTTTGGCCGCCGAGCTCTTAGAGGTCTGCGGTGGGCGGGTGCAGAATATGTATGGCCCGACCGAAACGACAATCTGGTCCACGACGCAAGTGGTGACCGAGGCCGAGAGCACAGCCGCAATCGGGACGCCTATCGCGAACACGCAGGTTTACGTGTTGGATGAGGCACTTGCCCCGCGCCCTGTGGGCGTTGCAGGAGAGCTCTATATCGCTGGTGATGGTGTAACCCACGGCTACCACGCGCGGCCCGAGATGACGGCAGAGCGGTTTGTGGACAATCCGTTTGGAGCGGGACGCATGTACCGCACGGGTGATCTGGCGGCATGGCGCGCGGATGGTACGCTTGGTTTTATGGGCCGTGCGGATGATCAGGTGAAAATCCGTGGTCACCGGATCGAGCTGGGTGAGATCGAAGCGGCATTGGCAGCACAAAGCGGGATTGCCCAAGCGGTTGTTGTGGCGCGCGATGCACCAGGTGGTGCGCAGCTGGTCGGCTATGTTGTTGGGACGGGTGTGAACGAGGATGCCTTGCGTCGTGCGTTGAGCGCGCGCCTCCCCGACATTATGGTCCCTGCGCGGATCGTCGAGGTGGCGCGTATGCCGCTGACGCCGAACAAGAAAATTGACCGCAAAGCACTGCCCGCACCTGCGCCAAAGGCAAGTGGTGCTGTAAGCACTGATACCGAAGTCGCCCCCGAGGGCAGTACCCAAGCGGCGATTGCAGCGGTGTGGAGCGCTATTTTGGGTGTCTCAAACATCCGTGCGTCCGATAATTTCTTTGCACTGGGCGGCCATTCGTTGTTGGCAGTTCAAGCACACCGCGACATCAAGGCGGCACTCGGCGTGGAGAAGTTGGGGATCACCGATATTTTCCGCTTCCCCACCCTCGAAGGGCTGGCGGCACATCTGGACAGGGGCAAGCCCGTCGCGCCCGCTGCGCCTGCAGCAGAAGACACGCCCGTCAAGACCGAGACAATGTCAAAACGCCGTGCCATGCGCGCTGGTCGGTCCAAGGCGGGTTCGTGAAGCCTGACCCAGCCCTTGTTGCGGCGCTCACGCGAGAAATTTTGCCACAGGGTTTAGGGGTCGCGGCGGGCGATCCTGCCTGTATGCCGTCGGTCGTTGATCCTTCGGAGGCCAGAGTTGTCAGCGCGGCTGTGGAGTGCCGGAAAATAGAATTCCACGCAGGGCGTGCGGCAGCACATGCGGCGATGACCGCATTGGATATGCCATCTCAACCCGTTCTGATGGCGGATGACCGTGCGCCGATCTGGCCAGAGGGGATTACGGGGAGCATTTCACACAGCCAAACCGCATGTGTAGCGGCGGTGGGCACCACGTCCGAGTGGGCTGGCATCGGTGTTGATTTGGAGGAGGCCGCACCGCTGGATCCGTTGTTGATCGTGGAGGTCTGCACCAAGGCGGAGCGACAGTGGTTGGGACAGCAACCTGTTGGGGAGCGCGGATTGATGGCAAAGCTTATATTCTCGGCCAAAGAAGCAACCTACAAGGCGCAATATCCGGTGACGGGGCGGTTGTTCGGGTTTGAAGGTGTGGAGCTTTCGATTGACCGTAAGAGGAGCCGTTTTGAGGCTTGTTTTCGCACCACACAAGGACGATTCACCGCCGGTGAAATTCTGCATGGTCGGTATGCCCACGCAGCGGGGCTGCTTGTCACGGGCGTCGCCATTAGGCACTCTAGGCAGACATGAATGATCAACTGTTGAAGGAGCGTTTGGCATGGTGACACGGCGAAGCATATTGCGGATTGGCGCAGGTGCGGCCATCGCCGTTGGTGCTGGGATGGTGGGCGTTGGTGGCTCGCGCATCTGGCGTGTCTCAAAAGCGCGCAAAAGCTATGCGCAGACCTTGCCAGCCCCCGACGGACCGCTAAACGTTTTCCACCTTGGTCACTCATTGGTTGGGCGCGATATGCCCGCAATGCTGGCGCAGCTCTCGCCAGAGGGGCACGGCTATGCCAGCCAGCTGGGATGGGGCACACCGCTGCGCGCGCATTGGTATCCCGATGTGCCGGTGAACGGGTTCGAGACAGAGAACGACCACCCCAAATTTCTGCCTGCACGTGAGGCGTTGGAGAGTGCCGGCTTTGATGCTGTCGTTCTGACCGAGATGGTCGAGCTGACCGACGCGATCCGCTATCACGACAGTCCTGAGTATCTGGCGAGTTGGGCAAGCTTGGCGGGTGATGCGCGGCCCGATGTGCGGCTCTACGTCTATGAGACATGGCACAATACCGATGATGCGGCAGGTTGGCTTGCGCGGATTGACAGTGATTTTGAGAATCTGTGGATGGAGGGGATGACGCTGCCTGCGGCGGGGCATCTCGGCGTGCCGATCTATGTGATCCCTGGCGGGCAGGTCTTGGCCGCATTCGTGCGCGCGGTCGAGGCGCAAGGCGGTGTTGGCAATATCGACAGCCGCGATGCTTTGCTGGCCCGCACGCCTGAAGGGGAGGTGGACACGATCCATCTGAGCGACTTGGGTGCTTACCTCATCGCACTTACCCATTATGCGAGCCTTTACCAGCGTAGCCCTGTAGGTCTGCCGTTGGCACTTATGCGGGCGGACAGGAAGGTGGCGGATGCACCGGATGCGGACGCAGGGGCGCTGATGCAGCAGGTGGTGTGGGATGTGGTCCGCTCCAATCCCTATAGCGGCATATCAGCATGAGCGATCTGGCAAGTACGATCTTCTCGGTGGTGATGGTGGGTCACAGCCTGTTTGGCACCACCAGCCCCGATATGCTGGAAGCAGCACTGAGCGAGACCAGCGCGCAAGTCGAGGTGCGCGAGCAGATCATCAACGGTGCGCCGCTCAAGTATAACTGGGATAAGTCGAACGAGGCGCAGGGCATTGATGCGCGCCAGGTGTTGCCGCAGGGCAAGACGACCGATCTGATCCTCACCGAAGCGATTCCACTGGCCAATCACCTGCAATGGAGCGAGACCGAGATTTACGCCCAAGCCTTTGCTGGCCTCGCGCTGAGCGGCAAGGCGGATGCACGGGTGTTCGTGCAAGAAACCTGGCATAGCCTCAAGAGCGGCACTGGCGAAGCGGTTGAATTTGATGACAAAGCTGCGACGCCATGGCGTGTGCGCTTGCAAGAAGATTTAGCTGACTGGGAAGGCATTGTAGCGCTCTTGCGTACGGGGCAACCGGATGCTGAGACGCGGGTTCAGTTAATCCCTGCAGGTCAGGCACTTGCGCGGCTGGATGATGCGATTGCAGCGAACGAAGTGCCTGGCCTTACCAGCATTGCGGATGTGTTTTCTGATGATATTCACCTCAATGCGCGGGGCCATTACTTTGTCTCTTTGGTGCAATATGCAGTGCTGACGGGGGCCAGCCCTGAAGGGCTGTCGCATATTGTGAAGGACCGTTTCGGTAAGCAATTTGACGGACCTGATGCCGAAATGGCAGAGGCGATGCAGCGTGTGGCATTTAATGCAGTTGAAGCGTATCGCGGGGGCGAAATTGCACAAGCTCCGGTGAGAGCCGCCGCCGCAGTTGCACCCGTCCAGCCGCGTGTGCCCCCTGAGCCGGAAGCAGTGCCAGAACCCGTACCCGCCGAGAAACCTCCTGCGCCTGCGCTTGCACCGCAAACTGTAGCACCTGAAGCAGCCGCAGCTTCGCGTGAAGCGCCAGCAGGGGCTATCGCCGTGGGCCTTGGGGCCGTAACCGATTGGGCGGCGCAGCAGCCGTTTCTAGACGTGATGAAAACTGCGCGCCCGTGGCTTGGGCATCTCAAGAACCAGTTTGGCGGGATCGAGTACGACGCGTTGGTCGAGGGTAATCATATTGACAGCAATGGTTGGGTAAAAAGCCTGCCGCGCCGCGCTGCATCGGTTGGCACCTTGATCCTGACCGATCTGCCCGAGGCGGCGGCGCCCTCGCTTGAGGGGCGCTATGTGCTGCGGTTTGACGGAGCGGGAGTGATTGAGCCCACAGGCCGGACGACGAACATTCGCTATAAGCGTGGCGAGGTGCGCTTTGACTACACCCCCGGTCCGGGCAGTGTAGAATTGCGCATCCAACGGACCAACACGGCCAATCCTTTGCGCAACATTACCGTGGTGCGCGAGGACCGGTTGGAGCTGTTTGACAGTGGCGCTTTGTTCAATCCTGACTGGACGGCGCGCATGGCCACCTTTGATACCCTTCGGTTTATGGATTGGATGGAGACGAACAACTCGACTCAAGCGCGCTGGGACAACCGTCCGTTGGTCACCGATGCCAGTTGGGCGGATAAGGGTGTGCCGCTGGAGGTGATGCTAGCGCTGGTCAATATTTTGGGCAAGAACGCGTGGTTCAACATGCCGCATCTTGCCGATGACGCCTATGTGCGTAAATTTTCCCGCATGGTGCAGGACAGATTGGACCCGACGCTGACGGCTTATGTCGAGTACTCCAACGAGGTGTGGAATTTCCAGTTTGCACAAACCCGTTGGGCCGATGCGCAGGCGCAAGCGCGCTGGAACACGGCGGAAGTGGGTACACAATTTTACGCCATGCGCGCGGCCGAAGTGGCGCGGATCTGGTCGCAGGAGTTTAGCGCAGGGCAGGCAAAGCTGGTCAATGTAATCTCGACCCAGACAGGCTGGCTTGGGTTGGAAGAGAATATTCTGAACGCACCGCTGGTCGTGGCCGAAGGGCAACCAAAGCCATCGGAAGCCTTTGATGCCTATGCGGTGACGGGGTATTTCGGCGGTATTTTGGGGCTGGAAGCGCGGGGGGAGCAGGTCAGAGGCTGGTTGGACGAGAGCCTTGTGCGCGCGGTGGATGCGGCCGAGGCAGAAGGGTTGACAGGGGCGGACCGACAAAAGGCGATTGACGCGGCGCAGTATGATTATGCTACAGCATTGGCAGCCCAAGAGTTGACCGATGGGTCCGTGACGGGGCAGACCGTGGATACAGTCAGCGATTTGGCGGAGCGGGTCTGGCCCTACCATGCCGAGGTGGCCCAGAATGCAGGGCTAGAGATGATTATGTACGAGGGCGGCACCCATATCGTGGGCATCGGCGCGCAAGTGGATGACGATCGCCTCGCAAGGTTCTTCCAGCATCTCAACTACACGCCTGAGATGGGTGTGCTCTATGCTGGTCTGCTCAAGGGGTGGGCCGAATCAGGTGGGCGTTTGTTTAACGCCTATGCCGATGTCTATGTCCCGACGAAATGGGGCAGCTGGGGCGCGTTGCGGCATCTTGATGATAGCAATCCGCGCTGGGATGCACTGGTAGCTGGTCAGTGAGTGTGGCGTGCAGCATCCTGATCCCTGCTCATAACGAGGTGGGCTACATCGAGCCGTGTCTGGAGGCGCTGCTGGCCAGTGATCCAACAGATGCGCAGGTCGAAGTGATCGTGATGGCCAACGGTTGTACCGATGCCACGGTGAAGGTGGTGCGGACGTACGGGGAGCGCTTCGCCGCCAAAAATTGGCCGTTGAAGGTGCTGGATATCGCCCAAGGTGGCAAGATGGGGGCACTTAACGCGGGCGACGAGGCGGCCCAATATGCTGCGCGAATTTATTTGGATGCGGACGTTCTAGTCTCTCCGCCCCTCATGGCGCAACTTGCCGGAGTGTTGGCTGCAGACGGTCCGCGATATGCCAGTGGCGGCCCGATTGTGGTGGCCGAAGGCAGCGGGTTTACCCAAGCCTATGCCCGGTTCTGGAAGAGCCTGCCGTTTTGCACATATGGCGTGCCGGGCTTTGGTGTGTTTGCAGTGAATTCCGAGGGACGCAAGCGGTGGGGACTGTTCCCGGACATCATCTCTGACGATACATTTGTGCGGCTCAGCTTTGCCCCAAGTGAGCGTGTACGGGTGCCTGCCACCTACCGCTGGCCGATGATTGAGGGTGCACGGCCACTGATCAAAGTCCGCCGCCGTCAGGACGTCGGTGTGGCGGAGGTGAGGGCGCTCTATCCTGCGCTGTGGAACAACCATGACCCGGTGCCCGCAGATGCAGCGCCCCTTTGGCGCCGCGCGCTGCGCGATCCATTCGGGTTTACGGCGTATGCGATTGTCGCGTTGGGGGTGCGGTTGCCACATGCCAAGCAGGAGCGCTGGGCGCGCGGGCGTTAAGCGGCGGCGACGAAGGACGCCAGTTTTGCTGCCTCGGCATCTACGTCATGGCGCTCCAGCACGCGAAGACGTGCTGCTTTGGCCATTTTAGTTAGCTGTTTGGGGGCTGTATTCGCCATGTCCGACATGGCAGCGGCCAAAGCATCTGCATCGCCTGCAGGCACAAGCCAACCGGTTTTATCCTGCTGAACCAGCTCGGGTATGCCCGCGATATATGTGGCGATTACCAGACGTCCGGCGGCCATGGCCTCCATAATCACCATAGGCAGCCCCTCAGCGAAGCTGGGCATCAACAGCGCGTGGGCGTTCTGTAGCTCCTTGAGCAGGCGGACTTCATCGACCCAGCCTGTTAGCGTGATGTGATTAGTAAGGCCGAGGTCCGCAATGCGCGCTTCGATCTCGGGCCGCATTTCACCGTCACCGATAAGGGTGAGGTGGGCATCGGGTTCTGTCTTGACTAGTTCGGCCATAGCATCGAGTGCCAAAAGTTGACCTTTTTGCTCCACGAACCGTCCGATGGTGACAAACCGGGGGCCGCCCTCTGGCAGGGGAAGGGGCGCGGGAAAACGGGCGGGGTCAATGCCGCAATGCACCACTTTGATCTGGTTCCAATGATCGGGCCCGGCCCATCGGCTGAGCTGGCTGCGGCCGTAGCTTGTGATGCCGACGGTGAATTTCGACCGCGCAACTTTCTGGCCCAGCGAGAAGGCGCGGGGGGCGTCAAATTCTTCGGGGCCATGCACCGTGAAGCTGTACGGTGGTCCACCTAGGGCCTCTGCCAGCATCGCAACCATTGCGGCATTGGTGCCGAAGTGTGCGTGCGCATGGGTGGCGTTAGCAGCATTGGACACCTGCGCAACATAGGCAGCCTCAACCAGATAAATCATATGCTTGAGCAGACCCACTTCGGAACGGCGTCCGCAGGCGACGGCAAGTTTCAACGCACCGATAAAACGGGTCGGCGCGGTCAGAAAGTTTTGTAGTGTGGCGCGCAGGAGGGTAAGGATGCCAGCACGCAAAACGTATTGCGTCGACGCTGCTTCTTCCAAGTCCTGCGTATCCACCAGCGGCATGTCACCCGCGCGCATGGCAAGGCGTGTCACCGTATGCCCCTGCGCCTCCAGTGCGCGAATTTCGCGGCGGATGAAGCTGTGGCTGGGTTGTGGATAACTGTTGAGGATGTAGGCGATGTTCAACGGGTGCGTCCTTCGTGTCTCACTTGGGGCCGGTGCGGTGCTTGGCTCTGGCACATGCGGGGGGGGAGCGTTAGCAAGGTTGTAACAGTAAATCCGGAGAGAAATACGGCAAATGGGTGGTATTTTACAGCAATTGCGCGGCGGGCGGTTGATGGCGCGGGTGATGCGCAGCACGTCATGGATATTGCTGGGCTACGGTGGCTCCCAGGGGTTGCGGCTGGCCTCCAACCTGATCCTGACACGGATATTGTTTCCTGAAGCGTTCGGCCTGATGGCGCTGGTGGGGCTGGTGACCGTAGGGCTGATGCTCTTCTCTGACGTGGGTATCGCGCCGTCGATTGCGCAAAGCAAGCGGGGCGATGATCCTGATTTTTTGAACACTGCGTGGAGCATTCAGGTGCTGCGTGGGGTGATCTTGTTCGCCATGGCCTGCGCATTGGCGGTGCCATTTGCCACATTCTATGATGCGCCGGAGTTGGCGAGCTATCTTCCCATTGCGGCCCTTGCGCTGTTGATCACTGGGTTCAACCCCACGCGGATTGAGACGGCACACCGCCACCTGCTTATGGGGCGACTGACGGTATTAGACCTTACAGCGCAGGCGATCGGGATTGTGGTGATGATCGGCCTCGCGTGGTGGTTGCAATCGGTCATGGCGCTGGTGCTGGGGGGCGTGGTGTCAGCGGTGGCCAAGCTGGCGCTGACATGGGCCTACCTGCCCGGTGCGGCGAACCGGTTTCGCTGGGAGCCTGCAGCGGTGCGCGAGCTGGTCACATTCGGCAAATGGATATTCCTCAGCACAGCATTTTGGTTCTTCGCATCCCAGGGGGACCGTGCGGTGCTGGGCAAGTTTCTTAGCCTTGAGAACCTTGGCATTTATAACATTGCCTATTTCCTTGCGGCATTCGCCATGCAACTCGGGACAGCGGTGACAGGCCGCGTGATGGTCCCCGTATACCGCGATGCAAAGCATGAGACGGGCAAGATAGCCAAGCTGCGCTTTGGCATCTCTGGTGTTGTGTTGACGCTGCTGCTGGTCATGGCGGCGGCGGGGCCATGGCTAGTGGGGGTCCTTTATGATCCGCGCTATGCGGCGGGGGGGGCGATTGTAACGCTGCTGGCGGTTGCGCTGATCCCGCAGGTGATCGGGATGAGCTATGATCAGGCTGCACTAGCTGCGGGGGATTCACGCAGGTTTTTTGTCGTCTCAGCCAGCCGTGCGGTGTTCCAGATCAGCTTACTGATCGTTGGGGTGAGCTTTTTCGGGATCATTGGTGCTATTGTCGGAATCGGGCTGGCACATCTGCTGACCCATCCGGTCATCATCTGGCTGGCGCGCACCCATCATGCGTGGGATATGCGCCATGATATTATCTGTGCGACCGTGGCGGGGTCACTGGGCGCATTGATGATCTGGTGGCACTGGGACGCCATTGTGAACCTGTCCGTGCTTGGCTGATCACGGCTGCTTCGCAAGGCGGGCGGTTCGGCCTGCTTTGCCGGCGGCGCGGCGTTTCTCGCGTGCCACACGCCATCTTGAGCTTCGGTATTTGGGTGCAAGCTCGGGGATCGATACCACTGGCATGACACCTGTTTCCCGCTGCATCTGGCGGGCAGAGCGAATGACGGGGCGACGCAATTCAAACAACCAAGCGACTACAAAAGCAATACCTGTCGAGGCCAAAGCACCCATAATTGCGCGCCGTTTTTTGCTCGAGGTGATAGGGTAGTCAGCGACTTGTGCTTCTTCGAGGGTGCTTAACCGTTCTCCTTGAGCGCCAAGTTCGAGGCTAAAGCCGACCTGTGCCTCGTTGCGGCGTGTGGCAATCGTCTCAAGCTGGTCACGCAACAGCTCCATCCGGCGGGCAAAATCAGCGAGAGAGCGTTGTGTTTCCGGCGAGCCCTGAATTGTCTCTTGCAGTTCGTTGCGGCGCTGGTCGAGCAGAGCGCGTTGGTCCGAAAGCGTGCGCAGCTGACTGGCGAGCGCATTCTCTTCACGCGTCACGGTAGAGGCGCGGGCGGAGCGGTCAATTTGAGTGCGTGCCATCTGCATGCTGATAATTTCGCGGTCAAGATCGAGGATCGCCTCGTTTAACTGGGCCACCTCGGACATGCGGAATACTATGCCACCTTCGACGCTGAGGTCGTTCTCGCGGCGGTAGGTTTCAAGCTCACCCTCAAGCTCGGCAATGCTGTCGAGCACGACTTGTTCCTGGTTTTGGAAGAAGGCGAGTGTATCTTTGCTCTGTTCGCGGCGCTGTGCGGCCATCAGGTTGCGGGTCTGCTCGGCGAACTCATGGGCCACATCCCGGGCGAGTTGGGCTTGCTCCATCTGGGCGGTAATCGTGAGGACGGAAATAGTGCCATCATCGGCAAAGCCTTCACGTGCGGCGGCCACCCCATTAATGCTGACGGATTCACGCAACAGCTGAATCTTCTCGCTGGGTTTAAGAGCTACGAGGTTGCCATAAATATCGTATTTTTCAATTATCTGTTGCAGGCTCGTGCGCGCCATGAGCTGTTGCTGGATGAGCTGGAGGCGGCGGGCGGAAGAGCCCTCGACGGTGGAACGGGCGAGATCATCGTTGATCTTGGGCTGTTCGACCTGAATGACTTCGGACGATTCGTACATGTGAACTTGGCTCGCGGCCCAATAGAGCGATCCAATACAGCCGAGCAGAATCACAAACACGATCACACCCATCCGCCGACGGGTCATGTCCAGAAAGTCCTGCCATGTATAGATCGGACCCATAGTCGCCTCGCTTAATCCTGATGTGCTGCCCGTAACACGAATTGCCGCCCATAAAGACGACATTTAGATAGGAGTAAATGTAAATTCAGGCGAATATATGACGTCTTCTGGGCCACACAAATCGCGATGCACAGGTCGCTTAGAACCGCTCGATGCTGGAAGCGCGGGCGCGATTTAGGATCACCCCCAACAGTGGTACCTGTCCGTCCAGAACCCGCTCACATTCCGCTAGATGTTTGGCCATGGTCTGGGTCCCGTCCGAAACAAGCAGGATGCCATCAAGCTGTGGTAGGAAAGCGGAAGTGTCGTCGTATGACAGCAGCGGCGGCATATCATAGAGCACGACATCGGGTTTCAAGGCGGTACGCATTTCCGCAAGGCTAGCAGCGGTTGCAGGATCTTGCATGATCTCGGCAGGGTCCTCTTCGGGGCCAGTGCCAAAGCCAACGGCAAGTGTGTCACTGGTGCGCAGGAAATAATCGCTTATCGCCACATCACCGGCGAGAAAGTCTCTCAGACTGTCGGTTTGGCCCGCGCCCATGTCCAGCGTTTTGGCCAGACCCGGGGCACGCATGTTGAAATCCATCAGCACGATGCGGGATGAGGGAACGCGCGACAGGCTTGCCGCGAGATTGGCAGCGACAAATGTGCTGCCACAGCCCGCGGTGGGCGCTGCTATGCCAATATTTACCCAGCCGGTTTGCTTGATCGTCTGGCGCAGGCGCGTACGCAGCAAATCAAATGCATGCGAGACATCCGTAGTGCGGAAGTCCTCGGCTGCTTGGCTCCCTGCAAGGATGTGCTGATCTGTGCCGGGCATCTGTTCGTGCAGGATACTCCAGAGATCACGTGGTGCCGCAGAGTGGGCCCGGACGGGAGCATCCGCTGCCAGTTCGGCTTCTGCAATGTCGTCCTGTACTGCCGTGGCAAAACGGCGGGGACGGGTAAAGCTGGCCTGTGCCGGAACCATAAGATCACTGCGCGCGGCCAATTCGTCTTCGGCTGAGGATGCAAATGTGTCCTTCATTGGATCATGCTTTCGGAGTTTAGACATAGCCTTGAAATAGGTTATGTGCTTGTGAATTCAACGTTTGGGCGCTCTTAGCACCCGGTTCGGCCCAACATCACACCAACGGTTTTGAAGATGATTGCTATATCGCCCGTCACGGACATCGACGTGTTATACGTCGCGTCCACTTCGTTGCGGAAGGAAAAGCGGTTTTCGTTGCGTTCAGAGACTTGCCACAGACCTGTAATGCCGGGTCGCAAAGCGTAATAATGCTTCGTGTTACCGTACATTGGCAGTTGTTCTGGCATCATGGGGCGCGGCCCAATCAGGCTCATCTCACCCGTGAGTACGTTCCACAATTGGGGCAGTTCGTCTACAGAAGTCGAGCGTAGCAGAGCGCCCACACGCGTGACGCGCGGATCATTGATCAGCTTTTGCTTTTCGTCCCACTCGCGGCGCATTTCGGGATCGCGAGAGAGGTAATCTTCAAGCACTGCATCCGCATCGCGCACCATCGTGCGTAGCTTGAAAATAGAAAAATGCTTGCCCTCTTTGCCAAGACGGTCCTGACGGTAGAAGGGGTTGCCGCCTTCGATCCAGAGGGCAATTGCGCATAGCAACATGATAGGGACAAAGAATGGGAGACTTAGGATCACCAACAGAGTCTCAAGCGCCCGCTTACCGCCGTTGCGGTAAAAGGAGTTCTGATTTGCATCAGGGGCATACTCAGGCTCAGGCAGCGTAAAAAAGGAATCGGACGCGTACGCAATCAGAATGCGCGCGTTCGTCTCACCGTTTGCTGCTGCAAGCCGTCCAAGGCCGTAGCCGGGTTGGTCCGCATCAAATTTCTTCATAGTTCAAAACCCCCCAGGGTCATGCAATCATCAGTGTCGATGCTTCGATACATTCGAAGCATCCGTAATCTTTTAAGTGGCGTCTGCACGGTGCGGCCTTATTGGCAGCTAAGGCGTTGCCGTATTGGCGTCTCTATTATGCAGGGATTCGAATATCCCCGATCTTGTCAAATGCGGAGAAATTTCCGCTTCATGTAAGCTTATGCAGCCGGACGCTGCCAAATCACTGACGCTTTGATAACAGAGTTTTGCCACAATTGACGGTAAATTTTCGAAACAAACTGTTTCACTTGGAGCCGCCTATTAGATATGCACACGTATTGCGAGAAGATTTTAATTTAATGCTTACAATGGGGTATGTGGCAGCCCGTAAGTATGTCGCCATCTCCTATGCCTAGGTACTTACTTATACAATACCTTCCTAGCCTTATAGGAATAATTGACCGAACCCATCCTGCCGAATATCGCTCTACCCTATCGGGTCCAGCGTCGATTGTTGGTACGAATGATGGGAGGAAGAAGTTGTCAAAGCTATCGAAGCGGCGAGTCGATATTGTTAAAAATCCTGGATTCTACAGTGATAGTGATGGGCTATAGCTGGCGGTGAAAGCCACTGGGTCAAAAACCTTGGATACTCCGAACAATGGTATTGGGTCGCCGCCGAGACATCGGGGCGGAGTCTTCATCCTTTGTGTCTCTTGCCGTAGCTCGGGACAAAGCACGCGAACTCCGAAAGATAGGTAGGGATGGAGGTGACCCCTTAGCTGGACGGAACAGAAAGGTCTTAACATTTCGGGAGGTAGCCGAAGAATATCACCGAATCATTGCTGCATCCTTTAGCAGCGATAAACATTGGCGTCTTTTGCTGTCAGGGTTGAAAATACACGCTTACCCAATGCTGGCCGACCTCCCAATACAGAGCACTGTCGTTACGGATGTGAGTAAGGTCCTAGAGCCGAAGTGGACGACAAAGCATGAGACTACGCGGAGGATCAAGCAGAGGTTAGAGGCTATTTTCTACTGGGCGAAAGCTGAGGGACGCTACAAGACAGAAAATCCCTGCGATGGCATAAAGCGGGCTTTAAAGCCACACCGTCGTAAAGCCATTGACCATCAGCTATGCCGTCGAAGCAGTTGCCAGTGTTCTACGCGGAACTCACAGCGCGGGAAAGTACATCAGCTAGGGCGTTGCAATTCATCATCCTCACAGCTTGCCGATCAGGAGAAGTGCGCGAAGCAAGGTGGGGTGAGGTGGACAAAGATGTTTGGACCATTCCAGCTTTGCGAGCCAAAATTCGGCAACCGCATCGAGTGCCGCTGCCGGTGGAAGCTGTTCGTGTAATGGCGCAAATGAAGGGCTTCGACAAAGACCTGATTTTCCTAGTGTTCATTATGGCGGTAAGGAAGGAAAGCGATTGGAACGCCTGCAAGCATGACGGCCCCGAACGCCGCATTCACTGCCCGGCAGGGTATTGCGCAGCAATGTCCCGAAAGGGGGGGGCAGCAGTCACCGGCAGTCAAGCCACATAACCTGCGGTATCAATGAAGCGGTTACGCCGGGGCGTATTGCACAGCTTTTCAGCGGCTTTGAGCTCCGGCTCGCTTCGAATTGTTCGATGTGGTTCAGTTTGGTAGGCGGCTCCGTCTATTGACGTCTGTGAACGCAATGAACGAACAGAATGCGATTCTAGCCAAGCGCCATCGCACCGCTGGATGTATTCAAATTTTAGGATCAGATGTCCCGCTTAGTCGACCACGTAGTTCGACTGCTAAATGACCTGCTTGTACATCAGAGCGTACATCAAAAACCACAGCTACACGTAACCTGTTGGTTTAAAGGCGTGATAAAAGTACCGTGGCAGCCCGTAGGGGAGTTGAACCCCTCTTTTCAGGTTGAAAACCTGACGTCCTAACCGATAGACGAACGGGCCACACTTGGTGAAG
>RCNE010000272.1_pt1 | contig 27857 bp, 28 predicted proteins | sample 2041361 | NCBI WGS metagenome assembly RCNE01 (sample SAMN09708229, study PRJNA481090) | Marine sediment metagenome, whole genome shotgun sequencing project. | reverse complement strand
TCGATGAGGTCGGCGTCGGTTTCAGCGACCCAGTCGGCGCCGGTGAATCCGATGTCGCGAGAGCCCGCCGCGAGCATCTCCACGATGGTCTGCGGCTTGAGGAGCTTGACTTCGTATCCGGGCATCGACGGCACAGGGCGATATCCCCGGGCGCCGGAGCGAAGTTCGAGACCGGCTGCTTCGAGCAGGTCGATAACACCCGCCTGGATGCGTCCTTTGGGGATCGCCAGGTGGAGCGTCGATGAATTGGTGTCGAGAGGCATATGGGACCTTTCCCGCCGTCATCGCGGTCGGGGCACCCATACATGAGAAACGCCGACCACTTGGGTCGGCGTAGGGGGTGTGCTCTTGTCTCTTGCTAGGCGCCCACTATCGACCGACCCGGGATGGGTGGTGATGATGATGATGCGCGTAGACGAAGGGACGGTTCATTGGGGGAGGACCATAGCCCGGCTGTGCCGCGAGGGCAAGCACAAGTCCGACCCCAATCCCACCCTTCAGGCGTCTGGCGTAGAAAACGGCAGGATACTGCCGTTTTCTACGCCAGACGCCTGGGGGCCGGCGAACTGGGACTCGTAGAGCCGGGCGTAGGAACCTGCGAGTTCGAGGAGTTCGTGATGGTTGCCCTGTTCGACGATCTGTCCATCCTCCATAACGAGGATCAGGTCGGCATCGCGGATCGTGGAGAGCCGGTGGGCGATCACGAAGCTCGTCCGATCGGTGCGCAGCGCCGACATGGCGCGCTGGACGAGCACCTCGGTTCGGGTGTCGACTGAACTCGTTGCTTCGTCGAGGATCAGCAGTGCGGGGTCGGCCAGGAACGCCCGTGCGATCGTGATGAGCTGCTTCTCACCCGCACTAATCCGGCCGCCATCATCGTCAACGATCGTGTCGTAGCCGTCGGGCAGAGCGCCGACGAATCGGTCGACGTAGGTCGCCCGTGCCGCCTCCATGATCTCGTCGTTCGTGGCATCGAGACGTCCGTACGCGATGTTGTCCTTGATCGTCCCTTCGAACAGCCACGTGTCCTGGAGGACCATGCCGGCCTGTGAACGGAGATCGTTCCGGTGCATCGTGGCGATGTCGATACCGTCGAGAGTGATATGTCCGGAATCCAGGTCGTAGAACCGCATGATGAGGTTGACGAGCGTCGTCTTGCCTGCGCCGGTCGGTCCGACGATCGCGACGGTCTGGCCGGGGTCGACGTGGAAGCTCACGTGTTCGATCAGCGGCTGATCCTCGAGGTACCGGAACGAAACGTCGTCGAACGCCACGCGGCCGTGGGTGACGGTCGGTGTCTCCTCCGGTTCGTCGTCTGCCGGTTCGTCTTCGGCATCGAGGAGTTCGAATACCCGCTCGATCGAGGCCACGCCGGATTGCAGGATGTTGGCCATCGAGGCGACCTGTGTGATGGGCCGGGTGAACTGACGGGAGTACTGGATGAACGCCTGCACGTCCCCGAGACTCAGCGTTCCGCTCGCAACCCTGAGGCCGCCGATCACGGCGATGACCACGTAGTTCAGGTTCCCGATGAACATCGCGATCGGCATGATCAGACCCGATAGGAACTGGGCGCCGAAACTCGCGTCGTACAACCCTTCGTTTTCAGCCTCGAACGACTCCTGCACTTCGCTCTGGCGGCCGAACACCTTGACGAGAGCATGTCCTGTGAAGGCCTCTTCGACCTGGGCGTTGAGATTGCCGGTCCGCCGCCACTGGGCGACGAACTTCGTCTGTGATCTCCGCATGACGAGGCTGGCGAGGAGCATCGTCAGAGGGATCGTCACGAGAGCGATCAGGGCGAGGCTCCATGAGATGGAGATCATCATCGCGAACACGAACACGATCGTGAGGAGCGAGGTGAGGAGTTGGCTCATCGTCTGTTGGAGACTCTGGGAGACGTTGTCGATGTCGTTTGTGACCCGACTCAGGAGCTCGCCGCGCGGCAGCCCGTCGAAATAGCGCAGTGGCAGATGGTTGATCTTGTCTTCGACTTCGGATCGCAGACGCAACATCGTGTGTTGGACCACGTCGTTGAGGAGGTAGCCCTGGAGGAACTGGAACAGGAAGGAGGCCGCGTAGAGAGCGAGGGCGAAGAGAAGGACGTTTCGCAGAGCGGTGAAGTCGATGCCCTGACCCGCCACGAAATCGACGCCGCCCAGCATGGTGGCGATCTGATCCTGACCCCTGGCGCGGACTGATTCGATTGCCTCGGCCCTCGACATTCCGGCGGGGAGCATCTTTCCGACCACGCCGGAGAAGATGATGTCGGTGGCCCATCCCAACACTCTGGGACCGATGGATGCGAGTGCCACACTGACGATTGCGGCGGCGATCACGGCGATGGTCTTCGGAGTTTCGGGCCGGAGACGCTTGACGAGTCTCCGCATAGATGGCCCGAAATCGATGGCTTTCTGGCCGACAGTGCTGCTACCGAAGGGTCCCCGACCGTGTCCGCCACCCTGGACCTCGACCCGTTCGGTCTTCTTCATTGTCGGCGGGGTGCTCATGACACCTCCGCTGCGAGTTGCGAGTCGACGATCTCGGCATACGGGACGCAGGTCTCAAGCAGTTGATCATGGGTCCCGAGGCCGATGATGCCACCGTCCTCCAACACGACGATCTGATCCGCGTCCATGATCGTCGCGACCCGCTGTGCCACGATGATGACGGTGGCGTCTTGCGTCACGCCCTTGAGGGCATGGCGGAGGTTGGCATCTGTCGCGACGTCGAGGGAGGAGAACGAGTCGTCGAACAGGTACAACTCGGGTCGACGGATGAGGGCCCGTGCGATCGCGATTCGCTGGCGCTGGCCTCCGGAGACGTTGGTGCCTCCTTGTGCGATGGAGGAGTCGAGCCCATCGGGCATCGCTTCGACGAACTCGCGGGCTTGAGCGATCTCGAGTGCTTCCCACATCTCGGCCTCGGTGGCATCGGGCTTGCCGTATCGAAGATTGGAGGCGACGGTTCCCGAGAAGAGGTAGATGGTTTGCGGAACAAGGCCGATCTTGTCCCACAGGGTGTCGGGGTCGATATCGCGAACTTCGATGCCGTCGACGAGGATCCGGCCCTCTGTGGCGTCGAAGAGGCGGGGGATCAGGTTGACGAGGGTTGTCTTGCCGGCGCCGGTCGATCCGATCACGGCCGTCGTCTGACCCGGCCGCGCCGTGAACGTGATGCCGCACAGCACCGGATGCTCGGCGCCGGGGTACTGGAAGCCGGCTTCATCGAACTCGACGGTGCTGCTCTCGGGAAGTTCGGTGATTCCGTCTGTCGGTGGCACCACCGACGACTCGGTTTCGAGGACTTCGCCGATGCGGTCGGCGGATACGGACGCTCGGGGGAGCAGCATGAACATGAACGTGGCCATCATCACGGACATGAGGATTTGAATGATGTAGGTCAAGAAGGCAGTCAATGAGCCGATCTGCATCGCTCCAGATTCGACTCTGCCTGCACCGAACCAGAGCACAGCGACGCTCGAGAGGTTCATCACCAGCATTACCGACGGGAAGATCGCAGCCATCCATCGGCCGACATTGATCGACACGCTGGTCAGGTCGGTATTGGCGTCGGCGAATCGATCGGTTTCGAACGGCTCACGGACGAAGGCTCGGATCACCCTGATACCGGTGATCTGCTCTCGGAGAACCAGGTTGACCGTATCGAGTCGCCGCTGCATGACGCGGAACCCAGGCACCATGTGTGACAGGATGAACAAGATGATCAAGCTGAGGATCGGGACGAGCGCGAGAATCAGCCAAGAGAGACCGACGTCCTCGCGTAGCGCCATGAACACGCCGCCGACCATCATGATTGGGGCGGTAACCAGCATGGTGAAGGTCATCAGAACCAGCATTTGGACCTGCTGGACGTCGTTGGTGTTGCGGGTCAGGAGCGAGGGTGCTCCGAAACGTGCCATCTCCCGGCCGGAGAATTCGATCACGCGGTGGAAGAATGCCGAACGAACGTCCCGTCCGAACGCCATGGCAGCCCGGGCACCGAAGTAGACGGCTGCGATCGTGACGGCGACCTGGACCAGGGACACGGCGAGCATCCATCCTCCCATGCGGAGGATGTAGCCGGTGTCACCCTGGAGGACGCCCTTGTCGATGATGTCAGCGTTGAGGCTCGGCAGAGTCAGCGCCGCGAGCGTCCCGATGAGTTGGAGACTGACGACGATCACGATCTCTCGCTTGTACGGCTCGAGGTAGCGGCGGAGGATCTTCACCAACATCAGGTGATCGCTTCCCGGCTCGGTGTGGCGATGCCGTGCAGCAGCATGTCGACGATTTCGGCGGCGCCCGGTTTGGCATCGGGGGCCATCAATGGATGTGCGTTGGCAAAGACGAAGCCCATGAACGCCACGGCGGCTCGATCCGGTTCGACCCGGAGGCATTCCTGGTGTCGGTCGAGGAGTTCGGTCAGCGCCTCCAGGATCGCGGCGTTCGATTCCATGACGTATCGGTGCGCTTCAGCTGGCTTGTCGGGGCCCGTCGGCTGGATCGTGCGCAGGACACCGACGAGAGTTCCGATCCGCTCGCTTCGTTCGAGAAGGATGACCGCCACCGATTCGAGTTGATCCTCCAGCGACGCGGTGCGCGGGACATCCGCTATCGCCGCTCGAAATGGGGCGGAGTCCATCGTGACCTTGACGGCTTCGATGATCACAGCCGGCTTGTCGGGGAAGACGCTGAAGATCGTGCCTTCGGAGACACCCGCAGCTTGAGCCATTTCCCGCGACGTGAGCGCCGAGCCCTTCTCGAGGAGGAGTGGGATCACTGCTTCGATGATCGCTCGCCGACGGTCGTCGGGGGGCAGCGGTTTGGCGCGTTGGTGGGCTGGGTTCACCAGGAGAGTATAACTGAGTAAGTACTCACTCAGTCGCTCCAGGCGTCAGGCGTTGATTCCGGCATCATCGTGCCGCTGCCGCGCCAGAAGCCTGAGGAGCGGGCGATGGCCCTAGGCGGCAGTTGGGTGGATGGACGTGATGTCGCTCAGTGCGATCGACGCGGTCCCCGTCCGGTGACGGAGGAGAATCGACCGGTCCCCATATGGGGTCTCCATGCCGAGGTACTCGCCTGCTGTGGTGTGTTGCCGGGTCGTGGCCCGGTAGGTCGTTCCAAGTCGGAGGTGGTTGAGGTTCCATGGTGCGCTCGCGCGCGAAGTGTGTTGTGCCTTCATTGGCACTCCTTTCGAGTGGGCCGTCTGGCCCGAGGTTGAACGTGAGATGTGGTCGTCGTTCTGTGGGCTCGCACCGCCAAATAGGACGGCGCGTACCCTGGGTATGTGTTCTTAGCTGCGGTGGGTGCGTGGCTTGGCGAGGCGAACCGTCAGGTCGCGACCCTTGAGTTTGGTTCCGTGCAGCTTCTTGACGGCGGTCTGGGCTGCCGGTCCAGGCATGTCGACGAAGCCGAATCCCTTCGAACGGCCGGTTCGCCGGTCGGTGATGATCGTGGCCTGGTGGACGTCGCCGTAGCGCTCGAACAGGGCCTCGACATCCTCTTCGGTGACTCCAAATGGGAGGTTCGCAATGTAGAGGCTCTCGGCACTCTTCTTGCCATGTTGCGGCTTCCGCTGTGAAGGCGCACCGGGCCTGGTCGACGGAGCCGTCCGTTCTTGTGATTCCAGTCGCTCCCTGCGCACCGGACGCTCTTGCCGCTTGGGTGCGGGATCGCCGATCTGATGTCCACCGTGCTCGATGTCATCGAGGCGGGGCTCTTCGATCGGCACTTGCAGGTCGAGATCCTTCTGGATGCGCTTGACCGCTCGTTTCTGATCACCGGTGACGAGGCTGACGACCGTTCCCGTGGCGCCGGCGCGCGCCGTGCGACCGGAACGGTGCAGATAGTCCTTGTGGTCGGCGGGCGGATCGAAGTGGACCACCGAGGCGACGGCATCGATATGGATGCCTCGTGCGGCGACGTCGGTTGCGATCAACGCCTGGGCACGACCCTTCGAGAACGCCTGGAGGGCACGGGTCCGCTGGTTCTGTGAACGCCCGCCGTGCATGGCGACCGCACCAACTCCCATCTTGCCCAGTTGCTTCGCCAAACGGTCGGCGCCGTGACGGGTGCGGGTGAACACGATCGTGCGGCCGGACACGCCGACCAGATCCGCGGTGTGCTGGACACGGTCATGGTGGTCGACCAGCCAGAAGTGGTGGCGAGCGTCGATGGTTTCCGGTTCGATCGGACTGGCGTCATGACGGACGGGATCGTTCTGGTAGTTGCGGCTCAGCACAGCGATGTCCCCGTCGAGGGTTGCGGAGAACAGGAGCGTCTGGCGGTCCGATGCCGTGGTATCGAGGATCCGGCGCACGGCGGGCATGAATCCCATGTCGGCCATGCGGTCCGCTTCGTCGACCACGACGATGGTCGCCTCGCTCAGGTTGACGTTTCCTTGCTCCATCAGATCTTCGAGTCGTCCGGGCGTGGCCACGAGGACGTCGACACCCTTGCTGAGGGCGCTCTTCTGTCCACCGTATCCCACACCGCCGTAGATGGCGTAGACACGCCGGCCGACCGTTTTCGCGAGCGGAGCGAGTTCCTGCTTGATCTGTTCGGCGAGTTCCCTGGTGGGGGCGAGGATCAACGAGCTGGGGCGGTTCCTGCCCGCCTTGTCGACCTTCGTGAGGAGGGGGAGGCCGAAAGCGAGTGTCTTGCCGGATCCGGTCGGGGCCTTGCCGGACACGTCTCTGCCGGCGAGAACGTCGGGGATGGTGGCTTCCTGGACGGGGAACGGCTCGACGATGTCGCTCTGCGCCAGCGAAGTGACGAGCGATTCGGGGAGCCCGAGTTGGGCGAACGAAGTGGTCATGATGACTCCTGCCCCTGACGGGGTGATGATTGGATATGCCGATGTCTCGCTCGGCCGCGCGATTCGTGTCGCATACGGGTTCGAGATTCGGCAGAAGAGGTGGTCCAACCGGGTGAGAAGATGAGCCGTGTGATCACCGGGGAAGCGACGATGCGCTGACCTCTACCCGATGCGGTCGACGTCACGATAGCAACGCTCTTCGCGTAGCGGCGTCAATATTCGGATGCGTCACCAGAAGGAACGGGTTCTCGCGGGGTTCGATTGGTCGCGTGTGCGGATGTCTTTCATTGGATCATCCAGACACGCGCGACGGATTCGGAGCGAGGGCTAACCGGTTATGGCCGACGATGCGATCTGCTCGATGAGGGCATCGACGGTCGGGTAGTCGCCCAACATCTCGCCGTGATGGACCCACGTCACATTGAAGTTGGAGTCGAAAATGACGATGCCGGGGGCTTTGGTCGCGTCGGCCGTCGGCACCTGGGGCCGGAATCCGCGAACGAGAGACTTCACGTAGTTGGTGGCCCCGCTGAGGCTGGACATCTGGAGCGCAGAGAGATCGCCCACGCCGGCAACGGCCCGGACCTCCTGGTCGGGATCGAGGAGCAGGGGCATCTCGACGCCTTTGTTGTCTCGCAGCCACCGTGCTTGATAGTCGGCAGAGCCACCGACTGCAATCACCCGGCTCCCGATGGGAAGCCGGTCGAGTTCGCCGTCGAGATCGCGCACGAACTCCTGGCACGGAAGGCATCCGAAGTAGCGGACGAGGATGACCACCAGGGTATCGGCTCCGAACTCGCCCAACGTCGTTGGGTTCCCATCGGGATCAGTGAGGGCGATCGAGGCGACTGTTTCGGGGGACGGAGATGAGGTCATGCTGTGATTCAACAGCGATTCCGGTCCAACGGTGCTGGATCGACGGATTCGTGGACATCCGAGCTGCTGTGACGGGCTGACCCTGCCGAAGGTGCACAATGTGTCCGCAGTTTCTCGAAGGGAGTCCACGATGAGTTCTGATCTCCAACGGCGCATGGCAACGACGGCGATTCACGCCGGCGAGATCCACGATCCGTCGGGTGCCCACATCGCCCCGATCTATCAGACGTCGACGTTCACGTTCGAGGACATGGACTCCGTCAAGGCCTGGACCAGTGGTGAGGCCGAGGCCTACGTCTACACGCGTCCGGGAAACCCGTCGCGGACCGCATTGGCTCGCAAGATCGCAGCGCTCGAGGGGATCGGGATGGGGAAGGACAGCGACCAGGTCAAGGCCGAGATCTTCGGCTCCGGCATGGCGGCGATCAGCGCCGCGCTGATGGGGCTCGCAAGAGCAGGGGATCACATCGCCACGCAGCGCGTCCTCTACGGCTCGGCCGACGGACTCATCTCGAACGTGCTCACCGGTTATGGCATCACGAACAGTCGGATCCCCGGGCTCGAACCAGAGGCCCTCGAGCACGACCTGGAGACGCACCCCGACACCACACTGGTGTATGTGGAGACACCGGCCAATCCGACGATGTTGATCATCGATATCGAACGCACGGCCGAGATCGCCCACGCCCACGGTGCTGCTCTGGTGGTCGACAACACGTTCGCGACGCCGATCCTGCAACGCCCACTCGAGCACGGTGCCGATGTCGTCGTTCACTCCACCACCAAGTACATCAACGGCCACGGCACGGTCGTCGGAGGCGCCGTGGTGTCCCGCGACCTCGAATGGATGACGGAGCGAATCAAGCCCCTCGTCGGTGGCATAGGCGGCGTTCCGAGTCCGTTCGACTGCTGGCTCACGAACATCGGACTCAAGACCCTCCCGTTGAGAATGGCCCGTCACACAGAAAGCGGCATGACCGTCGCACGGTTCCTCGACCAGCATCCTGCCGTCGTCGCAACCCACTATCCCGGTCTGCTCGATGATCCCGGTCACGAGGTGGCCGCCCGCCAGATGGACGGGTTCGGTGCCATGATCGCCTTCGACCTTGGCTCATACGATGCCGCCACGGGTCTCCTCGATCGGGTCCAACTCGCCGCGCTCGGGGTCAGTCTCGGAAACGTTGACACACTGATCCAGCATCCCGCGTCGCTGACGCACCGCATGGTTCCTCCGGAGGAACGTGCCGCGTCGGGTATTACCGACGGCCTGGTTCGCCTGTCGGTGGGCCTTGAGGGCGTGGAGGACATCATCGCCGACCTCGATCAAGCGCTGGCCGGCTAGGGGATCTGCGCCGCTGTCCTCATCGAGTCACGATCCACCAGATGTCCGTGGCTGACCACAGCCTTCGGTGCTGCGTGGAACCGCAGCGCCTCCGCCACGGTCTCGCCTTCGAGTACCACCAGGTTTGCGGCATTGCCGACTTCAAGTCGGTGCGTCTTGTGACCGATTGCTGCGGCCGGGTTGACGGTGACTGCGTCGTACAGCAATTCCATATCGTTTTCTGACATCATCCACAGCAGGTGAGCGCCGAGGAACGCCACTTCGAGCATGTTGTTGCGGCCGAAGGCGTAGTACGCGTCGGAGATGTCGTCCTGGCCGAGGCTCACGTTGATGCCGGCCGCCATGAGTTCGCGAACTCTCGCGTGGAGGGGCCCGGTGTGAGGATCGGATACCACAGCAATGTCGGCGGCCGACAGGAGAGCTATGAGGCGCTCGAAGTACGGGTCTGGGTAGAGCTGCATCGCCCTTGCATGGTGGGCGAGCGCACGTCCCTCCCAGCCCCGACGTATCGCTTCGGTCGCCATCATCTCCAGCGTGCGGAGTCCCGGATCGCCCGCGTCGTCGAGCAGCATTGAGACCGGCGCGTTGTTCTCGACCGCGATGTCGAAGATGATGCGTACATGGTCGGCCATGTCGGCCTCCGTGAACTCGATCCATGGAATGCCTCCGACGACATCCGCTCCGATGTCCATCGACTCCCGAAGCAGGCCGTCAGTACCTGGTTCCCGGATGATTCCATCTTGAGCAAACGCTACGACCTGAAGATCTACCACACCAGCAAACTCCTCGCGCAGGCTGACGAGGACCTCGACTCCGCGGATCCCAGCCTTTGAGTCGACGTCGGCGAGGGCTCGGATATGCGTGTTGCCGTAGTGCGCCGCCATCGCGACCGCCCGGCGTCCGGCAGCGAGCATCGCCTCAGGATCTTGACCGTCCTTGACCGCGGCGGCCGTTTCGATGGCAGACATGGCTTTGCCCATGTCGCCACTCTGGTACTCGGCCAAGGCCGCGTCGCCAAGGCTCTGCAGCGTGAAAACCTTGTCGAGGTGAAGATGCGTGTTGACGAACGACTCGGTGACGAGATTGCCCTCCGCGTCCACTTCGATAGCGTCGGGCTCGGTCTCACCGGGGGAGGCGACCGATTCGATGACGCCGTCGCGGATCACAACGTCGAACAGTCCGGGTCGACTGCGGAGACGGGCCGATCGGATCGTTAGCGAATTCACACTGTTCATCTCTGCCTCCCGTTTGTTGCCTGACTCCGGCGAAGCATACGTTGTCGGCTTCCGAGGCCGACCGGGTTGAGTCCCGGTGCAGTCCGTTCGGTGATGCCAGACTGTGGCAACGCAACCGGATCGCCTGCCGGGCAGGAATGTGAGACATGGAGTCCAAACGTCGAATCGTCATGACCCTGGCGTTCTACCCGAGAGGTGGATCGGCCCAGGTCGTCCGCTACCTCGGTGAGGCTCTCGAGACGCGGGGAGACAGCGTGACGGTGTGCTGCGGTTCCCTTGGGGGGCCGGGATCGTCGTCTCATGCCGCAACGTTCTTCGGGAACCTTGACGTCGAGACACTGGATTTCAGCGAGGCGGTCGCCTGGTTCGAGGACGGACGGGATCCGATGGCCGCCCCGGTGCCCATCCATCCGTCGTTCGAGGACCGCCCGGGTGTACCCGACCGTGTGGTCGCGTCTCTGGATGACGGCGAGTACCGCCGACAGGTGGCCGCATGGCGGTCGCTGCTCGAAAGTGTCGAGGAACCGGATCTGTATCACGTGCACCATCTCACCCACGTCAACGATGCGATCGAGGCCGTCAGCAACCGGCCCACCGTCGTCCATCTGCACGGCACCGAGATGAAGATGCTGGACGAGATCCGCCGCGGAGGAACCGACCAGTGGGAGCACGCCGCCGAGTGGAGTCGACGTTTGATCAGGGCAGCCAACAGAGCCGATCGTGTCATTGTGATCTCGCCGACAGACCGCGACCTTGCCATCGGCCTGCTGGGTGTCGATCCTTCACTCGTCGAAGTCGTGCCGAACGGCGTCGACACGAAACGATTTGCGCCGCTCGGCCTGGCGGAGAACGAACGGCTGGATCGATGGCGGCAGTGGCTTGTGCAGGAGCCCAGAGGATGGGACGAAACCGGACGGCCGGGCACGATCCGGTACTCGAACGCTGACATCGACCGCCTCTTCCTGGATCGAGACACGGGAGAACCGCTTCCCGTGCTGCTATTCGTCGGGCGTTTCCTGGATTTCAAGCGGGTTCCGCTGCTCATTCGCTCCTACGCTGCCGTGCGCGAAACGCTCGGTCGTCGCGCCCCGCCGCTGGTCATCTGGGGCGGCTATCCGGGCGAGTGGGAGGGGGAACATCCCCACACGGTCGCGAGAACACTGGGCGTCGAGGGGGTCTTCTTCGCCGGATGGCGCGGACATGAAGATCTCGCCACCGGTTTCAATTGCGCCGATGTGTTCGTAGCGCCATCGGTCGACGAGCCGTTCGGACAGGTCTATCTCGAGGCCATGGCATGCGGCCTTCCGGTGATCGCCACGGACTCGGGCGGCCCGATGTCATTCGTCAACACCGATCCGACTCGACCGAACGGCTGGCGTGTGACACCGGACAGCGAGACGGCTCTTGCAGACGCCATGATCGACGCGGTATCCGACCCGGTCGCCCGAGTCGAGCGGGGGAACGATGGCCGGCAGATGATCGAGCGGGAATACGACTGGCGACGGGTTGCGGGCCAGATCGACCGCATCTACAGCGACGTCCTCGCCAACGACGGCGCTGAGACATAGGTACGACTTTCCCGGGGGGTGGCCTACCGGTCCCGTACGTCGGCTCGGTGCTCGCGTTCCGCCGGGTCCTGGTTGTAGAACTCGCTGAGGACCTGATAGAGATCCCTCTCACGCGTCTGCATGTCGATGGGACGATCGAAGAAGAACTCGGTCGCGACGGCGAAGAACTCGGCGTGGTTGACTGCACCGTATGTGCTGAGGAACGGCTCATCGTTCGTGCCGTCTCTCAAGGCCTGGTACTCCCGCCGGCACACCTCTTCCCATCGACTCCTCTGCGCCTTCGCCATCGGGGGGAGACCGTCGGCGCTGCCGTCAGCCATGTCGATCTTGTGAGCGAACTCGTGGTAGACCACATTGTGCCCGGTATTCGCGTGAGCCGCCGACCGCTGTGCCGAGTCCCACGCGATCAGAATCGGGCCGTGCAGCATGGCCTCACCGAGGATCGGTACGATCGCATCTGTGGCAAGACCGGCTGCTTCGGGTGCACCCCGACGCCCTTTCTGGGTCGTCTGAGTGGGGTGCATGATGATCGCTGTGACATCGCGGTAGTACGCCTGCTCGAGGCCCAAAATCAAGAGACAGGCGGACGCAGCCACGAGAACCTTGATGTCGTCCGACTCTTCGAGACCGTCGACCCACTCGAAGCCCTTGTCGAAGAGGAAACCCTTGATGAGGCACTCGAGGTGGTCTCGCTCGTCGTCGTCAAGCCATCGCCAGTGAGCCATGTCGGCCTCGAGGAGCGTCCTCCACTTTTCCGGGAACGGGGCTTCGACGGCGCGCCGCCGGCGTCGGGTTTTGGGGCTTTCGATGCGCATCAACTCGGCTCTCGAGGGTTGCGAATCATACGTTGTGCACCGTGGTCATCGACAGTCTGCATGCGAGAAGAAGGATCAAGGTGGAAGCTCACAGCCCGGCGAGTCGTGACCGTGTTGGATTCCGGTTCATTGCCATCGCCGATTCTCACATTCGTCCGCCCAATCAGGAGAGCGACGCCTACGCATCGAATGCGTGGCTGGTACAGCGCGACGAGTTCATGGATCCCGACCGTGGCTACTACTCGCGCAACGGACTCATCGATCGATCGTTCAACCCGGACGCGGCCTTGTACCGCCTGATTGAGGTTGCCTCAGGCCGAGGATGAGGAATCCAGCGCCGGTGTGGCGCGGGGTCCAAACGGTATGAGTGCCGGTACGGTCTCCCGATAGGAGGTGTAGCCCGGATAGGCCTCGACCAGTCGGCGCTCCTCCCATCGCATCTTCGTGAGGAAGAACACCACGAGTGCCACCCACAGCACAGCAGCGATCCAGTTGCGGCGTCCCAAAGCGGAGCCGGCCATCAGCATGATCACACCGGTGTACATGGGGTGCCGGATCCAGCGATATGGCCCCCGGGTTCGGAGCTGGGCCTTGTTCGAGGGGAGGGGAGATGGGGTCACGCCTCGGCCGAAGACGAGGATTGCCCAGACGACGAGCGCCAAGCCAACCCAAGTGAGGACCGAGGCGAATGTGGAGGTGATCGAAGAGAGCGACCAATCTTCGCCAACCGGCGTCAGGACTATTCCGATGATCAGTATGGCTTGAACGGCAACAAGTCCCCACGCGGTAGCGACGTTTCGAGTGCGGCGAGACGCTGTCGCTCGCGGCGTCGGTCGATTCATCTCGTCCATGTGGTCCCCTCCCTTCCGCCACCGTAGATGGCCGCGCCCGGAGCTGTGGTCGATTGTTCTAGCGGCGAGCACAACCAACTCGAAGCGGAATCTCTTCCCATTCGAGCCGACCACAGCGACCTGACGCCATACCCGTGCCGTTCGACTCTGGCAATCGGCGTCAGCCGGCGAGATGCTGTTCGTTGAACCCGGAGAGGAGCATCCATGTCACGACGGTCATCCTTCCCGCCGATTGCATTCCTGGTTCTGGGTGTGCTCAGCCTCGTTGCAGCAGCCATCTTCGCCTTCCGTGCCGCAACGATCGAGGCGTCGGCAGAGCGAATCTGGTCGGCCATCGTGTTCGGCGGATTCGGTGTCTTCTGGATTGCCGCGTACGCGTCGACGGGACGCGATTCGAGTTCCTGACGGTGTGGCTGGCTTCCGAAGCGATAGTCGTCGCGATTCCTATCCGACGAGGCAGGGGTCGAGCGTTGCCGCGACGAGGCGACCGACGTAGTCATCGGTGATCTCGTCGTGATAGAGAAGACGGCGGAGATAGAGGGCTCCGATCAATCGATCGGAGAGGAGATCGACGTCGCTATCGCTTCGCACTGAGCCTTCGTCGATCCCGGTGGCGAGGAGTTCCCGCAGCGACTGCGGCCCGCGGGCCGTCATGCGTTCGAGGGCTGAGAACACGTCGTCATCCCACTCGGCGAGGCCGATCATGGCGGTCAGGATCTGGCCGCCATCGCCGTTGAGGGTGGATGCGAACATCCGCAGGAGTGCCGTCACCCGTTCGGTGATGGGCAGGCCTGGGGGCGGAGGAGTCAGATGGAGGTCTGCGCTGCGCGACAGGAGATCGAGCAGGATGTCGGCTCGATCGGGCCAGTGGCGATAGACCGTGGCCCGGGCAACACCGGACACCTCTGAGACCCGCAGATGCGTGACGGCTTCGGGCCCATTGTCTCTGAGCAGGTCATGGGCAGCGTCCAGCATCGCTCCATGTGTGCGTTGGACCTGTGGGTTCGTGATGGGCTCAGGATCGGACATGCGGTACCTCCACACAGATGATACAGTATGTCTCATCTAAGTCAATGTGTCTCATTCTGGGGAGTCCTTCATGCTCATGCGACTCGGTCGATTCGCTGCATCCCATCCGTGGCGGTTCATCACCGCATGGATCCTGACGGCCACCGTGCTTGTCGGTGCCGTCGTGGCCATCGGGCCAGCCTTCACCGACAATATCACTGCCCCTGCTTCGGAGAGCAGCGAGGGGTTGGAGATCCTCACCGCCAACTTCCCCAGCGCGGGCGGTGACCAAGGAACCATCGTGTTTCGGGCCGAGCAGGGGGTGACCGATCCCGAAGTTCAGGCGTCGATGTCCGGACTGTTCGAGGCTACGAAGCGGATCGATGGTGTCGTCAACGTCCTCAGCCCGTACTCACCGATCGGGGCCAGCCAGATCGCATCCGAGGGGGAGAGCGCGGGGAAGATCGCTTACGCTCAGCTCATCCTGGTGGCCGGAACGACGACGAGCGAGGGCGCCGCGATCGGTGAGGAGATCACTGCTCTCGCACCGGAGATCGGAGGCTTGACGGTGGCGCTCGGTGGTGACATGTTCCGCGAGCGCGAGCCTCCAAATTCGGAGATGCTGGGTCTGGCGTTCGCCATCTTCGTTCTCATCGCAGTATTCGGTTCCGTGGTCGCCATGGGTGTGCCGATCGCCACCGCTCTCGCAGGAGTCGGTGTTGGGGTGCTGCTCACGGCGCTGCTCAGCAATCTGATCGAGATGCCTGACTTCGCTGCGACGATCGGCATCATGATCGGACTCGGGGTCGGGATCGACTACGCCCTGTTCATCGTCACCCGTTTCAAGGAGTATCTCGATAGGGGAGACTCGGTCGGGGACGCAACGGCAGCCGCTCTCAACACGGCGGGGCGGGCCGTCTTGTTCGCAGGCGTCACGGTCGTCGTCTCGCTTCTGGGCATGCTCCTCATGGGGATCACGTTCGTTACGGGTCTCGCCATTGCTGCATCCACGACGGTCCTGGTCACGATGATCGCGTCCGTCACGCTCGTTCCGGCTCTCATCGGCCTGGCCGGTCTCCGTATCCAGGTGACTCATCGAAGCGGACTGCTCGCCTCTGCACTGGTGGCCCTCGCGATGGTCGGCATCGCTCTCGACATTCCCGTCCTGCGGGTGGGGATCGTTCTCGCAATCATCGTTGTGATCGCTGGACGTTTCTGGGCTCCGCTCAAGAAGCAGGTATCAATTTCGTCCGATAAGCCGGTGGAAGACACGTTCTTCTACCGGTGGAGTCGGTACGTCCAGAAGAGGGCATGGATCATCGTGATAGCGGCCACCGTCTTCCTGGTGGTGCTTGCCATCCCGGTTCTCTCGATTCAGCTCGGTTTCGCGGACGCGAGCAACGATCCCGACGGGACGACAACCAAAGAAGCGTCAGACCTCCTCACTGAGGGCTTCGGGCCTGGGGCAAACGGACCGCTCATCGTCATCACCGAGCTCCCTGAGGGAGCGAGCATTCAGGTACTCCAGTCCGTGGGCAACCCGTTCGAACAGGTTGACGGGATCGCCCAGGTGGCCGGCCCCATGCCCAACGATCCGCAACAGCCGACAGCGGTTCTCTGGCAGATCGTGCCTGAGACGGCACCACAGGATGAGGCGACGAGCGACCTCGTTCATCATCTGCGCGATGACGTCATCCCTCAGATCGATCAGAAGCTGGGGACCGATCTGAAGGTCACGGGCCCGGTCGCTGCGAACATCGACTTCTCTGACTACCTGGCTCAGCGGATCTGGTACTTCTACGGAGCCGTGCTGCTCCTCTCGTTCCTGTTCCTGTTGGTGGTGTTCCGCTCGGTACTCGTTCCTGCAACCGCCGTTGTGATGAACCTGCTCGCAATCAGCGCCGCGTACGGCATCGTCGTTGCGGTCTTCCAGTGGGGATGGGGCGGTGACCTACTGGGTACCCAGCCCGGACCGATCGAACCGTTCATCCCGATGATGCTGTTCGCCATCGTCTTCGGACTCTCGATGGATTACGGCGTGTTCCTCCTGACCCGCGTTCGAGAGGAGTACGACAAGACGGGCGACAACAGCGAGGCCGTTGCCGATGGATTGGCCGTGACCGCCCGGGTCATCTCTGCCGCGGCCCTCATCATGGTCTTCGTCTTCGGGAGCTTCATGCTCGAGGACCTGAGGACGATCAAGATTCTCGGCCTCGGACTCGCCGTTGCCGTTGCCATCGATGCGACCGTCGTACGCATGCTCCTCGTGCCCGCCACGATGAAGCTGCTCGGAGACAAGAACTGGTGGATCCCGAGCTGGCTGGACCGGATCCTTCCGAACCTCGTCGTCGAGCCTGAAGACGCGGAGACGTCGGAAGGCGAGCCAGAACTCGTCGGATCAACCATCTAGGCCGAACGCTCGCCTCGCGACGGCGGACGCGGCAGAGTGGGGTGAAGACCCGGCGAGTCCACAATCCGGGCAGTCAGAGGAGTGGCGGAACCCTCGCCTCGTTCGTTAGTGTTGCGTCGCTTCTTCGTATCTGAGATAGGCGGGTGTGATGGGGTCCCAACATGTGAGCCAGCGCGGGGTCGTCGCGTCGGTGGCGCCGTTGCTTTTTGGGTTTGCCCTGTTGATGGTCGGCAACGGTCTGCTCTCTTCGCTCCTGGGCGTCCGCTCCGATCTCGAAGGTTTCCCGACCGTTGTCATCGGCGTCGTTATGTCCATGTTCTACGTCGGCTTCCTCGTCGGATCGCTCACTATCCCCCGCGGGCTCACAACGGTCGGGCACATCAGGGTATTTGCCGGTCTGGCGGCATTGGCATCCGCCACGGCGCTGACCTACCCGCTCCTGATTGATCCGATCGCCTGGGGTGTGCTGCGTTTCGTGTTCGGCCTGGCCATGTCGGGTCTGTACGTCACGGCGGAGAGCTGGCTCAACGAGCGGGCATCGAACGACACACGGGGGCGGCTGCTCGCCGTCTACGGGTTCGTCGTCACGTTCGGCCTGGGACTTGGCCAGCTCCTCCTCGGCATCGATGACCCGCTGAACACAACACTGTTCATCATCGTTGGGATACTGATCTCGCTCGCGGTGGTCCCGGTTGCCCTGATACGGATCCCGGCACCGAGCGAGCCGATCCCCGTGAAGTTCTCGGTGGTGGCACTCGCACGGACTGCACCGCTGGGCGTCTTGGCCGTCGCGATCTCGGGAGCCTCCGGTGGTGCGATCATCGGTCTCGGTGCCGTCTACGCAACGCAGACCGGCATGGAGCCCGGCCTCGTCGGAGTGTTCATGGCCTCGTCCATCATCGGTGGAGCGGTTTCTCAGTACCCGCTCGGATATCTCTCCGACCGTTTCCCGCGAAGGCGGGTCGTTCTCGCGGTGGCCGTTGTGGCAGTCGTGATCGCTACCGCCGCAGCGGTCCTCGATCCGACCGGTCTCTGGCTGATCGCCGCCGTCGCCGCCTACGGGAGTATCGCGTTCCCCATGTATTCGCTGGCAGTTTCGATGATCAACGACATGATGCCGCCCCACCAACTCGTCGCGGCCGCGGCCGGGATCATGTTCGTCTACGGGATCGGTGCCGTGACTGGCCCAATCGCGGGCTCTGTTCTAATGGCTGCCATCGGTCCCGCCGGGTACTTCTGGGGCCTTGCGGGGTTCTTCCTGCCGCTCGTCGTGTACGCCCTCGGGCGGATCATCTTCACCGCCCGTCCGAAACAGCGGCGTTTCGTCAGTTTGCCGTACCGGTCCTCGACCGCCGCTCCGATGCTGGCGGATCCGTCCGACGAGGAGTGACGGAGGCCGGTCGATAGTTCAAGATGTCTTGACATGATGGAGGGGTGCGAGATACGATGCGCCCGTGAACAGTTCAAGAAGTCTTGTATCGATAGACCTTGGAACGAGAGCGGACGTGATGAAGGCGCTCGCTGATCCGTATCGACTGGAGATTCTCGAGATCCTCTCGCCGGAGATCCGATGCAACTGTCACCTTCAGGATCGGCTTGACATCGCACCGAACTTGCTGTCCTATCACCTGAAGGTGCTGCGCGAGGCCGGCCTCATCGAGGGCACGAAGCGCGGACGCTGGGTCGACTACGCCTTGACGCCACAGGCTGCCGAGATCGTTACGGCCGCCATCCCGGCGCGGTTGCGGTAGTGAGCGTCTTCCTTCCCGAACCGGGGACGAGGAGGAGCTCCCTCAACCTCTGGGGTCTAGTGGCTGCCGCTGGATTCGCGTGGGTGGTCGGCTATGTGCTCAACGGTCGTGTCTGGGACTTCGTCGTGTTCGACCTTCTCGGTCTGGATCCGCAGAGTCGGCTCGGCGAGGCCGTGCACTTCTTCGTCTACGACACCACGAAGATCCTGCTGCTCCTCAGCGGGATCATCTTCATCGTTTCAGTGCTGCGCAGCTTCGTGACGATCGAGCGCACCCGAGCGCTTCTCGGCGGAAGACGCGAGGGCTTCGGCAATGTGGCGGCAGCCGGACTCGGCGTGGTCACACCATTCTGTTCGTGCTCGGCCGTTCCGGCGTTCATCGGCTTCGTTGCCGCTGGTGTGCCGCTCGGCATCACCCTCAGCTTCCTCATCGCTTCACCCATGGTGAACGAGGTCGCGGTGATCCTGATCCTCGGAATGTTCGGGTGGAAGGTCGCGGTCCTGTACGTGGTGTTCGGGCTCCTCGTGGCGATCGTGGCCGGATACGTCCTGGGCAGACTGCGCCTCGAACGATGGGTCGAGCCGTTCGTGTTCGAGACGAAACTCCGCGGCGATGTGATCGAGCCATCAACGGACATGCCATGGGAGGATCGCATCGCGTTCGGATGGCAGGAGGTCAAGATCATTGTTGGGAGGATCTGGCCGTATCTGCTCGTCGGCATCGCACTCGGCGCTGTCATCCACGGCTGGGTTCCGGAGGACCTGTTCGCTGATTGGGCCGGCACCGGCAATCCGCTCGCCGTCCCCATCGCTGTCATGGTTGGCATCCCGCTCTACTCGAGCGCGGCGGGGATTATCCCCCTCGTGCAGGCCCTCTCCGACAAGGGTGTCGCTCTCGGCACCGTTCTGGCCTTCATGATGGCGGTCGTTGCCCTCTCGCTCCCTGAGATGATCCTGCTGCGCCGTGTCCTCAAGCCGAGACTGCTCGCCACGTTCGTAGGAGTGGTCGGTGTGGGCATCCTCACCGTCGGGTATCTGTTCAACGTTGTGATCTAGCAAGAGACAAGAGAAGGGAAGAGAGATGAAGATCGAGGTGCTCGGAACCGGGTGCAAGAACTGCAACGCGCTGGAGGCCGCTACCCACCAAGCCCTTCAGGATCTCGGTATGGACGTTCCGGTCGAGAAGGTCACCGACTATGGGGAGATCGTTGCATACGGGGTGATGTCCACACCTGCTCTCGCCATCGACGGAGAGGTCAAGACATCCGGACGTGTGCCGTCGGTGCGTGAACTCACCGAACTTCTCTCCGGGGCATCCATCTGACATGAGCGGACCGGCCGCAATCGACGAGGCAGGTGTCGCTGGGAGGCTCTCGGCGCTCGATCGCTATCTGCCGGTCTGGATCCTCTTCGCAATGGCAGTCGGCCTCGTGCTCGGGAGGAGTTTCCCGGGACTGAACGACTCGCTCGACGCGATCAAGATCGACACCGTGTCGCTTCCCATCGCTCTCGGTCTCCTGGCGATGATGTACCCGGTTCTTGCGAAGGTGAAGTACTCGAAGATCGGTGAGGTCGCCGCCGATCGCAGGCTGATGGGAACCTCACTCGCCCTCAACTGGATCATCGGCCCTGCGGTCATGTTCGCCCTCGCATGGATCCTGCTCCCCGACCTCCCCGCGTACCGCACCGGTCTGATCATCGTTGGCCTCGCCCGCTGTATCGCCATGGTGCTGATTTGGAACAACCTGGCCTGCGGCAATGGTGAAGCCGCCGCAGTGCTCGTCGCTCTCAATTCGGTGTTCCAGGTGTTCGCCTACGCCGTCCTCGGCTGGTTCTACCTCCAGGCCCTGCCGGAATGGCTCGGGCTTGATACGGGGTCCGCACTTGACATCTCGATGTGGGCGATCGCGAAGACGGTCCTCATCTTTCTGGGTATCCCCCTGGTAGCGGGCTATCTCTCAAGGGTCTGGGGGGAGCGGGTCAAAGGTATCGAGTGGTATGAGACCGTGTTCCTCCCCAAGATCGGCCCCGTTGCCCTGTGGGGGTTGTTGTTCACCATCGTCGTCATGTTCGCCCTGCAGGGCGAGACCATCACGTCCAAGCCGTTCGACGTTGTGCGTATCGCCATTCCGCTGCTCGCCTACTTCGGCATCATGTGGTTCGGGTCATTCTTCGTCGGATATCGGATGGGCTTCTCATACGGGAAGAACACTGCGATGGCGTTCACCGCCGCGGGCAACAACTTCGAGTTGGGCATCGCCGTAGCCATCGGCGTCTTCGGGATCGCCTCAGGGGAGGCGCTCGCTACCGTCGTCGGACCGCTGATCGAAGTACCGGCGCTCATCGCCCTCGTGTATGCGGCGCTGTGGGCGCGGCGACGCTTCTACGCCCCGTCGGGCAGCCCGCAGCGGGCACGAGAGAGCTGACACCCGGGTCCGTCAGCATCGATCGGGAGAGGCGCACGACCTTCGTACAATGACATGACCCGCTGTCGGTGAGCCCGACGAAGGGCGCGGGCATTGTTGAGGTCCAGCGGTGCCCTCGATCGCGAAGGGAGCATGGTGAGGCGGTATCGAGTTATCACGGTCGGCGTGACGACCGCTGCGCTGCTGCTCGCTGCCTGCGGCAACTCGGGCAACGGCGCGAGCAGCCAGGTGTTGGTTTCTGCTGCAGCATCCCTCACTGAGGCTTTCGCCGAAATCGAAGTCGCGTTTGAAGCCTCCCATCCTGAGATCGACGTCGTGCTGAACACCGGGGGGAGTTCGGCGCTGCGCGAGCAGATCCTCGCCGGCGCCCCGGCCGATGTGTTCGCGTCTGCCAACACGTCGAACATGGATCTGATCGCCGACGCGGGTGACGTGGAAGGCGAGTCCGCGATCTTCGCTCGAAATCGACTCAAGATCGCCGTCCCGTTCGGGAACCCGGGAGGTGTGTCCGGGCTTGCGGACTTCGCTCGGGATGAACTGCTGATCGGTCTCTGCGCGGCAGCCGTGCCGTGTGGCGACTACGGACGGCAGGCATTGCAGAATGCCGGAGTGGATCCCTCCGTTGATACCGAGGAGCCGAATGTTCGGGCGCTGCTCACGAAGATCGAAGTGGGGGAGTTGGACGCAGGGATCGTGTACGAGACTGACGTGGTCTCGACCGACGGCGGAGTAGCCGGTGTCGTGATCCCAGACGACGACAACGTTCTCGCCGGCTATCCGATCGCTTTGCTGACCGAGGCACCGAACGCTCACGGGGCGGCAGACTTCGTGGCGTTCGTTCTCTCCGATGATGGACGGGCAATTCTCGTCGATCACGGATTCGTGTTGCCATGACCAAACGGATGACGTCCTCGGATCGACGGAAACGGCGTCCACCCCTCGTGCTGGTGGTCTTGGCCGTTCTCGGCTTGTCCGTGTTCGTGATTCCCCTGCTCGGACTGCTGGCCCGAACGCCGTGGCGAGACCTGCCGACGCTGCTCGCCAGCGACGTCGTGCTCGACGCGCTGCGGGTGTCGGTGATCGCATCGCTGGGAGCGACAGCGATTTCCGCGATTCTCGGCGTGCCGTTGGCCTGGGTACTGGCGCGGGTCGAGTTCCGCGGCCGATCGATCGTGCGCGGTCTCGTAGTGCTGCCTCTGGTGCTCCCTCCCGTTGTCGGGGGCGCCGCTTTGTTGTTCGCCCTCGGCAGAAGAGGGCTGATCGGTGAACCGCTCAATCAAGCGACGGGTCTGGTGTTCCCGTTTTCCATCTGGGGAGTCATCATCGCAGCGACGTTTGTCGCGATGCCGTTCCTCGTGATCACCGTTGAAGGAGGTCTCCGCAACCTCGACTCCCGGTACGAGGGAGCCGCCGCCACGCTCGGCGCCGATCGGTGGACCGTGCTGCGCCGAGTGACGCTCCCGATGATCGGGCCATCGCTTGCTGCCGGGCTCGCCCTCACGTGGGCCCGCGCCCTCGGCGAGTTCGGCGCCACGATCACATTCGCCGGCAACCTTCAGGGTCGTACCCAGACGCTGCCTCTCGCCGTCTTCGTAGCTCTCGAGAGCGATCGCGGTGCAGCCGTTGCAATGAGTCTCATCATGGTCGTCATCTCTCTCACCGTCCTCGTAGCGTTGAGACAGCGATGGTGGGGGGCGCTATGAATCGCTCTCATGGCCTCGACACCCACCTCGTGGTCTCCCGTGGCGAGGGATTCACGCTCGACGTTTCCCTGTCAATTCCCGAGGGTCGAACTGTGGCTCTTCTTGGACCAAACGGCGCAGGCAAGTCCACGCTGGTAGAGGCGGTTGCAGGACTCTTGCCCCTCGACGAAGGTCACATCACACTCAACGGTCGAACCCTCGATGATCCCTCTGCCGGTTTCCTGATGCCCGCTGAGGACCGCTCCATCGGGGTTGTCTTCCAGGACTACGTGCTATTCCCCCACCTGACGGTGGTCGAGAATGTCGAATTCGGTCTCAGAAGCCGTAAGACGCCGCGCCGTGAAGCGCGTGAACAGGCGATCCAGTGGCTCAGGAGAATCGACCTCGTCGATCTCGCCGATCGCAAACCAGGCGATCTCTCGGGTGGGCAGGCACAACGCGTCGCTCTGGCCCGGGCACTCATCACAGAACCGGAGCTCCTGCTCCTAGACGAGCCGCTCGCAGCTCTCGATGCCACTACCCGTGTTGATCTGCGCCGCACATTGACCGATCATCTCAGCCAGTTCGCTGGGCCACGCATGGTCATTACCCACGATCCGACCGAGGCGTTCCTCCTGGCTGATGAGATCCATGTGATCGAAGACGGAGCCATCACCCAGGTCGGAACTCCCGACGACATCAGGCTGCGACCGAGAACCACCTACATCGCGGACCTCGCCGGTTCCAACCTGGTGCTGGGAACGGCAGAGGACGGAACGGTGACCACGGGAACCATGGAGCTCCACATCGCCGACACCCACATCACCGGACCCGTGCTCGCCACCATTCACCCGCGGGCGATCATTGTCGATCGACATCAGCCCGATGGGAGTCCGCGCAACACCTGGCAGGCCACCGTCACCCGCATCGAGCACTACGGCGACCGGGTCCGACTCCAGACCGGTGACCCGCTGCCGCTCACCGCTGAGATCACCCCCGATGCTCTCAACGATCTCCAGATCGTCGAAGGGTCCCAAGTGTGGATCTCGATCAAAGCCACAGAGATCAGCGTGGAGAAGGATTAGGGAGTAGATCAGTAGATCAGTACTGCTCTACTTGCTACTGATCTACTTGCTACTGATCTACTCGTCGTCCGCTAGTGGATGATTTCTGCCTCGAAGCGGGAGAGGCGGATGGGGTCTGACGGAGAGATCGAGGCCTTGCGGCGGGCGATGTTGACCTGGTCTGTTGCCGTCGTGATTCCAGGGATCGCGGGGAGAAGGAGGCCCGATCGGCCTCCCGGTCCATCGACGACTACGCCATATCGTGAAGGGTCGAGGTCGTCGAGACTGTCGATCGGTTCGGCATCTCCGAGCAGGTAGACGGTCACATCGAGGGAGTCGACCTCCCCGGGTTGCAGTGGGGCAAACCGTGGGTCGGACGTTGCCGCCGCCACAGCAAGGCGGACGATCTCGCTCCGAACGGAACCCAGCAGGGGTCTCACTGAGCCGATGCATCCTCGGAGCGGGCCCTCCACTTCTCCCGGCCCGGCACCATCGTGGAGTGAGACGAATACGCCGCTCGGCGGCGGGTCGCCGGGTTCGGGCGACGGGTCGAGGAATCCGCCTGTGGCCAGGTAGAAGCGAATCGCCTCTCGGGCAACGGCTACGAATGGATGCTCGCCGACGCTCATGTCCACAGCCTATCGGTGCAGCGGAGGACCGTGAAGGGTCGGAAGTCCGTGGACGCTCGGAGCGAGATGGGATAGTTTGGTGGTGACATCCAGGGAGTAGTCCATGCGTCCCACCGTCCGTTCTCCCGCCGTCGCCGGCGCCTTCTACCCGGCGAACCGCGGTCGCCTCGAAACAGACGTCCGGGCCCATCTCACAGCCGCCGACCGCATAGAACTCGGATTCCGTCTGCGTGTGCTCATCGTCCCACACGCCGGCTACGTGTATTCGGGTCCGGTCGCTGCCACCGGGTACCGCCTACTCGAAGAAATGGATGACCTTCGACGGATCGTGATGCTCGGACCTTCGCACTACGTGTGGTTTTCCGGGCTCACCCTTCCGGGGGTCGACTACCTCGAGACCCCGCTCGGTGACGTGGCGATCGACGGACCCGGTGCGGCTGGGGCCCTGATGTCTCCGCTCGTTGTCGACTCGTCGGAGGCCCACGAACGGGAGCATTCTCTGGAGGTCCAACTTCCATTCCTGCAGGTCGTGGCTCCCGGCGTTCCGGTGGTTCCCCTCCTCATCGGAGATGTCGATTCAGCCGACGTTGCCGATGTGATCGAGCCGCTCTGCGACGATGGAACGCTGTTGCTCGTCTCGTCCGATCTGTCTCACTATCACGACTACGAGACGGCTCGTCGTCTTGATGCCACCGCCGTCCAATCGATCGAAGGGTTGGAACCGGCCGCTCTCGGGCGAGATTCGGCGTGCGGGCGGACCGGGGTCCAGGCAGCGCTCCACCTCGCGAAGCGTCGGGGTTACCAGGTCCGGACCCTCGATCTGAGGAACTCGGGAGACACAGCCGGCCCCCACGATCGTGTCGTTGGATACGGCACTTTCGCTCTCGGATCCTGACGCCGGCTCCGATGAACCCGATTCCGGTTACCACCTGAGCCGCAACACGGGTTGGATCCACGTCGGAACCCTCGAGGGCGTATGCACCTGCGATCGTGAAGAGCGCCGCACCGGCGGCAACCAATGTGTGGGTTCGCAGGCCGGCGGTATTCTGATAGATCTCTCGCTCAGCCCCAAGCGCGGCGCCGAGGATGGCGTCGCTCCTAGTCCCTCTCGGCCAGCCTCACGGGGAGTCTGCGTGCTCCCCAATCTCCGGGCTCCGGTTCGAACACGCCCGCGCACGGTGTGGCGCACTTCGTACAGCGACCATCGGCGTCGAGGTTCCATCGCCCCAACCGGTAGCCGCTTCTCTCGATGAGCACCGCGCCGCAGTCGCGGCAGTACGTCGTCTGACCCGAGGGATCGTGGACGTTACCGGTGTAGGCGTACCGCTCCCCGTTCCCCATGGCGATCTCCCGTGCCCGGTCCAGGCTGGTTTGCGGCGTCGACGGCACGTCGAGCATCTTGAATGCCGGGTGGAACGCCGTGAAATGGTGAGGGACGTCCCGTCCGAGATGCTCGACGACCCATGTGGTCATCTTGTCGATCTCCTCATCCGAGTCGTTGAACCCGGGGATGAGCAGCGTGGTGATCTCGAGCCACACGGCGGTCTCGTGCCGCACGTACTCGAGGGTCTCGAGAACCGGGGTGAGCGCGCCTGCGCACGTTCGGTGATAGAACTCTTCGGTGAAGGCCTTCAGATCGATGTTCGCCGCATCCATGTGCGCGAAGAACTCGACGCGAGGCTCCGGACTCACGTATCCGGCGGTGACTGCGACGGTGCGGATCCCCCGTTCACGGGCCGCATCTGCGATATCGATGGCATATTCGTGGAAGATGACGGGATCGTTGTAGGTGAACGCGATGCTCGGCGTGCCGAGTTCATCGGCCACTCTCGCCACCTTCTCGGGACTCGCTTCGTCGGCGAGGATGTCGTACTCCTTCGCCGTTGAGATGTCCCAGTTCTGGCAGTAACGACACGCGAGATTGCATCCGGCAGTCCCGAACGACAGCACTGCCGTGCCGGGGAGGAAGTGATTCAGAGGCTTCTTCTCGATCGGGTCGACGCAGAATCCGCTCGAACGCCCGTAGGTGGTGAGCACGATCTCGTCGTCCACCCGTGCCCGTACGTAGCAGAGGCCGCGCTGGCCGTCGTGGAGCTTGCACTCACGGGGGCAGAGGTCACACTGGATGCGTCCGTCTTCACGAAGATGCCAGTACTTCGTCGACACGACCGACCCCGGTGCTCCGACATCCTCCCGTCGGGCGAGCGTCTTCGTCGACGGCGTTCCTGTGTCCTGGTTCATCACCAACACCTCCGAACCCTCACCTCAAGCATACGCCCCGATCCGTGCCGGAGGCAGTGGTCGATGGTGCTGACGGCACATTCATCCGAAACGCCGGACCCACGCGGCGAGGTCACCAATCACCTCGTCTTTGTTGATGTCATTGAGGATCTCGTGACGTCCATCATCGTAGAGATGAACCGTGACGTCATCGGTGGGCATGTCCCGGACTGCCTGAACCGACCGCTCATAGGGGACAAAGGGATCGGCGGTACCGTGGAACACGGCCACCGGCATCGTGAGTTGCTCCACGTTGTCGGCGTACGCGTCGAGCGCAGCGACTTCGGCAACCAGCAACGGCCGCTTGTACTGGCCGTGGTAGACGAGCGGGTCCGATGCATACGAATCACCGGCCGCCGGATCTCGGGAGATGGCCTCCGGATCGAACTCGACGTGTGGGATTTCGGGAGCAGTGATGACGTCCCTCGCCCACTGCCAGTCGCCGATGACCGAACCGCAGAAGGCCACACCCGCCACCTCATTCGGCCACCGTTCGGCGTACCGGGCTGACAACAGGCCTCCCATCGAGTGACCGATGAGCACGAGGGGAAGGCCGGGGTGGTCGGCGCGAACGATTCCCGATAGCGTGTGCAGATCGTCGAGGACATGGTCGAAGTCAGTGATCACGCCCCGCTCTCCGTCGGAGCACCCGTGTCCGATGTGGTCGTCAGCCACGACGACGGCACCATCGACGTTGAGTCCCGCGGCGACGTGGCCGTAGCGACCCCCGTGTTCGGCGTATCCGTGCACGATGTGGACGATGCGCTTCGGCTCACCCAGCGGGTCCCATCTTCGATAGAACACCCGGCCTTCAGTGCCTGCGAATGTCGCCTCAATCATCGATGCTCTCCTCTCCAAGAACTCGCGGCTTGCCCGGCTGATCCCATCGTCGGTTGTCACTCTGATCACAGGTTCTCAGACGACGCGGGACTCCGCCAGGGACCTACTGCCCAACGGTGTGGCTGGATGCATTCTCGTCGGCTGCCGGCGGGTGGTGTGGCGTGCTCGGTCCTTGGTGTGGCAAGGTCGGCTGGATGACAGTGTCGTCTGGGCGACACTGTTGGGTTAAGGGGGGGTGGGGGTTGGGTTGTGGTGGTGAATG
>RCNE010000804.1_pt1 | contig 27859 bp, 21 predicted proteins | sample 2041361 | NCBI WGS metagenome assembly RCNE01 (sample SAMN09708229, study PRJNA481090) | Marine sediment metagenome, whole genome shotgun sequencing project. | reverse complement strand
GGGCTTGTTATTGGGACGTAGCCAATTATGAATTATGAATTATGAATTTTGAATTGCATCACACATCACCGCCGCGGGGCATGAGCGTATCGGCTCGATGAACGGGCGTGCCGTCTCTGACGATTTTGGGGTGAGGTCGGTTGAATCAGGTTGCGCGTTGAACCCCAAACATCGTCAGAGGGGGCAACCTCGGGGAGCGCGATGGGAGAAGATCGCCCTGAAGCAAGAGGCACGCTTCAAGGTAAAAAGAAGTGAGGATATAGTTGATGATTCAGTCATCAGAAATGCCAACATTAAACAGTGAATTATGAGCTGCTTTTCTTTTCTAAGACGTTGTGATGGAATAATTAAGAATTCAAAATTAAGAATTCAAAATTGAGAAACTTCCGCGCGTTGATGTGGAGGTAAAATGAATCGGTTTGCAACAATTAAATCGACCGGAAGATACATCCCGGAGATCGAAGTTCCGAACTCCGAACTGGCTGAGCGTTTCGCTCATATTCCGGATTTTGTGGAAAAGATGGAGGAGTCATCGGCCATCGCTACGCGCTGGTGGGCGCCGGAAGACTGGTGCACATCGGATCTCGCGCTGCCGGCGGCGCGGCAGGCCCTCGAGCGCGCCGGTCGCCACCCGAAAGAGGTCGACCTCGTCATCGTCGGTACGGATTCGCCGGACTATGTCACGCCGGCGACCTCGGTTGTCCTGCAGCACAAACTCGGCGCGCGCAACGCGGGGACCTTCGATGTCGGCTGCGCGTGTGCGTCGTTTCCGACCGGGGCCGCCATCGCGGCCGGGATGATCGCGTCGAATCCTTCGCTGAAAACAGTCCTCGTGGTCGGGGTCTACAACATGCACAAGCTCGCCGACCCCAACGATCCGATGATCTTCTTCTATGGCGACGGCGCCGGCGCTGCGGTGCTCGAGCCGGCCGATGAACCGGGGTTCGTGTCCTCGGCGATGCGCGCCGATGGCGCCTATCACCGCCACTGGGGGATCTATTCGGGCGCCACCTTCGAACCCGCGACCGAGGAATCCGCCCGTGAGGGCCGGACCGCGGTCAAGATGCTCGAGCGCTACCCGCCCGAGGTCAACCATGAGGGATGGCCCAAGGTCGTTCGGTCGCTGGCGGCCAATGGTGGATTCGAGGTATCGGATATCGACTTCACGATCTTCACCCAGGTCCGCAAACCATCCATCGAGCTCGTGATGGCCGATCTCGGTCTGCCCATGGAGAAGACCCACACCGTGATGGAGAAGTGGGGCTACACGGGATCGGCCTGTGTTCCCATTGCCCTTGACGACGCCATCGAGAAGGGACTCGTCTCATCCGGGGATCTGGTGGCGATGGTGGGCTCCGGTGTAGGGTATAACCAAGCGGGAGCGGCGTTCCGAATGCCGTAGGCTCGTCACCGGGGAGCAGGCCATGGGCAACAAGATCGTGAAAGTCATCTTCGGGTTTCTGGTGCTTGGGGCGCTCCTCGTAATCGTCGGCGCCTGGATGGTGTGGAAGAGACCACTCAGCATCGATGCCTGGATGAGCCGTTCGGCGCTCAAGATCAACGGTTTGGAGAAGACGAGAATCGACACCGAGGCCGGCCGAATGACCGTCTGGGAAGGGGGCTCGGGCCCGACCATGCTTCTCCTTCACGGCGCCGGTGACCAGGCCGGCGCATGGGCCCGGACCGTCGGTGGACTGGTGGAGGAGTACCGGATCGTGATTCCCGATCTCCCCGGTCATTGGAAGAGTGATCCTCGATCGGGACCGATTCACATGGAGCAGATGCTCGATGGCCTCAACCGGGTCATGGATGCCTACTGCGGCGATGAACCGGTGGTGATCGTCGGCAATTCCATGGGCGCCTGGCTCGGGTTCCTCTACGCCCGGGAGCATCCTTCGAGAGTGGCGCGGCTGGTGGCGGTCAATGGTGGCCCGCTTTTCGAACCCAATCCGCAGATCAACATCTTCCCCACAACCCGCGAAGAGGCGCGCGAAACCATGAAAGGGCTGATGGGTCCGGGGAGTCCGCAGATCCCGGGCTATGTCCTCGACGACATCGTGCGGCGGACCTCGAACGGGCCTGCCGTTCGGTTTGCTCAGACCGCCGCCGAGATGGGCGTCTTTCTGCTCGATGGTCGGCTTGACGAGGTCACGGTGCCGGTGGAGCTGGTTTGGGGCGCCGCCGATCAATTGTTGACCGTCGACTACGCCCAGCGGATGGTGGATGGACTGCCGCGGGCGCGACTGCACCCGATCAAGGGCTGTGGACACGTTCCGCAGCGCGAGTGTCCGCTTCGATTTCTCGATGCGTTGACGACCGCCCTTGCCGAGCCGCCGCCCGAGCCGCAACCGGTGGATGAAGGCGGGATGGAGGTTGAACTGTGATCTGCGCCGATGTCCTCGGAGCTCGTGCTCGGCTGTCCCCCGGAAACACTGCGTTGGTGGAGGCCGCTTCCGGAGAGCGTTACACCTACGCTGAACTCGATGGGCGGGCGATACGCTGCGCGCGGATGTGGCTTTACGGCCTCGGCCTGAGGCCCGGGAACCGGGTGGGGATCATTTCCGGCAACCGCGTCGAGTTCCTCGATGCGGTCTTTGCGGCGGCCAAGAGCGGGGTGGTGCTGGTCCCGCTCAACACCCGTCTCACAGCTCACGAACTCGGTTTCATCGTCCGCGACGCGGGTCTCAGCGCCCTCATGTACGACGACGAAAACCGGGCCGTGGTGCATCGTCTCCGCATGGGCGTCGAGATCGATCACTGGATCGCCTTCGACGAACCCGATGACCCCCTCGATCAGGACTATGCGGATCTGGTTCTCACCCGCGGATCGGGAAGCTCGGTACGCCGGCGGTGCCGCCCCGAGGATCCTTACTGTCTGCTCTACACATCGGGAACGACCGGGCGGCCGAAGGGGGTCATTACGCCCCACCGCCAGGTCGTCTGGAACGCTTACAACACCGTTGTCTGCTGGCAGCTCGGTGAGACCGATGTCACCTCGATCTTCACCCCCCTCTACCACGCGGGCGGGCTCGGCGCCTTTCTGACCCCGATCATCCTGGCCGGCGGCACGGTTGTGCTCCACGCTGGGTTCAACGCCACCGAGGTGTGGCGGATGATCGAAACCGAGCGGTGCACCGTGGTCCTCGGGGTTCCGACCATCTGGACGATGCTCGCCGATGCACCCGAGTTCGGCGATGTCGTCCTCGATCACGTGCGATGGTTCATCTCGGGCGGAGCGCCGCTCCCACGCCACCTCATCGACATCTACCGCGAACGGGGCGTTGTTCTGCGCCAGGGTTACGGCCTCACCGAGGTGGGGGTCAACTGCTTCTCCATGTCCAACGAGGACGCGTGGGAGAAGGTGGGTTCCATCGGCAAACCGCTCATGTTCACCGAGGCCATGATCATCGATGAAGGGGGACAGGAAGCGGCGCCGGGGGAGGTCGGTGAACTCTGCTTCCGCGGACTCCACGTGTCGAACGGGTACTGGAATAACCCTGAGGCGACGGCCGCCGCCATCGATCGTCGGGGCTGGTTTCACACCGGTGACATGGCGAGGTGCGACGAGGATGGGTTCTATTACATCGCCGGACGCGCCAAGGACATGTTCATCTCGGGCGGAGTCAACGTCTATCCCGCCGAGATCGAGAACCAACTCCTGCAACACCCCTCGTTGAGCGATGCCGCGGTGATCGGTGCGCCGCACGAGACATGGGGTGAAGTCGGAGTCGCCTACGTGGTCGCCGCCGAAGGCAAGGAAGTGGACGCCGATAAACTCGCAAGCTTCGTCGAATCGAGGCTGGCGCGTTACAAAGTCCCCAAAGAATTCATAGTAAAGAGCGAGTTGCCGCGAACGGCCTACGGAAAGGTCGTGAAAGATGAGCTCGTTGAGGAATGGAAGAATCGAAAAACGGAATAGTCCATACGATCCCGATCCCGTTCCCGATCTCGATCCCGACACATCCATACGGGATCGGGAACGGGATCGGGAATGGGAACGGAACGAAGGAGATCTTGAATGAAACCCATCTATATCGCCGCATACCACCAGAGCAAGTTCGGCAAGCTCTTCGCCATGACCGTGCCCGAGATCGTCCTTGCGGCGGTCAACGAAACCTGTGCCGAAATCGGCGCTGAACCCGCCGCCATCGATGTCGCATCCATCGGCGCGGCCTGCAACATCTCGCTCAACCAGCAGGGCCTGCTCTCCGGCTTGGTGGCCATGGTGCCGGGGCTCGGCGGAAAACCCATCGAATCGGTGGAGAACGCCTGCGCATCCGGTGGGCAAGCGGTCCTGTCGGTGGTCCAAAAGCTCCAGCTCGGTCTCGGTGAGATCGGGATGGCGGTAGGCTACGAGAAGATGCGTAACGATGACGGCAAGATGGACGGCGCCCTGGTCGGCGAGGTTCTCGGCTACTACTCGTACCCGGATGAGCGGGAGGGCAAGACCTATGTTTTTCCCCACCTCTTTGCCGAGGTCATGGACAGCTATATGAAGGTGCACGGCGCCACCGAGCGCGACTTCGCCGAGATCTCATCGCGCGAGTACGCCAATGCAACGTACAACCCCTATGCCCAGATGCAGAAGATCGATGTCTCGGTGGACGAGGCGGCGACCCCCGAGGGGCGCAACCGTTACATTGTCGAAGGGCTGCCGCTCAAGACCTACGACTGCTCGCAGATCAGCGATGGCTATGCGGGGTTGCTGCTTGCGACCGAGGAAGGTCTTTCAAAGCTCGGGATCGCCAAGGCCGATTGTGTCGAGATCGCGGGATATGGTCAGGCCACCGACCCGCTGCTCAAAGAGGGTCGAGACGTTCTCAATCCCCATGGCGCCTTTCAGGCGATGGGAACGGCCTACAAGATGGCCGGCGAGAGCCCCGAAGATGTCAACGTCGCTGAGATCCACGACTGTTTCACGGTGATGGCCGCCATCGGCACCGAGGTCATCGGCAAGGCCGACTTCGGCGAGGGAGCCGCGTACTGGCGCGAGGGCCATGCCGAAGCTAAGGGAAAGTGCGGGATCAACACCTCGGGCGGACTCATCGCCAAGGGTCACCCGGTGGGCGCCACCGGTATCGCCATGATCGGTTGGGCAGCCTGGCAGCTCCAGGGAAAGGTGCCGGCCGAGCTCCAGGTGCCGGATCCAAAGATCGCGGCCACCTTCAATATCGGTGGGCCGATCTGCGCGTCAGTCTGCACGGTGCTGCGCACCGTACAGTGACGCGAATTCTCAATTATGAATTATTAATTTTGAATTTCGTCGCAGCCATCCCGCAAGGCGCTGCCGGACGGTTGCGATGAATAATTAAGAATTCAAAATTTAAAATTGAGAATTCTGCGGAGGTTTGGCGATGAAGGAAGAGATCAAGCCGATTCGGTCCGGACACCTTGAGGTAGATGAGTTCCGCATTTGGTGGGAGTACCACGGCACGGGTGACCGCGAGTGCTGCTGCCTGCTCAACGGCCTCGCCATGCACACCAAGGCGTGGTACGGCTTTCTGCCGCGGCTGACCGCGAACTACGATGTGATTCTCTTTGACTATCCGGGTCAGGGCGAGTCGACCACCGATGATGTGCCCTACCTCATCCCGAAGTTCGCCCGCTATCTGACGTTGATCATGGATGAGGTTGGGGTCGAGAAGCTGCACCTCATGGGGATCTCCTATGGCGGTTTCATCGGGCTCGACTTTGCGCGCCTCTATCAGGAGCGGCTCCACACCCTGACCCTGTCGGGAATCCTCCTGTCGCACGAGAAGCTTTTCGAGCTCTACCAGGAGATCTCGCTCAGGTTCTACCGGTCGTCGGAGGATGTCTTCGAGATCTATACCCAGTACATGTACGAGAAGATCTTCGGCGAGGCCTTTGCGGCCGCCATCCCGCCCGAGAGCTTTGAGGCCATGAGGCAGCGTTTCTACGACCGCTACATCGATCACCGCCATTGCCTGATCCGGCTCACCGAGGCCCAGGACCCGTTCTTCGGTGCGCTCGAGGAGAACATGGCCGGCTACTGCGCGATCGAGACCCCCACCGCGCTCATCGCGGGGTCGCAGGACCGGGCCCTCCCGTTGTGGCAGCAGAAGAAGATCCTCGATATTGTCCCCAACTCGCGTTGGCTCGAGATCCCGGGTGCGGGCCACGTGGTCTATCTCGAGAGCCCGGATCTTTTCTTCGGCAGCCTGCGTCGGTTCTTTGAACATAAGACCCTGGACTTCGAGCCGATGAAGGGCGTCGAGGGGTGATGACCGGTGATTTGCAACTCCAAGACGTGACCATCCGACCCTGCGGTGTTGATGTTTGAAACACGAAGAACACAAAGATCCACGAAGAAACCACAAAGAACTTGCTTGAGTCATCGCAGGAATCAATGACCACTCAAAAACAGAAGGAGCCCGAGTCAGAGATGCGATGCTTCGTGGGACCTTCGTGGACCTTGGTGCCCTTTGTGTTTCAAGAACCGAATATGTCGGTTCGGAGGTTGAAGTGATCTTTCATACGATCGACGGCGGCGGTCCTCCGCTCCTGCTTCTCAACGGCATCGCCATGTCGGCTCCGAGTTGGCAGCCGGTGGCGGAGCCGTTGGCCGAGACCTTCACCGTGATTCGTTGCGATCTTCGAGGCCAGTTGCTGAGCCCCGGGTCGCCTCCGGCCGATGTCGGGGAGCACGTCGGTGACGTGGTTGAGCTGCTCGATCACCTCGAGCTGGACTCGGTTCATGTTCTGGCCACATCCTTCGGTGGCGCGGTGGGCGCCCTGCTCGCGGCCCGTCACCCCAGGCGGGTGCGATCACTGCTCTCCGTCGCGTCGGCCGATGGTTTCACGGACGTCATGGCAACCGAAGTGGCGCGGTGGCGTGCGGGAACGATCCAGTCCCTGGAGGACGGCGATCGCGGGGTGCTGTCGGATGTACTCGAGCCCGTGGTCTACTCGGAGAGCTGGGTTGCTGCGCATCGCGACGAGCGAGCGACTCGGCGTCAACAGATCGCGGCCCTCCCCACACGATGGTTCGAGGACCTCATCGAGCTGCTCGACTCCGCCGAGTCGTTCAGCCTGAGCTCGGAGCTCGGGTCCATCCGCTGCCCGACCCTCATCGTCGCCGCCGAACTCGATGGTTTCATCCCGCTGGAACGCTGCCGAGGCCTCGCGGATGCCGTCCCCGGAGCAGAATTCAAGATCATCAAGGGAGCCGGCCACGCAGTGGTAGTCGAACAGCCCGAGACCATCGTGGATATCGCTGTGGGGTTCTTTCAGCCGTGTTCGGACTGAAACACGATGAGCACGAAGATCCACAAAAGCACCACAAAGGTCGGTCTTTGACTCATCGCAGGATTCTGCCTCCATCTGCCAAAGGGAAGGTTGGCCTGTGATGTTGTAGCGTCCACGTCTCGTGGGCGTCGAAACCATCCTTGATTTGTCTGTTACGATGGATGTGTGAAGACCGTCGACGTTTTTTTGATTGCCTATTACGCGTATACCCGGGTTGATCCGAGCCGGCGAAGGTCTCACTGAACCCAGATCCTGAGGCCCGCCGGCAACGGCGGGCTTTTTGCTGCCCGCCGCCGTCGCGGTCTCGACGGAGGATGAATGCACGCACCGACGACTCAACCATCTGATCTCCACGCGCTCCTCGAGCAACATCGCCGTGACATCGAGGCGCTCGACCGCCGCATTCTCCACCTCGTCTGCGAGCGCCTCGAACTCGCCCGCCAGGTCGGCGATCTTAAGAGATCGCTCGCGGTGCCGCTGAGAAATTTCGGTGTCGAGGCACAGGTCTACCGCCGTTTCGAAGATGCGAGTTCGCTGCTCGGTCTCGATGCCGGCCTCGGCCGTGACCTCGCCCGTTTCCTGATCGAGAAGGCAGTGGAGGAGCAGGCGACCCTGAGGGATGCGGTCTATTCGGGTGATGCGCTCGATACCGTGGTGATCGGCGGCAAGGGAGGGATGGGCCGATGGATCGCTCGTTTCCTGGCCGGCCAGGGCCACCGGGTGCGGATCGTGGATCCGGCCTCCGGCGAGACGCCGTTCGAGGAGATGAAATCGCTGGCGGATGCGATCAACGCCGATCTGATCATGGTGGCGGTACCGATGACCGTCTGCCTCGGAATCCTGGACGAACTGGGAACCCTTCGACCGCGAGGGGTCGTCGCCGAGATGTGCAGCCTCAAGGCCCATCTCGGGCCGGTCATCGATCGTGTTCGCTCGGCCGGAACCCGCGTGGTCTCCTTTCACCCCATGTTCGGCCCCGATGTGCGGATGCTCGAGGACCGCACGGTCGCCTTCTGCACCGACGCCCCGCGCGCCGATCTCGATGCGGTGGAGGGCCTCTTTGCCGACACCAGCGCCCGGTTGGTGGAGATGGATCCGGCCGAGCACGACCGGCGCATGGGCCTCGTTCTCGGTCTGACCCATCTCGCCAATCTGGTCTTCGCCCGCGCCCTGGTCCACTCGGGTGTCGGTTCCGCCGAGCTCGGCGAAGTTGCCGGTGTGACATTCGGCCGCCAGATCGCCACCACCCGCGAGGTCGCGAGCGAGAATCCCTCGCTCTACTACGAGATCCAAACCCTCAACGAGATCACACCCGAGACCGGGCGATGGCTGCGCCGGGCGCTCGACGAGTGGATGGAAGCCGTGGAGCAGCCGAACGACCACCTTTTCTCCGAGCTCATGACCACGTGTCGGGAGAGCCTGAACGAAGACCAAAGGACCGACGAATGAAGCGAGCACTCGACGGCGTTGTCGCGGCCTTGGGCCGATGGCCGGGCGATCCGGTCAACCTGCTGGTGGGCGAACCGTGCTTCGACCCGCCGGCCGAGATCCAGGCGGCTTTCGGCCGGATCGCGGCTGATTCCTCCTCCGATTACGGCCCTCCGGGAGGTCTTCCGGAACTCCGGACGGTCTTGGCGAATTGGGTCGATCCGGATCGCGCGGATCCGCGACGGGTGATGGTGACCCACGGCGCCAAAGGCGGACTGCTCGCTCTCCTGGCCGCCCTGGTCGAGCCCGGCGATGAGGTGATCCACCCGCTGCCGTGCTATCCCGCCTATCCGGCCATGGTGCGACGATTCGGTGGTGTGCCCATGGGTGTTGCCGAGCCGGGTGACGGATTCGCTGGCTGGAGCGAGCAGGCTCTGGCGCTCGCCGGACCGAGGACCCGCGTGGTCATTCTGTCGTCGCCGTCAAATCCGTCGGGTACGACCATCGATGGCGGAGAGCTGGCGACGCTGGTCGACGGCTGCGGCAACCGGGGAATCCGACTGATTCTGGATGAGGCCTACTCGGCCTTTTGTTTCGGTGACGACGTTGCCGACCCCGGCGCCGTCGACGCCGAGTCCATCCTGGTTCGAGTCGGCTCCGCGTCCAAGAGCCTGGCACTCCCAGGCTGGCGCGTGGGTTGGATCGTCGCCGATCAAGAGCTGGTTGCGAACGTCACCTCTGTTCAGTCCGCGTTGCTCAACCCTCCGGCGACCCCGCCGCAGCAAGCCATGCTGGCGTTGCCCGCGGTTCCGTCCGGATATTTTGAAGACAACCGCCGCGCGGTTCGAGAGCGGATCGCGGCCATGGTCGAGGCCGTTCGGCGAGCCGGTTTCGATGCCGCGAAACCGGCCGGGGGCTTCTATCTGTGGGTCGACATCCGCAATCGACTCGATTCACAGAAGCCGGATTCCGCGGCGTGGTGCGAGCGACTCGCTGAAGAGCACGGCGTCGGTCTCTGGCCGGGCGAGGACTACGGAACCCCCGGCTGGGTGCGTTTCGCACTGCCCCAGGGTGAGGGCTGGCGGGACGATGTGCAGGAACTCGAGAGGCGACTGAAGTGATCGACCTTCCGCAGCGACCAAATTGAGACACCAAGAACACGAAGGACCACAAAGAAACCACAATGGATTTCATTTTGGTTCATCGCAGATCTACCGGGGATCCCCTGCCATTTGGATTTGAAGGAGCCCGGGTCACCGATGCGATGCTTCGTGGGGCCTTTGTGGTTCTTCGTGCTCTTTGTGTTTCAAAACGACGTACTGCTGATTCAGAAGGTCGATTCGGGGAACCATCGGGCACGGAGTGAGTACGGGTATGGGATCAGGTACAGTAATACGAACTGATAAGGACGGCCCCGACACCGGTGTCGTCCTGATTTTTACCTTTTGGAGGAATCCCCAAAATGCGTGACCCGAAGATTCTGCTCAGTGCTGAAGAAATGCCCCGCCAGTGGTACAACCTCGCCGCCGATCTGCCTTCGCCCCCGCCGCCGCCCCTCGGACCCGATGGGCAGCCAATTGGCCCCGATGCCCTCGCGCCGGTCTTCCCCATGAACCTCATCGAACAGGAAGTCAGCCAGGATCGCTGGATCGACATCCCCGACGGCATTCTCCAGTTGCTCGCTCGCTGGCGGCCGGCGCCCTTGCGCCGCGCCTACGCGCTGGAAAAAGCGCTCAAGACCCCGGCACGGATCTACTACAAAGACGAGAGCGTGTCTCCCGCTGGAAGCCACAAGCCCAACACCGCCGTCGCCCAGGCCTGGTACAACAAGGAGTTCGGGATCGAGCGGCTGTGCACTGAAACCGGCGCCGGCCAATGGGGCTGCGCGCTGGCCTATTCGTGCTCCCTCGTCGGTCTCGAGTGCCGGGTCTTCATGGTCAAGGTGAGCTACGAGCAGAAACCCTTCCGCAAGGTCATGATGGAGACCTGGGGCGGGAGTTGCGTCGCTTCGCCAAGCACCGAGACCGAGATCGGTCGCGCGATCCTCGCCGAGACCCCGGACTCTCCCGGCAGTCTCGGGATCGCCATCAGCGAGGCCATCGAGGCGGCGGTGACCGATCCCGGTGGCAAGACCCGGTACTCGCTGGGCAGCGTGCTCAACCACGTGCTGCTACACCAGACCGTCATCGGCCTGGAGGCCAAGAAACAGCTCGCAAAGGCGGGTGAAAAGGGCCCCGATGTGGTCATCGGCTGCGCCGGCGGCGGCAGCAACTTCGCCGGTATCGCCTTTCCCTTCATCGCGGACAAGATCAACGGCGCCGAGATCGACATCATCCCGGTGGAGCCGGAAGCCTGCCCGACGCTCACCCGTGGGCCGTACGCCTACGACCATGGTGACATCGCCGAGATGACGCCGATGCTCGCCATGTACTCCCTCGGCCACAAGTTTGTCCCGCCGACCATCCACGCCGGTGGCCTGCGCTATCACGGGATGGCGCCGCTGGTCAGCGCCGCTGTGGATCAGGGTTTGGCCGATCCGCGCGCCTACGGTCAGAGGGTGTGCTACGAAGCGGCCGTGAAGTTTGCCCGCACCGAGGGGCTCATCATCGCACCGGAGACGAGCCACGCGGTGGCGGCGGTCATCGACGAAGCCGAGAAGGCGCGCGAGGCCGGCGAGGAGAAGGTCATCTTGTTCTGTCTCAGCGGCCACGGGCTCCTCGATCTCAAGGGTTACGAGATGTACTTCGCCGGCGACCTCGAGAACTATCCGCTCCCCGAAGAGGTCCTCGCCAGGTCGATCGCGGTCATGGAGGGCTACCCGAAGCCGTAGGCGCCATCAGAGGCCGTGGGTCTTCGGAAGGCCAGTGACTTCCGGCGGTGGGGTGTTTGAAACACAAAGGGCACGAAGAAACACCAAGGACCCACGAAGCATCGCATTTTTGACCCGGACTCCCCCAGGCCTTGAAGGTGGTGCGTGCCTTGCGATGAGTCAAGAACCGAACTTTGTGAAGTCTTTGTGGTTCTTCGTGATCTTCGTGTTTCAAACTTGTGCGAGAAGGTTGGGTGGGTCGTGGAGTTATCGTGCACGGGCACGGGCGCGGGCACCGGTACGAGATAGACTGTCGGGGAGATGAGTCAACTCAAACTCCTTGGTGAGCGGCGGTTCTGGCCGCTCTTCTGGACCCAGTTCCTCGGGGCGTTCAACGACAATCTGTTCAAGAACGCCCTGGTGATCCTCGTCGCCTATCGATCCATGAGCTTGATGGGGGTCTCCTCGCAGGAGATCGTGGTCGCCTGCGCCGGGATCTTCATCCTTCCGTTCTTTCTCTTCTCGGCGACCGCCGGACAGCTCTGCGACCGTTTTGCCAAGTGGCGCCTCATCCGGCTGGTCAAGCTCTGGGAAATCGGGGTGATGATCTTGGCGGGGGTCGGATTTGCCACCGATAGTCTGGCGCTGTTGCTCATCGTGCTCTTTCTCATGGGGATGCAGTCGACATTTTTCGGTCCGGCCAAATACAGCATCCTCCCCGAACTGCTCGGCGACCGCGATCTGGTGGGCGGCAACGCGCTGGTGGCCGGGGCCACCTTTCTGGCGATCCTTCTCGGCACCATCACCGGCGGGCTCGTCATCGCCGGTGGCGATGTCTGGGTCTCGCGACTCGGCTTCATGGTGGTCATTGTCGCCGTGGCCGGATTCCTCACCAGTCGATTTGTCCAAAAGACGCCGCCCGCCAACCCCGATCTCGAGGTCAGGCTCAACCCGGTGACGCCGACCATCGATATCCTCCGGGTCACGCGGAGCGTCAAGACCGTCTTTCTCTCGGTCCTGGCGATTTCGTGGTTCTGGTTCCTCGGCGCTTCCTTTTTGTCGCTGCTGCCCAACTTCTCCAAGGACGTCATGTTCGGCAGCGAGACGGTGGTGACCCTCTATCTCTCGGTCTTCTGCGTCGGGATCGGCATCGGGTCCATGCTCTGCGAGACATTTTCCCGGCGGCGGCTCGAACTCGGGCTCGTACCCCTGGGCTCCATTGGGATGAGCGTCTTCGCCATCGATCTCGCCATTGCCGGCGGTAGGTTTCTCGGGCCGCTCGACGGCCATCTCATGGGAATTTCGGAGTATCTTCGCCAGCCGGGAGCCATCCGTGTGCTTATCGATCTTTTCATGATCGCCGTCTCGGCGGGGTTCTACACCGTGCCCCTGATGAGCTTTATTCAAATGAGGACCAAGGCAGCTCAGAGATCGCGCGTCATCGCCGGTAACAACATCATCAACTCGGTGCTGATGGTGCTCTCCTCGGTGGCGCTGGTCGCTCTGCTTGCCGCCGGTCGGACGATCCCGTGGCTGTTTTTCATGCTCGGTGTACTCAACGCGGTGGTGGCCGTTTACATCTACACCGTGATCCCGGAGTTCCTCCTTCGCTTTGTCGCCTGGGGCGCCGCCAACATCGTGTATCGCCTCCGGATCGATGGTGAAGAGAAGATCCCGGCCGAGGGCGCCGCGGTGCTGGTCGCCAATCACGTCAGTTTTGTCGATTGGCTTATCTTTGCCTCGGTGTCGGCGCGGCCGGTGCGTTTTGTCATGACCCACGAGTACCTCGAGCTGCCGCTCGTGCGCTTTCTCTTCCGCGGCGCCAAGGTGATCCCGATCGCGCCGGGTCGAGAGGACGCCGAACTCAAGCAGCGTGCGTACGATCGCATCGCCGAGGAACTCGGGGAGGGCGAGCTCGTCTTTCTCTTCCCGGAGGGCGGCATCACCAACGACGGCGAGCTCCAGCCCTTCCGGTCGGGAATCGAGAGGATCGTCGAACGGACGCCGGTGCCGGTGGTGCCCATTGCGGTCATCGGGCTATGGGGCAGTTTCTTCAGCCGCCGAGGAGGAAAGGCTATGACCAGGCCCTTCCGACGCTTCTGGTCGCGGGTGTCGGTGAAGATCGGCGACCCCGTTTCGCCAGAGGACGTTACCGCCCACGGAATCGCCGAACGAGTCGCCGATCTCGGCGGGTGGGATCCTCCCTCTTCCCGTGAGCGTAAGGCGGATTGAAACGCAGAAAGCACATCGCAGTTTCACCGCAAAGAACGCGATGATCGCCAAGATCCGCCGCAATGACGGCCACCTAACGGGAGGTCGTTCAAGTCTCTCAGCACCCACACGCATCGGTTGCGATGGACCATAAGATGGATTCTCTGCGATGTTCTTTGCGTTCGTGGCGGTCTTTGCGGTGAAACAGTGATGGTTGCCTCGCCCCTTTGCCCCTACGCCGTCTCTTTGGTGTTTGAAATCAGGGATTGGCTTCATCGCATCCATCGCAATTGAAACACAAAGAGCACAAAGACCCACGAAGGTTCCACGAAGCGGCACGGTTTTGACTCGGGCTCCCTCCGATCTTGAAGAGCTAACCTACCTTGCGATGAGTCAGAAACGACTTGGTGGATGCTTTGTGGTTCTTTGTGCTCTTCGTGTTTCAATCTCGCGCGCGCTCGGCCAACCGCGATTCGAGAATCACGTCGGCGTCGGTTACGTCGAGGTCGGCCACAACGTCACCGAGACGTGGGCGCTACAATTCGGACAGACCATTCCAGTCCATACACCGCCTTGAAGACCACCTGATTGTGTCTGCCATCGTCTTGCGGGGTCGCAATCACAAAAAAATTGCGGGCTCGTGAGAGCCCGCTTCAGGAGGGTTGTGGGTTTGTGGGACCCGTTTGTTGGTTACCAGAGATTCACCGCGACTTTTGTTCCGTCATCGACTTCGACGGTCACGAGCGGCCCGTTGTCGGCTTTGCCGAGGGTGTCGAAGATCAGATCCGGGTCAAAGGTCTTCCAGTCCCACTTCTCGAGAGCGTAGAGCACTCCGTCGAGGGGGATGGTGCAGCGGACGGTTGCGTCGTCAGCATCCACCGCCACGGTGATGTTGTCGCCGATCTTGCTGATCTCGACCAGCGCATCGGGCGCCGAGACCTTGACCAGCGCCGAGTCCGGCGCATCGAGCAGACTGGTCACGGCGGCCATGATGAGTTCCTTGTTGGCCGCAATTTCGGGCGGAAACTCCTCGACCTCGAGGGCGTCGGCAGGAATGAACGAACTGGCGACATCGGCGATGAAAAGCGGGAACGGCACCTTGATGTGCATGGGATTGGGGTCGGCGATCTGGACATCGACCACCATCCAATCGGTGATGGCGACCGCGGTGAGCATGCCGGCCAGACCTGCAAGCAGGATTCCGCCGATGGTTGAAATGCCTCTTTCACGCATGCGCATGATGACCTCCCGCCTCGATCTTTCTTATTCGATCCACACGCGGACGTTCGCGTCGTCGGATTCCACGGTCACCAGGTCGCCGTTGGGAAGACGATCAAAGCTCTCGAGGAGCGCGGCGATATCGATCTGGCTTTCCTCGTTGATGGAGAGTGCGTCGATGAACTCCACGGGCACGGTCACCTTGACCTTGGCATTCTCGCCGTCCATCTCATCGACATTGATGAGCAGTGTTCCGCCCTGCTTACTGACGCTCACGTTGGCGTCGGGCGAGTTCACGGTTACGAACTGACCGTCGGGCGCGTCCTTGACGGCGGCGAAGATTTCGGCCCAGTCGATATCGGCATCATCGATGTCGAGATCGATGTGGCCCTTGTGGAAGTTGTCGACATCGACGCTCTTGAGCACCGACAGCACGAGGTTGAGGGGCAGATGGACCTCGACGTTGGTTCCGTCTCCCGGCTCGGTCACGTTCACGTTGACCCAACGAGTCCCCTCGCTGGCGACGGCAAAGCCGGCGATCAGGATGGCGGCGGCTGCGATGGCTGTGATTCTGCGATTCATGTCATACCTCCGTGTCGGTCTGAATGGAAGACGACCGTCGGGCGAAATAGTTAACGGCCGTTCCTAGGAGTGACAACGGAGCGCGGAGAAAAAGGTTCGCACGGGGAGGAACCACCAAGCCGCAAGGAACACAGAGCTATCAGCCATTAGCCAACAGCCGTCAGCTCAGCATCATGCAAAATTCGAGATTTGAAGCACGACGGCGCCTTCTTCAACATGTCACCCTGAGCGAGGGAGTCCGACGACCGAGTCGAAGGGTCTCCACAAGTCAGGCAATAACGGGCCTTACGAGGTTCGCTTTGGTTTTCCGGAGGAGATTCTTCGACTCGCTACGCTCGCTCAGAATGACAAGCTATAGGGTTTTTGCAAGAGGCTCAGCTTTAATCTCCCAGCGGCATCACGAGCCAGAGGATGAGATAGGCGAGGATGCCGGGGAACGCCACCGACAGGATGGAGACGATGACGAAGAGGATGCGGAAGGATGTCGGGCTCCAGCCGAGCCAATCGGCGAAGCCGGCGCAGACGCCGGCGATCATGCGGTTGGATCCGGACCGGTGCAGGGGATTCGATGTTGCCACTGAGGGCTCCTTTCCATGCGCTTCTGGATATAGATACGCAGGAAGGGCACCCTGTGTTCCAGTCTGCACTTCTCACTGAGTTTCGCCACAAGGGCGAGAATCCTCAGACTGCCGGCGCCGCCTTCTTCCCGTCCATGTAGTTTGTGACGCCGATGAAGATCAGAAGCGCGACAAGCGAAACCAGGCCGACCATGGTGTAGGCGTACCAGAGGTAGTGGGCGTGGGCGTAGGCCTCCGGCATGGGGGCCTGGCCGGCGAGGGCGAGGTTGTATTGCTCAAGCACATCCGGCGCCAGGGTCCTGGGTTGGGGGCAATATTTGGTCAGAAGATAGCCGGAGAAGATGAATCCGAAGACCCATGCGAAAAACGTGTTCACATGTGCAAAACCGAGGAAGACGCCCTCCTTGCCCTTGGGCGCCTGCTTGGATGCGAACTCGAGATACTTGGGGCTGAGGAAGCACTCGGCCAGCCCCTGAATCGAGATGCCGATGACCATCATCAGGGTGATGGGGTGGACGGACATCCCGAAGATCTCGACATTGCCGTGGAAGAAGGCCGACGAGGCGATTGCCAACGACGACAATGGGATCAACATCATGGCGACCAGGATGGAGTTCTGTGGTTTCCAATTGCGCACCATCTGGGTGATGGCCACAACAAAGAGGACGACCACCAAGGGGTTGACGTTGGCGTACCATTCGGGCTTGTAGGTTTCGCCGGCCATCCTGATGACGTATGCGGGCATGGACGCATAAAGCTGGATCGCCCAGAAGCCGGCGGTGATGAGGATGAGGGCGAAGAACCGCAGGTTGGACATGGCCATCCACATCCCCTGGAGGACCTCTCGGATGTTGCGGGGCTGTTCCTCGCCATCGGCCGGCGGGTGGAAGAGCAGGAAGACCAGCACCAAGGCCAAGAGCGACGCCCCGGCAGAAAAGAACGGCACGGTATCGACGCCCATCTCGATGCGCATCGGGGCGACGATGGTCTTGCCGGTGAAGGAGCCGATGTTGACCACCATGTAGAAGATGGAAAAGGCGCGGGCGCGATTGGTGGAGTCGGAGGACTTGGATACCGTCCCGGTGATCACCGGTTTCACAAAGGCGCCGCCAATGAGAATGAGGACCAAGCCCGCGATGACCGGACCGATGGTCTGAAAAAATCCGAGCGTTGCGTATCCACCGGCGAGCAGGGCGAATGCCAGCATGAGAGCATTGCGGAAGCCCATTCTGTCCGCGATAGCTCCGGTCAAGAATGGGAGAAGATAAATCCAACCGGCGAATGAACCCGCGATGGCGCTCGCCTTGAGGTCAGAGAGACCAACCGCATCGGTCAGATAAAGCTGGAGGGCGATGAACGTGCCATAGAACGCCGCCCGCTCGAAGAGTTCGGCGGCGTTTCCGGTCCAGAAGGCGCGTGGAAAACGCCAGGTGGTCTTGCCTTCGTCCATGAGTCCTCCATTGCCCGGTGCGACGGACTCGCAACTCTAACACGGTCCACAGGTTGGATTGTTTGAACACCGATCGCGCCGACGGCGTAGAATTCTATTGCAATGAACATCAAACGCTGGCTCATCGTTGTGGTTCTTTTGGCGCTCGTGGTCGTCGGGCTCAAGCTCACGGTATTTCAACCTGAGGTGGTCCGGGTCCGGATCGCGATGGTGGAACGCGGCGTGGTCGAGGAGACCGTGACCAATACGCGGGCGGGGACGGTCAAGGTGTACCGACGGGCCAAGCTCTCACCCCAGATGGGCGGGCTGGTTGTGGCGACGCCGTACCTTGAAGGGTCGCTGGTCTCCGCCGGTGATGTGTTGCTCAAGCTTGATGATCGCGTCCAGCAGGCGGAGCTGGATCTGGCGAAGAAGAGCGTCGTCGCCGCTGAAGCCCAAGCCAACGAGGCCTGTTTTGCGTCCGATCTCGCCCAGACCGAGTTCGAGAGAACCACCTCGCTTCACGGCAGCGGCATCGCCTCGGACCAGAGCCTGGACGCCCTGAGCTCCGAGCGCGATCGGAGTCGTGCGGCCTGCGCCGCCGGTGCCGCCGCGGTGGGACAGGCAAGGTCGCGGGTGGCGGTGGTCGAGGTTCAACTCGCGTTCACCGAGTTGCGCGCGCCCTTCAGCGGAACCGTGGCCGAGGTCTCCACCGAGGTCGGTGAGTGGATCACGCCGTCACCACCGGGAGTACCGATTCCACCGATCATCGATCTGCTCGATCCGGCTTCGATCTATGTCAGCGCTCCCATCGACGAGGTCGATGCCGAGCGAGTCAAGGTCGGGCAGGCGGTCAGGATGACCGTGGATTCGCGGCCCGACGTCCGTTTCTTCGGCCGGGTCAAACGGGTCGCCCCCTATGTTCTCGATGCTCTCGAGCAGAATCGGACCGTCGAAATCGAAGCGAGCTTCAACGAGCAGGACGTCGTTTCGGGGATTCTCCCCGGCACCTCGGCCGATGTCGAGGTGATCCTCGATCAGCACACGGATGTCCTGCGGGTGCCGTCGTCGGCGGTGGCGGAGGATGGAAAGGTGCTGGTGCTGGTCGATGGTGTCCTCGAGGAGGGGCGGATCGAGGCCGGACTCAAGAACTGGCAGTTCACCGAGGTGCTGAGCGGGCTCGCCGAGGGGGACGCCATCGTCGCGGCTCGGGACTCCACCGAGATCGAAGTCGGAGCACTGGCGGAGGCGAGGTGATGACCCAAGTCGACAGTCGATATTCAACAGTTGACAGATCCATCGCAGCCATCGCACGTCACAACCACCAAGACACGAAGACTCGAAGGTGGATGGAACAAAAAGCCCTTTGTGACGATCTTGGTGTCTTGGTGTCTTCGTGGTTGGGGTGGAAGGCGGTACCGTGATCGAGCTCCGGGAACTTTGGCGGACGTACCAGGTCGGGGACTCGGAGGTCCACGCGCTGCGCGGAGTGGATCTGACCATCGGTCGCGGCGATTACCTCGCAGTGATCGGACCGTCCGGGTCGGGCAAGTCGACCCTGCTCAACATTCTCGGTTGTCTCGACCGACCGACCTCGGGCAGCTATGCCTTTGACGGTCGCGATGTCTCTCAACTCTCCGATGTCGAACGAACCAAGTTGCGCCAGGACCAGATCGGGTTTGTCTTCCAGTTCTTTCATCTGCTCGCCCGGCTCACCGCGCAGGGCAACGTCGAGCTGCCCATGCTCTTTGCCGGAGTGTCCCGCGCCGAGCGGCGGTCGCGGGCGGCCGAGGCCCTGGACTCGGTGGGGTTGGCGGATCGCGCCCACCACCGTCCCGATCAGCTCTCCGGGGGGCAGCGCCAACGGGTCGCCATCGCCCGCGCCGTGGTGATGGGTCCGGGTCTTGTGCTCGCCGACGAACCCACGGGCAACCTCGACAAGGCGTCGGCCTTCGAGGTCATGGATCTGCTCGAGGCCATGAACCGCGATGGCCAGACCTTGGTGCTGGTGACCCACGATCCCGAGGTGGCCGTCCGGGCAAAGAACAGGGTGCGGATGGACGATGGCGACATCGTGGAGCGAACATGACATCGCAATTGCGAATTATGAATTATGAATTATGAATTTTTAATTGCATCGCAGGTGGCGCCGAGGACGCTGCGATGAAGATTCAGCCTTCAATTGTCAATTCTCAGTTGGAAGCTCACAGGCGTTCCGCCGGATGGTCTTATGGTCCCCTATCCGACGCGTACAGCGATACAGTTTTGGGGCGCGTTGCGGATCTACTGTCAATTCATAATTCAAAATTAAGAATTCAAAATTCGGACAAGGCTCGGCGGTCGTGAGTACCGCCGAGCTTGTCCGTTTTGCGGTCGGCGCGCTTCGTGGCCATCGCCTGCGGACGGCGTTGTCGGTGGCCGGCGTGGCGGTGGGAATCGCGGCTGTTGTGGCTCTGACCGCGCTCGGTGAGGGCGCCCGGCAGTACGTCGTACAGGAGTTCAGCTCGCTGGGGACGAATCTCCTCATCGTCATTCCCGGCAAGGTGGAAACCACCGGGATGATGCCCTTCGGCGGAACCACCAACGATCTCACCCTCGATGACTATCGCGCCGTGGCCGCAAGAATCCCGCTCGTGGTCGAGGCGGCGCCGCTGGCTACCGGAACCGAAGTGGTTCGAGCCGGCAGCCGGGCACGGTCGGTCGGCATCTTCGGGACCACCGCGGAACTCGCACGGGTGCGCCGGCTCGTGGTCGGATCGGGCCGCTTTCTCACTCCCGGTGATCCTGATCGTGGCGGCAACGAGGTGGTGCTCGGTCTCAAGGTCGCGCAGGAGCTCTTCGGGGCGGTGTCACCGCTCGGCAAGGTCGTCCGGATCGCGGAGTGGCGTTTTCGGGTCGTCGGGGTGCTCGCCCCACGAGGGCGGTCGCTCGGCTTTGATTTCGACGACATCGTTTTTATCCCGGTGCGGACCTCAATGCGGATGTTCAACAGATCGTCGCTCTTCCGGATCCTTGTGGAGGTCGGCTCCGAAAGTAACCTCGCTCCGGCGAAGAAGGCCGTGATCGACCTTCTCGCCGAACGGCACCGGGTCGAGGATGTCACGGTCATCACCCAGGACGCGGTGGTCTCGACCTTCAACTCGGTCTTCAACGTGCTGACCCTGGCGCTGGTTGGCATCGCCTCGGTCTCGCTCACCGTGGCCGGTGTCGGGATCATGAATGTGATGTTGGTGGCGGTGGCCGAACGCAAGCGGGAGATCGGCCTGCTCAAAGCACTGGGGGCGACGACCCGCCAGGTGCTGGCGGTCTTTATCGCCGAAGCTTCGGTGCTCTCGAGTCTCGGTGGTGCGGTGGGCCTGGCGGCCGGCTGGTTGTCGATCCGGGTTTTTGTTCAGATCTATCCCACCTTCCCGGCGGCGGCGCCCACCTGGGCCGTTGCCGCGTCGCTGGCGGTGTCGCTCGGTGTCGGAATCGTCTTCGGGGTCGTGCCGGCGAGACGCGCGGCTAACCTCGATCCCGTCGAGGCGTTGGTGGGACGATGACAACGGAATTATGAATTTTGAATTATGAATTTTTAATTCCATCGCAGACGGCAATAGGAACCCTGCGGTGAGGGTGCCAGGGTTCAGAACCATGGATTCTCAGTTGGATGCTCACCGGCATCCCGCCTTCTTGCGATGCGGTGTCGTATTTGACGCGCTCCACGCAGAAGTCCTGAAGGGTTTGCTGGATCCACTGTTAATTCATAATTCAAAATTCATAATTCATAATTTCGGCCAAGGGTCGAGCTGATGGATTTCCTCGAGATCGTCCGTTTCGTCATCGGCGCCTTGGGCGGCCAGCGCCTGAGGTCGTTTCTGTCGGCGTTGGGTGTCGGGATCGGGGTGACCGCAGTGATCCTCCTGACCTCACTGGGGGAGGGGACCCGCGACTACATCGTCGGCCAGTTCACCCAGTTCGGCACCACCCTCATCGGGATCAACCCCGGCAAGGTCAAAACCCTCGGGATGCCCGGGGTGCTCGGCGGCACCACCCACAAGCTCAGCATCGATGACGCCGAGGCTCTTCGCCGGATCCCCGGGGTCGAGGAGGTCGTTCCCGTCTCCTTTGGACCGGCCGAGGTCGAGGGTGGCGGTCGTGGCCGCAGCGTCTTCATCTACGGTGTTGGTTGGGAGGCCGCATCGGCCTGGCGATTCCAGGTGGCGCAGGGTTCCTTCCTGCCCCGCATGGATCCGAACCGGCGGGGATCCTACGCCGTCCTTGGCGCCAAGCTCACCCGCGAGCTCTTTGATGATCGGTCCCCGCTCGGTCGACGGGTGCGAATCGGCGGATTCTCTTTTCTCGTGATCGGAGTGATGGAACCCAAGGGTCAGATCCTCGGGCTCGATCTCGACGACACCGCCTTCATTCCGGTGGCCACCGCCATGGAGATCTTCAACACCGACGAGTTGCTCGAGATCGATGTCGTGGCGGCGTCGAGCGAGGCCATCGGCCCGGTCACCGAAGGGATCCGCCGCCTGCTCATGGAGCGTCACCGCGGTGAGGAGGATTTTACCGTCACGACCCAGACCGAAATGCTCGAGACCTTCGGCAGGGTGATTTCCATGGTCACGGTGGCGGTCTCCGGAATCGCGGGGATCTCACTCTTTGTCGGCGCGATGGGGATTCTCACCATCATGTGGATCTCGGTCCACGAACGCACCGGCGAGATCGGGCTTCTCCGCGCCATCGGAGTGTCGCGCTCCATGGTGCAGGTTCTCTTCCTGCTCGAAGCGGTGGCGCTGTCAATGGCCGGGGGAGTTCTCGGGCTGGTGTGCGGGTTCGGAATCATGGCGTTGGTGCGGGCGGCGGTGCCCGGATTGCCCATGAGCACGCCCATCGAGGCCGTGATTGCCGCGTTGGTCATGAGCCTGGTGGTGGGGGTCGTCAGTGGGGTCGCGCCGGCGAGGCGGGCCGCGGATCTGGATCCCATCGAGGCGCTTCGTGCGGAGTGATTGAACCGCGAAGGCCCAGAGAACGAGGGATGACTTTCGCAATGTTGACGGCTCTGAAGGACAAGCTGGAAGCTCGCCCTTACAATGGGCCGAGCGCCTTTGTAGCGGCAAGCTTCCAGCTTGCCATTCTCGAAGTCCGGGTAGGTATGTCATTGGAAGCGAGCGAAGCGAGTCGAAGAATCTTCCGAAGCTCAGAGAGACGATGAAAGCATCGAGGCTGAACCAACCCTCGGGGGACCCTTCGACTCACTCGTCGGACTCCCTCGCTCAGGGTGACAGATTTTGAGGCGGCGTCGGTTCTGTCCCCCCATCTCGGTTCCTGCAAAAGTTTGAATCTACATATTTGGAGAAGTTGGGCCTATCGATTCGGAGCGGACCCGAAACCAACCAAGCTCGGGAGGCCGGACGGTCGTGCTGGAAGCACGATCCAAGACCCATTGCGATGCTTTGCGAACTTTGCGCCTTTGCGGTGAAAATTCGCTGCCGCAGACTCGCTCAGAGACTGATCTTGCGGGGGCCGGGATAGTCTTCGAATGTCGGTCGGTCGTCGAGATCGAGGAGCTTCTGCATCTTTTCGGCGACCTCGAGATACTGATCGGCCTGCCCGCCCTGGGCGGTCTCGGCCGCCGACCGCTCGAGCTCGACGGCTTCGATGGGTTTGTCGCTGACATAGAGCAGTCGGGCCAGGGTGTCGGCGATATCGGGTGAGGGATCGAGCTCGTACGCCTGCCGGGCCATGGCAACCGCAGTGTTGAGGGATTTTCGGGCGAGATAGAGCTGCCACGCCGCTCGATTGAGCGTGTCGGCGGTGTGAGGAGACTCGAGTTCTGTGAACCAGCGTTCGTAGAGACCGGCGGCGATCTCATAGTGGCCACCGCGAAAGGCAAAAGCCGCCAGTCCGAAGAGGTCTTCGCCTTCGGCGTCCTCGAGGGTGACGAGGTCCAGCAGTTCGGCGGCATCCTCGAATCGGGCCTCCCTCATGAGGCGGGCCTGTTCACCCGGATCGATCTCGGGGAGTCCCTCATTGAGCAGCGAGCTGAGTTTTTTGCTTCCCGGAACCGGTGGGACTTTGATCGATGTCTTCCACCCATCTCGGTAGAGTTTTCCGGCCCTGAGATACACGCGGTAGTGGAGATCCCTTCCGGCCTCGAACATGAGATTCTCGCAAACCTCGTGCGCGTGCTCGGAATCAGCGTGGAAATGTTTGATTTTGGCGATGGCGCCCTCTGGGTCGGATAGTTCGAGGAGCCCTTCGACCGCCCGTTGAATCGCATCGATGTTGGTCGGGTCCTCATCGAGTTGCTGGAGACAGGCGAAAAGGGTGTCTCCAGTCCGGATGCGACGGACCTCCTGGACGAATTTCTCGGGCGGCAGATAGCCGACGATTCGCTCGACCTCTTCGCCCGAAGGATCGAGGAAGATCATGGTGGGGTACGACTCGACACCGAATTCTCGAGCCGCGGCTGCGCCGTTGGTCTCCGCGTTGAGCTGGATTGATACGAGCTTGCTGAGCTCAATGCGGACATCGCGATCGGAGAGGGTTTCCGACTCCAGCCGTTGACACCACGAACACCAGTCGGTGTTGAACTCGACAAATACCAGCGTGTTCTTCTCGGCGGCGGCTTTGACCGCCTCCTCGAGGTCGCCGTGGAACCAGAACCCATCGTCCGTGGGGCCACAGGCGATCAGGGCCGCGGTCGCGGCTGTCAGGATGAACACCGACCATCTCTTCATTCGAGCCTCCGGATGGGCCGAGCTTGCGCGGCCCGTATCAATCTATGCCGCATTCCGCTCCAGGGTTGCAGCGATGCGAAGATCCCCCTGGGAATGATACGCGATTTCGACGGAAGGGTTGCGGTGAGACCCCCCGCTCCTCGCCCTCACCACACATACCCCTTAGCAATCTCCCGTTTGTCGTGGCCTGCGAGTACGTGGACGACGCGGATCTTGCGCACGGTGATCGGCGAGACGCTGCCCATGGGGATGTGGACGATCCGTTTTCCCTGGTTTGAAGCGTAGGCCTTCATCAATGCCGATGGCGGCGCCGGAGCCAGGTGGACGACAAGCTTCTCCAGGCTGTAGTCCACGGCCGCCATGATCAGCACGTCGGATTTGGACCGAGCCTCCCGGTAGTCCGGATCACGCCAGACATCGTAGAGACGGCCCGGCGGGTAGCTCAACATGAAACCGCCATAGGTCGCCCGCATGATGCCCGGTCCGACGATCTGCTGGGTCGGATCGGTGGAGTAGAGAGCCATATCCGACTCCTGTTCGTGCTCGCCGAGCCAACTCAGGAGGTAGGGATAGGCGGCGCCGTCCGCGTCCTCGTCAAAGATGGCCACCACGGAACCGGCGCTGCCGGGAGCCCGGCCCAGTTCCTGGACCCAGACTCGCCCTTCGTGCCACCGAAGCAGAGTCTCCCGAAGATCGAGGCCGTCGAGCATGCTGGTGGAAAACGGCTCCGACCGGCGGTTCTCGGCCGACAAGATGCCGACTGCTTTCTGCTTGAGATATCGGCCGTAGTCCTCCACCACCAGATCCTCGGGGGGAAAGGAACAGATTCCCGTTGCGTCGAAGGCTTCGAGCCACTCGGCGGGATCATCGGTGGTCGGTCGCGTCCGCACCGGCACGAGACGCCGCTTGACCTTGAAGAACCGTCGTCGGAAACGAACGCTTCGGATTCCGAGATCGAGCATCTCGCCGTCGACCCGAGCGGTTTCGATCTCGGCTGCCGCCAGTTGCCAGGGATAGCACCGCGCCGCGGCGAAGGTCTCCCAGGAAAGGTTGTCGTCGCCGACACCGCGGGCGGCCACCACCCACTCGTAGAGTCCGGGAACCAACAGCCCCTGGATCCGGGCATGGCGTCGGGCAAAATCGAAGAAGATGGATCGCTGCCACGGCGAGATGACGTTCTTGGTCTGTTCTTCCCACGACAGGGCGGCCACCCGCCAGACGACACTACCGAGGACGGCTCGATCGACCACGTGTTTGCCGTCGTCCGCGGCGCGATGGGCGTTGTGGGCGGCCCAGGCGGCTACGGCGTCGGCCCGTTCGGCCTCCTCGACGACGGGTTCGCCGCCGACGAATCTCAATCCATCGCGCCGGAGTTCGATTCTGCGGGATGCCGTGCGGCTGAACTCGGGCTCCGGGGGCAGCTCGTCCCGCCGAAGGTGCTCGTGGACCGCGTGCGCCAGCGGCGGGTCGCGCAGCACGGCGGTGAGATCGTCGGGATGGAGGTTGCGGATCAGCACTGATGTCCGGTATTGGCGGGCCAGCGGCGGTGCGGTGGGTCCGTTCAGGAGGGCCGCCACCCGAGTGGCGTGGGCGGCGCCCACGAGCGCGAGGATCTCGCCTTCGGTCGTGGCGGCCGCTTGTTGCAGGTGGTGCGCCATCCCGCGCTCGCGGAGTTCGTCGCCGTCGTCCCGTGGCAGATCGGTCGCCATTCGGCGGACGATCTCGATATAGGCCTCGGGCCCGAGATCGTGGATCACATGGGGGTCGGGGAAGGGGTCTGAATGTCGGCCGCGGTAGCGCACGTCGGGGTCAATGAAAGCTGTCGTACGCTTGTGCTCGGCGGCCCAGCGAAGCGCCTCGACGATGGGATCGCCCCCGGCCGCGACCCACACCACCGCATCCTCCCCGGGTTCTTCGGAGATGACCGCCGACATCTGCGGCAGACGGCCCACCGCGGTCTTGACCGCATCGGCGAGGGTAGTCGGCAGCTCCACGGCGATCACCGAAGGATCGAGTTCGGGCAGGATCCGGGTTACCAACGAGCCGAAATCGACCCGATCGTGGAGCACCGGCAGGATGCGGATGCCAGGAACGGCTTCGGGGGCGATGCGGTCTAAGTCCATTGATAGTTTTGAATTATGAATTATGAATTATGAATTGAGGACTCATGATTGTGGTCCGATGAGGAAAAGGTCGGCGTCGGGGCCGATGGCGAGAATGAGCGCGGTGTTGACGGCGTCGGCCGCGTCGGCCGCCTCGTTGCGGTGGAGCCGCTTCATGGCGTAACGGGCGATGTTGAGCCCGTCACGGACCGAGTACCGCAGATCAGCCAGGTGGGCGGCTCGAAGGAACCCGAGCACGTACTCGAGGACATCGTCATCGACGCCTTCGATCTGGGCGCGGAGAATCGCGCGCTCTTCATCTTCATCGGGGAAGTCGATGAGGATCTGCGGCATGAGCCGTGAGTGGATGTACTCGGGAAGTTCGTAGGTCGAGGCGTCTTCGTTCATGGTCGTGACAAAACGGAACTCGGGTGGCGCCGGGATGGTCACGCCGGCCACCACGCTGTCGACGGATCGCCGGTGGTCGAGCAGCGGGGCCAGCGACGCCCAGCTCTTCTCGCTCATTCGATTCCCCTCATCGAGGATGCAGACCCCACCGCGGATCATGGCGGTGACGAGCGGCGACGCCATGTAGCGGACACCGCCATCGGGTGCGAGCACCGGTGTCACCAGCAGGTCCTCGGGCCGGGTGTCGGTGGTCGCCTGGACGATGTAGATCTCCAGCCCGAGTTCGTGCGCGGCGGCGCAGGCGAGGGTGGTCTTGCCGACACCGGGTTTGCCGAGCAGTCGGGGGTTGAGTGGGATGTCGCTGTCCGAAAAACAGGTCCATGCGGCGAGGAGCTGGAGCAGCACCTCCCGTTGGCCGATCCATGGAGGGATCTCGGTGACGGGTCGAGCCAGGTGAAGCGTGACGCCGTCGATAACGGTGGTGTTGTCGGTTGGTGAGTTGGTCATGGGGTGATTGTAGGCGAGTCTGTTTTCTTTCAACATGAGGGCTTGGGGTGAAGGAGGCGCCGCGGGACTTTGGACAAGGATCAGCGCCGGAAGTAAACTGCTCCCAAGTGGCCGAGACGCTCTCAGCGCTCGGACCGCGGGAGGTCCCATGCGTGACACCGCAGCGATCTACGAAAGAATCCGCCACCTCATCCCCGAGATCGAGTGGGCGGTCCACGAACCACTGATCGCCGAGATCAACCGGCTCAAGACCGAGATGGGGGCGGTGATTCTGGCGCACAACTATCAACTGCCCGAGGTCTTTCACGGTGTCGCCGACATCACTGGCGACTCCCTCGCCCTGGCCAAGCGTGCCGCCGATGTCGACGCCGAGATCATCGTCATGTGCGGGGTCCACTTCATGGCTGAGACGGCCAAGATCGTCAACCCCGACAAGACCGTCCTGCTCCCTGATCTCGAGGCGGGTTGCTCGCTCGCCGAATCCATAACGGCTCAGGATGTGCGTGAGCTCAAACGGCGCTGGCCGGGTGTGCCGGTGGTCACCTATGTCAACACCTCGGCGGAGGTCAAGGCGGAGACCGATGTCTGCTGCA
>RCNE010000269.1_pt1 | contig 28007 bp, 29 predicted proteins | sample 2041361 | NCBI WGS metagenome assembly RCNE01 (sample SAMN09708229, study PRJNA481090) | Marine sediment metagenome, whole genome shotgun sequencing project. | reverse complement strand
AGACCGCTTCAAAAATATTTGAAGCGGTCTTTTTGGTTCGTAATGTGAAGCTTCTTGGTGGTTTAGATACCTGCTAATCTGGTTGGAGTTTTTTTGATATTTTTTTAAATCCTTCAGCTTCTTAATTCTTAGAAATATATTTCAGACCGATAATAATGTATGCCTTCTTATCGAAGTACTATTTTTCTAACCAGGTTTTTGCCTAGTTCTTCGTTCAGCATGTTTATGATTTTTGATTTGCCTAAGCTAAGTTCCTCGCGCAGTACAGATGACGAAAGTGAAACATAGAGTATATCGTTCTTAAGTTCAATGGCAGTGGTGTAATTGTTCACACCATTTCCCATAAGCCGTACCCAAGCGGCGCGGGCATCTACTTTATCCATGCCACCCTGCAGCTTATTCTTTTGGATAAAGGCAGATAGAGCCTCTTTCATATTAAGATTGTTATTTTCTCTCTTGGCCATATTATGGGGTAATACTGATAGGTTCAAAGCGTTTGTAGTGGTAAAGGATACCGTCTTCGTTTTGTACAGAAAAATTATCCTTACTAAGCGCAGTTATTATTTCCTGCCATTCGCTAAGGTTATTTTTGTATACGAGACTATAAATTTCTTCATTCACTTTTATTCGAAAAGGTTCTGCATCATCTGAGGTTTCGAAATTGCCATCAAATCTAGGCTTCATTTTTTTTCTAAACCCTTTTAACCCTTCCAATTGTATAAAATCAACATCGGTACTCATTCTGTATTCCTTTTCTCCTCCATTCGGAAATTCTACCCGGTCTATTTCCCAATAACCATTAAGTAGGTCTAGTTTTTCTTCGCTAACAGAAGTGCAGGAGAGCAGTAGGGTAAAGCCTAAAAAAAGGAGTAAAGGTTTCATAGTTAAAGTTTAAATATTTTATAGGACTGATGTATTTTTTTTACCACATTTTCGGTTCTATCGGCATGGGTGTCACTCACGAATATTTGGCCGAAGTTGTCCTTGTTTACTAAGGAGATAATATGTGCGACCCTATGTTCATCCAATTTATCAAAAATATCGTCTAAAAGCAAGATGGGAGTGGTTTGTGATGCCTCTTGCATAAACTGAAACTGCGCAAATTTTAAAGCGATTAAAAAGGACTTCTGTTGCCCCTGACTTCCAAATTTTTTGATAGGATACTCGGCAATAGTAAAGCTAAGGTCGTCTTTATGCACGCCAACACTTGTGTATTGTAAGGCCCGGTCCCTATCTATAGCTTTTTCTAATAGGCTTGCCATGTCGCTAAGGTGCAATTTACTATCGTAATTTAGGTGTACTTCCTCAGTATTTCCTGTAATTGCTTTGTATTGGGTTTTAAAAATAGGGATAAACTTTTCTAAGAATTCGGTTCGTTTTTCGAATATTTCCGACCCGTAGGTATGTAGCTGCTCATTGTATACTTCTAAAGTATTTTTATCAAAGGTATGGTTGGCAGCAAAATATTTTAACAGGGCGTTTCGTTGGGATAGTACTTTGTTATAGTTAATTAAGGACTGCAGATAGGCTTTGTTGGATTGGGAAATGACACCGTCCATAAATTTCCGTCGTACATCACTACCTTCTGAAATAAGGTCACGATCTGCAGGCGAAATAATAACCAAGGGCAATAGGCCTATATGGTCCGCAAAGCGCTCATAAGCCTTTCCGTTTCTTTTGATAATTTTTTTATTGTTTCGCTTTAGGCTGCAAACAATTTTTTCCTCCCTGTTTTCTTTTTCAAAAAGGCCTTCTACCACAAAGAAATCAGTTCCATGCTTTATGTTCTGAGAGGAAATCGGATTAAAATAGCTTTTTCCAAAAGAAAGGTGGTAAATAGCATCTAGTATATTGGTCTTGCCCTTGCCGTTATCGCCCACAAAACAGTTGATTTTTGAATCGAATTCTAAATCCTTAGACTCAAAATTTTTGTAGTTAAGAAGCGATACCTTTTTGAGAAACATTAAAATTTATCGAATTTTTGATTTGGATAGACCAATTTCACTTGAATAAACCAAAAATAACGAATAAATACGCCATTGGATTTCAATAAAAACTTTATTTTTGCGCGACCAATAAATATTGAGATGGCAACATATAAGAAAAGAGGATTTAAACCACAAACTAAGGCTGAGATTCAGGAGTTTGATGAGCAGGAGAGCACAACAGCAGAAGTGTTCAGTAGCTTGGACGAAGGAGCTTCAAGATCGGAGGAGTGGGTTTCCAAAAACCAAAATTATATTTTAGGCATCATAGGTGTCGTTGCTATAGGTGTATTAGGGTATTTGGCTTATATACAATTTGTGCAAAAACCAAAAGAGACCAATGCAGCAAACGAAATGTATTATCCACAACAGTATTTCGATCAGGCGTTAGCTAGTACAACGGCTAAGGATTCCTTGTTTACATTGGCACTGGAAGGGGCTGAGGGCAAGTATGGCTTTTTGGACATCATGGAAGAATATAGTGGTACCAAAGCTGCTAATTTGGCAAGCTACGCTGCTGGAATGTCTTATTTGAATATGAGTAAGTACCAAGAAGCAATTAGTTATTTAGAAGGTTTTAGTTCTGATGATGAAATTCTTGGCGCATTGGCAAAAGGAGGTTTAGGTGATGCTTTTATGCAATTGGAGCAAGCTTCAGATGCCTTAGGTTACTACGAGGCTGCAGCTGCGCACAGTACAAATGCGTATACAACACCAAAATTTTTATATAAAGCGGGTGTAACGGCACTTGAAATGGGTGATAAATCCAAAGCCTTAGGTTTTTTCCAACGGATTAAGGATGAGTTCTCTAGTTCAGAAGCTGCTACATCTATAGATGCGTTTATTGGAATGGCAAAAGGTGGCGCTTAATGGCAACAGCTAACAAAAATTTATCGGCTTACAATAAAATAACAATCCCAAGCGCGAAGAAATTTCGGTTTGGGATTGTAGTTTCTGAATGGAACCATGAAATAACTGAAGGTTTGTATACTGGAGCTGTAAAGGCCCTTTTAGATTGTGATGCTCATGATTCCAACATAGTCCGGTGGAATGTGCCTGGTAGTTTTGAGCTGACGTACGGATGCAAAAAAATGATTCAGCAAGGAGATTTTGATGCTATTATTGCCATCGGAAGTGTAATTCAGGGGGAAACAAAACATTTTGATTTTGTCTGTAGTGCAACATCACAAGGTATTATGGACCTGAACGTACAAACAGATGTTCCGATTATCTTCTGCGTACTTACAGACAATACCCTGCAACAAGCCATAGATCGCAGTGGTGGTAAGCACGGTAACAAAGGAGCCGAAGCTGCTATCGCAGCTATAAAGATGGCTGCTTTGGGTATTTAGTGGTTTACAAATCTCATTTTATTTTTCTCTTATTTTTGGATGGTGGTAGCAAGATTACCATAAGATGAATATCTGATAGGGTGTTAACAAATTTTGGCACTTCTTTTAACGGGCGGTTTTTGGTTTTTGAGTAACTTTGGAACTATGGGAATGCTGAGTAAAATAACGCGCTTGCGTAGAAATAGACAGTACGACTACAGTCCTAGGTACTATGATGATAAAGGCAAGGGTAATCCTTTCAAGTTAGAGCCCAAATTTGATAAATATAGAAGTACCTTAAGTAACCAACGAGGCTTAAAGAATAAAATCACTAATGCAGTAGAAGATACTCGCAGAGAGGGCGATCGCAGTCTTAAAATACGAATGGCCGTTATTTTAGCCGTTTTGATTTTTATTTTTCTATTTATAATTGATTTTGACCTCACCATATTCTTTTCCTGATAATGGCGGATATTATTAGACTTTTACCGGATCACGTAGCCAATCAGATTGCTGCTGGCGAAGTGGTGCAACGCCCTGCTTCAGTGGTAAAAGAATTATTGGAAAATGCTATCGACGCGGGTTCCACTGAAATTAAGCTTATTGTAAAGGATGGTGGTAAGACCCTTATCCAAGTAGTTGATAATGGTAAAGGAATGAGTGTTACCGATGCGCGTTTGAGTTTTGAGCGCCATGCCACCTCCAAAATCGAAAAAGCAGAAGATCTCTTTAATCTCAATACCAAAGGCTTTCGTGGAGAGGCTTTAGCTTCTATAGCGGCCATTGCCCATGTAGAGATGATGACCAAGACCGAAGCGGATGAAGTAGGCACTCATATTAAAATAGAAGGTAGTAAGATTAGCAGTCAGGAAGTAGCGGTGGTTCCTAAAGGTACTTCCATGTTAGTCAAAAATTTGTTCTTCAATATTCCAGCACGACGAAACTTTTTGAAATCGGATCAGGTAGAATACCGGCATATCACCGACGAGTTTCATAGAGTGGCGTTGGCGCATCCGCAAATAGCATTTCATTTTTACAATAACGGAGGTGAGGTTCTCATACTGGCTTCTAACGATTTTAGAAAGCGTATCGTTAATATATTTGGTAGAAAGGCAAACGAGAAATTGGTGCCCGTGAGTGAAGATACACAAGTGGTGCGCATCTCTGGCTTTGTTCAAAAACCCGAGTTCGCCAAGAAGAGTAGGGGCGAGCAGTTTTTCTTTGCGAATAACAGGTTTATTAAAAGTCCCTATTTACATCATGCTGTCCTTGGCGCTTTTGAAGGTTTGATCAAACCTGGAACACATCCTGGTTATTTTTTAAATTTGGAAGTGGACCCGAGTACGATAGATATCAATATACATCCTACGAAGACCGAAGTGAAGTTTGATGATGAACACACCTTGTACGCCTATATCAAATCTGCCGTTAAGCATAGTTTGGGTCAGTTTAATGTAGTGCCTGCTCTGGATTTTGAACAGAATCAAAATTTAGATACGCCTTATGCCTATCAGAATAAGCAAGTACCAACGCCTAATATATCTGTGAATGCAGGTTTCAATCCGTTTAAGGATGAAACCCACACCACTTCACGTGGTGGGAGCTATACGAAGACCAGCGCCAAGGGTTGGGAAAACCTGTACGAGGGGTTAAATGTTAATAAGCAAGAATTTAGACCAAGTACCATTGCTTTTGAATCCGAAGAAATAAATAGTACTATTTTTGATTCTGAAAAGGATCAGGGTGATCGGGTAACAACAACGTTTCAGCTCCGTAAAAAATATATTATCACGACTATTAAATCAGGTATGGTGGTCATAAACCAAAGTAGGGCGCACCAACGTGTACTATATGAAAATTTCCTTAAAAATATAACGATAAAGGAGGCCGTGAGCCAGCAATTACTGTTTCCGCTATCCTTATCTTTTTCTAAAACTGAATTGGATATATTAAAAGAGATTAAAGACAATCTCTGTGCAGTAGGTTTTGTGTTTGGAGATATTGGTGCAGAAACTGTTGAAGTAAAAGGTGTTCCGGTGGTTGTGGTAGAAAGTGAGGTACAGATGGTTATGGAACAGTTGATTTCTGATTTTCAAATGGAAATTTCTGCCGATAGTTTCTCGCAGAGTGATATGTTGGCCAAAACCTTATCCAAGACCCTTTCCGTTAAAACAGGGGAGTTTTTGGATGATAGGTCCCAATTGGCTTTGGTTAACGATTTGTTTGCTTGTAAGGAAGCTACGTTGAGTCCCTTTAATAAGCGTACCTACGTAATGATTACAGAAAATGATATTGATAGAAAATTTATATAAATGGGTAGACTAACAGATGCGATAAAGCATTTATTGATTATTAATGTTTTATTTTTTATTGCAACCCAATTGTACGGGGATCAAATGTACCAGTGGTTTTCGCTATGGTTTCCTAAGAACGAGAATTTTGGACTTTGGCAAATACTTTCCCATATGTTCATGCACGGCGGCTTTATGCATATTGCATTTAATATGTACGCATTATGGGCTTTTGGTACGCCATTAGAGCGAATGTGGGGTAGGAATAAATTCTTTTTCTTTTATTTCTCAGCGGGTATTGGAGCTGCCCTTATTCATACAGGGGTAAATTACTATCATTTTAATGCTGGGATTTCTGCACTTGTAGATGCTGGAATTTCGGAAAGTAGTGTAATGGAAATTATATCTAGCGGACAATACAGTCCAGATTGGTATAACATTGCAGGTAAATCTACAATAGAGAATTTCCTTAGTGCCTACAACACACCCGCAGTAGGTGCTTCAGGTGCTATTTATGGGGTATTGGTAGCCTTTGGAATGTCTTATCCAAACAGCGAATTGTTCCTTATGTTTATTCCCGTTCCTGTGAAGGCGAAGTATTTTATTCCTGTGTTGATAGGCCTAGATTTATTTTCTGGCGTAACAGGATATAGCCTTTTTGGACAAGGAATTGCCCATTTCGCTCATATTGGTGGGGCACTTTTTGGATTTTTGATGATGTGGTACTGGAAAAAGAATCAGTTTAATGAAAATAGGTGAAATTAGCAGATGGCGCAAGGAAATTTAAAATATCAGTTTAGTAGGTTATCGATTGCAGAAAAGCTAATCGCTATAAACGTGTTAGTATTTATTGTGGAGCGTCTAACTACCTTTTTATTACGGTTGTCCAGTAATAGTATTGTACAATGGTTTGAGCTGCCTAAGGACTTTTTCGATTTTTTATTACAGCCATGGTCGATAGTTACCTATTCTTTTTTCCACGGAGGGTTTGGTCATCTTTTTTGGAACATGTTGCTTATATATTTTGTGGGGCGCATTTTTCTGAATCTTTTTGATGCGAGGCGTTTTCTCAATGTATACCTCCTTGGTGTTATTATGGGTGGTTTCTTCTTTTTTCTAGGCTACAATATTTTCCCTGCTTTTTTCAATGTAAATGCGTATTTGATTGGAGCTTCTGCAGGTGCCAGTGCTATTCTAATTTTTATATGTTCGTACATACCCAACCAAGAAGTACGGTTGATTTTCTTCAATGTGAAACTATGGTATATAGGTGCGTTTGTGGTTTTGATGGATTTAATACAACTGCCAGCAAGCGGTAATGCAGGTGGACATTTAGCCCACCTAGGAGGGGCATTATTAGGATATTGGTATGCAAGACAATTGGTTAATGGTACCGATATAGGAGCGGGCTTTTCAAGATTTTTAGATACCATAGTAAACCTTTTTAAGGGGAGTGAAAAGAAGGCGCTTTTAAAAACGGTCTATAAGAGCAAAAAAGAGGGGGCTACCACAACTTCAAAAGCACAGTATGATAAGCAAAGTAGTCAAAAGAAAATCGATGCCATTTTAGATAAAATAAGTAAGTCTGGTTATGAGAGCTTATCCAAAGCAGAAAAAGACTTTTTGTTCCAAGCCGGTAAGGACGACTAGAGGCTATGAGAAAATTGTCTTTTTTTAACCGGATAGTCTTTTATCTGAATCTTATTTTTTCAGCCGCGCTGCTAATTGCCTGTATTGTGCCGTATACGGACTCTGCTAGTTTGGCTTTTTTTAGTTTGGCAGTACCTGTTTTGGTTATCATTAATTTACTGTTCGGTCTTTATTGGCTATTAAGCAAGCATCTAATAGTATTGATGCCTTTGGCTGTTTGCCTATACTGGTATATGGCAATGGGGTCTTTTATAAAGCTTAGAATTCCTTCCAGAATAACAATGGAGAGCGATTCTATTAAGTTAATGACTTATAATGCCTTAGGTTTTAGAGGTATGGAAGATGATTGGGAAAGTACTGCGGGTGATAGTATTGTTAAGTTCATTAATGCCGAGGGTCCTGATGTTATCTGTTTTCAAGAATATGATTACATGAAAATGCGTAAGGATAATTTGGAGGCGTATCCCTACAGTTCTGTTGATTCAGAATTTGGACAGACGAGTGGAAGACTATACCAAGCTATTTATTCCAAGTATGAAATTATTGGTAAGGGCTTACTCGATTTTGGAAATACATTTAATAGCGCTGTCTATGCCGATATTGTTTGCAAAGCAGATACGATTAGGGTATATAGTGTACACCTGCAGTCTTTAAATATAAGACCACGAGATCTTAAAAATGAGCGTTCGGACAAGCTTTTCGTTAGACTACGAAAATCCTTTCAAAAACAACAGCAACAAACCGAAATTATTAGGGAGCATATGACTACTAGTCCTTACAATAATGTCGTAGCGGGGGATTTTAATAACAACCAATTCTCTAGTGTGTACTTCAACCTAAAAAGAGATTTGAAAGACTCATTTATAGAATCGGGTAGTGGTTATGGTAGTACTATCAATTTTTGGAAATTTCCTTTTCGTATCGATTTTATATTAGTAGATCCTTCCTTTGAAGTAGTTGCACATCAAAATTATGATATTGACCTTTCTGATCATGAGCCTATTATGGCATCAATCAAAATTTCCTCCAATAAATAAACAATCTACGATGTCTGCTAACATATGGATGAGGAAAGCGATACCCCAAATACGTGTTTTCTTATACCCTGTCATCACTATATAAACACCTATGGCCCAATACGAATGTAAGGGATGAAAATTGATGCTACATCGCATTGCATCAAAAATGGGAGTAGCTAGTACATGATCTATATCTAGGAAAATCCCTGCTAATAAAATAAGTGCCGCTTTTAAAAGGTGTTCCTTAAAAAAGAAATAAGCAATGGCTAAGGGTACTATAAAGTGAATGCCATAGTGCAGTAAAAACCTAAGCATTACCAGTCGTGAGTTTAGTTTCTTTTAAATAAGTCGTAGCATTTGGCCCTAGGTTGAATAAAAGATCTAATATGCTAAGGTTCGGGGTAAAACCATGGCGGTCTCCAAAGACTTGTACGTAATCTGTTTGACCTAATTGAAACTTATTTTTCACACGCACCAAATGTCTGTAATCATTCTCGCTGTCTAGTTTAAAAGCCTCGGTGCTGGTACGAGGCATTTCAAGCTGCAGGCATTCACAAATGATTTCGATGGTTTTTAGGTTAAAGTCCATCAAGTATAAGAACTCAGTGTCATACAGCGGTTTAATGTCATCCTCGTAAAACTCGAAGTAGGGGGATGTTCTATACGCTGTTTCTAAAGTACGCCAATGTTGTCTTTGCCAAGGATAGGTGTTATCTATTTTTACGTCAAGGTTTAGTTGCTTTCCTTTGCTTTTGCCTGCATGGGATATGGGAATACTGAGTATATGCTTACCCCTATCGTTGCAGATGTAGGTTCTATTCCTAAAAGTCTGTTTTTGATAGTTGCCCTGCGTTTCCCATATAATTTCATCGCTTTGTACGAATATCGTAAAAAATGCAATCGTAGGGAAATAGGCAGGATACAAAATACTCATAACTAGGCTTGGTTAGATTTTTTACGTTTCCAAAGCCAGCTTCCTACAAAATAGGCTACCAAAAGTATCAGAAAATATTTGAAGTAGGACTGTGGTTCTCCATCGCCATTTACGGTTGTAAAGATACGGTCCCATCGGGGTCTCCAATTGGTGATGTTTTCTGTAAAATTATCAAAACTCATCCAAATAAAAATTGGGGTACCTACAATATGGTTCTCTGGAACATAACCCCAAGCGCGACTGTCTTCCGAGTGATCCCTGTTGTCTCCCATCATCCAATAATAATCCTGTTTAAACGTATAGGAATTGGCTACTTCGTCATTTATGCTAATTTGATTACCAGAAACACTAATGGTATTTAGCTCATAATCACGTATGATTTTCTTGTAAAGGGGTAGCGTTTTTAGGTTTAAGTCAACCGTAGTTCCTCTTTTAGGAATGTAGATAGCACCGAGCTGGCTGTAGTTCCAATTATAATCGGGACTTTGCGGAAATAGATTGGTGCCGCGTCTGCCTTTTGGAGTAATTTTTTGAACTACTGAATCAATGCTGGAATCCTTCCGCAGTACAGCTACCATATCATCTGTTAATGGAGCAAGTCGCTCCCTATCTGTTACCTCACGCAAGGATAGTCCGAATTTTTTAATGGTAGTTATAGGAATTCCAGAGCTTTTCGTGTACAGTTCCAATTCACCATTTTCTCCTTGGTCATATCCAAGTAAATATTGGTTAACTACCTGCGCCTGTTGTTGGTTTAACGCATTGGACAGGTATTTTCTGGTAAAGTCCGTCACACCAATTTGCTCCAATAATCTGGAGGAAACTCCTTTGCTACTATATATGGTATAGTCGAATTGTGGTTTTGCGCTACCCGGCAGTTCCAATTGTTTTCCGTTAATAAATACATACCCATCTCGTACTTCCAAAGAATCTCCGGGAACACCAACACAACGTTTTACGTAGTTAGATTTTTTGTCTATCGGTTTTTTAACACCGGTTTCTCTCTTAAAAAATCTCCTGACGGTATCTGCCGGCCAGCTAAAAACAACAATATCGTTACGGTCTACCTTTGTGAAGCCTGGTAGTCTGAAATAGGGAAGTTGTGGTTTGTTTAGATATGAAGGCACACCTAAAACTGGTAATGTATCGTGTACCATAGGGGCTGCAACGGTGGTCATCGGGGTTCTAGCCCCGTAATGAAACTTGCTAACGAATAGAAAATCACCCACTCTAAGGGTACGTTCTAAAGATCCTGTTGGGATTACGTAGGGTTGAATAAAATAGGTGTGAACCAACGTAGCGGCCACGACGGCAAAAACAATAGAGCTTACCCATTCCCCCATGGCGGTTTTAGGATGTAGGCTTCTATCCTCTATGTATTTAACATCTAGGGCATAATTAACGTAGTAGATATAAAAGCCCAGTGTGAAAATCACTAGCCAAGACTCCAAGGTGCTGTTTCTGCCATAACTACGAATAGTTTCTACCCAAAGTACTGGGAACATGAGTAAATTAATAATAGGAATAAACAACAAGATTACCCACCATTTTGGTCTGTTAATGATTTGCATTAAAACTACTGCATTATAAATAGGAATGGCGGCTTCCCATGCTTTTCTGCCTGCTTTTACGTATAATTTCCAAGTTCCTAAAAAATGGATGACCTGTACGAGGAGTATAAAAAGAATCCATTGTGTACCGTTCATAATGTTGTTGTTTATTGTTTAAGTTGATAGCGTTGATCTATTAGTTTTAAATGCCAACTATGTGTCATTAGTACTGATAGCTGAAAATAGTTACTTTTTTTAACTAAGGTTTAACACATCCCTCATGGTAAAGACTCCTGTTTTACCAATAATCCATTCTGCTGCAATGACGGCACCTTCCGCAAACCCTTCTCGGTTGTGGGCTGTATGCTGTATGGTTATATCATCTACATGACTTGTGTATTCAATGGTGTGTGTGCCAGGTGTTGTTCCAATTCGTTTTGATGTTATGGGGACCTGTCTTGCTTCTTCTTTATCCAATTTCCATCCTTTGTATGCAGAATTTCCTATAATCCCTTCTGCTAGTGTTATTGCGGTTCCGCTTGGTGCATCTAATTTTTGGGTGTGATGTATTTCTTCTATGGCAACGTTGTACTGTTCTAAATGCTGCATCATTTTGGCAAGTTGTTGGTTGAGTTCAAAAAAAATATTCACCCCCAAGCTAAAGTTGGAGGCATAGATAAAAGCTCCTTTGTTTTGCTTGCATAATGCTACGGCGTCATTATACTTTTCTAACCATCCCGTAGTACCAGAAATAACTGGCGTGTTGTTCTCTATACATTTGGTAATGTTTCCAAAGGCGGCTTCGGGCATACTAAAATCGATGGCTACATCAATATTCAAAAAATCTACGTTTTGCGTATCAATATCAATTTTAGCAACGATTTCGTGGTTTCTGGCCAGCGCAGTACGCTCGATCATCTGCCCCATTTTTCCGTAACCGAACAGCGCAATCTTCATATTTAAAATTTAATGGTTAGCGCCATCCCGTAGTTAGCACTATTGGAAACACGGTTTAGGTCTAAATAGGGTTGAAAGTCAAAACTTAGGTTGTCATCAATATTAAATTGTTTTAGGTGGGCGGTTACATTGGCGTCTATTATGTTTAGGGCATATATTGCGATAGCAGCAACGAGCCATAAGTCTCTTTCCTCTTGGAAACGTTCTTGTTGACTTTCTAAATCTCCAGCATCAAAATCAGGAGCTTGTCCAGGCTCATTGTCCCCGTTTAAATCATAAAATTCATCGTCGGTAAAACCGGCCTGTCTTCTTATGAAAGCCGTCCTGAATCTTCGATATGTATCATTTTTCAACGTGTACATGTAAACACTTCCACCTAGTGCGCCCCAAACGATAGGGGCCTTCCAATATTGTTTGTTGTAAATCTGTCCTAGGCCAGGAAGTACGGTAGAGTAGAAAGCAGCTTTGCTTGGTGCCAAAGGGTTTATGGCTTCCTTAGTAGCCATTATAGAATCTAGGACTACTATGTTTTCGCTTTTTAAGACAGTCGTTACCGTACTGTCTACCTCTTGGATGCCAGGTTCATTGGTTTCTTGTGCCCTACATAGGATTAATGAAAACAGGCAGACAAACAAAAGGCTGGGGAGTTTATACACCGGTTATCAGCTTTTTTATTCGCTTAAATTCTTCTTCGGAATGAAACGGAATCGTGATTTTTCCTTTGGATTTTCCACTAGTACTTATAGCTACCTTTACGGATAAACGTTCTACTAATTCTTGGGCACCATCATTGATGAATTCTGGTGTTTCCTTTGCTTTCTTTTTTGCAGGTTTACCTTCTGAAATCTCCTTAAAAACTTTTACTGCATTTTCGGTTTCCCTCACGGAAAGACGTTGTCCTATAATTTTCTCATACAACGCAATTTGGTCTTCCTTATTTTCAATATTGACCAAAGCCCTGCCATGCCCCATACTTAGAAAACCATCTCGCATACCAGTTTGGATGATAGGGTCTAATTTTAATAACCGCATGTAATTGGCAATCGTAGATCTCTTTTTGCCTACACGCTCGCTAAGCTTTTCTTGTGTAAGGTTTATTTCGTCTATCAACCGTTGATAGGAAAGGGCGATTTCAATGGGGTCTAAGTCCTGACGTTGTATGTTTTCTACTAAAGCCATTTCCAAGGATTCTTGGTCGTTGGCAATACGTATATAAGCAGGAACAGTAGGTAGATTGAGTAATTTGGAAGCCCTGTAACGTCTTTCTCCAGAAACGAGTTGGTACTTATTAAAACCTAGCTTTCGTACTGTAATAGGCTGTATTACGCCTAATTCTCTAATCGAAGTCGCTAATTCCTGTAAAGACTCATCATTAAAATTAGATCGAGGTTGAAAAGGGTTCACCTCAATAAACTCTAAATCAAGTTCAATAATATTACCAACAACCTTATCGGCATTTTTATCCGAGGCAGATTTAATATCGTTTTTGGGATCTTTCAACAGTGCTGAGAGACCTCTTCCGAGTGCTTGTTTTTTTACTGCTTTTGCCATTTTAAACTGTCTGCTTGTTTTTTTTGACTACCTCGCTCGCTAGATTTAGGTAATTGGTAGCACCCTTACTGGAAGCATCATATTTTATAATGCTCTCACCATAACTCGGGGCTTCACTAAGCCTTACGTTTCGTTGTATAATGGTGTCGAATACCATGTCGCCAAAGTGCTTTTTAACCTCTTCTACCACTTGGTTTGACAATCGCAACCTAGAATCATACATGGTCAATAGCATACCCTCAATATCCAAATCAGCATTATGAATCCGCTGTATGCTTTTAATAGTATTCAATAGTTTACCCAATCCTTCCAGTGCAAAATATTCGCATTGGATAGGGATGATTACCGAGTCTGCCGCAGTAAGTGCATTTAAAGTAATCAAGCCCAAAGAAGGGGCACAATCTATTAAAATAAAATCGTATTCTTTTTTAAGGTCTGTAATGGCCTTCTTCATCATGTACTCCCGCTCGTCTTTGTCTACCAGTTCTATCTCTATGGCTACAAGGTCTATATGTGCAGGAATAAGGTCAACGTTTGGTGATGAAGTGGGTATGATGGCCTCCTTAGCTGTTTTGGTGTGTTCCAGTAACTGGTAGCTGCCAATTTCAACCTCGTCCACATTAATCCCTAGGCCCGATGTTGCATTTGCTTGGGGGTCTGCATCAATCAAGAGAACCTTTTGTTCCAGCACACCAAGTGCTGCTGCCAAGTTCACGGACGTTGTCGTTTTTCCTACGCCACCTTTCTGATTTGCAATAGCAATTATCTTGCCCATAAAAGTCATTAGTTAGGGCGTAAAAATACAATTATTTATGGCGCTAATGAAAGGATTTTGTTAACACTAAGTGAATAAGCAATTGGTTTTTACTAAAATGAGGTTAAACTTTTAAAAGCTAATGTGTTACCCTAATTTACTTTGTACTCTTTGATATCGTACCGGTTTGCCTGTGCAAAGGTATAATGCCTTTTAATGCTTATCGGTTTTTAAGCTATCTTCATATTCTATAAGATAGATTTCCTCATTCTTTTTTTTGAGATAATATTCTTCTCTAGCAAATTTTTCTAACTCTTCTTTGTTGGAAAGTTTTTCTATTATCTTTTTGTCTTTTGAAATCTCTTTTTTTAAAAAATCTTGCGTTTTTTCTAACTTTTTTATTTCCTTTTTAAGCTCTTGATGAATGAGCAGCGAGTTAGTGTCAAAAAAAATCATCCAGATTAAAAATGCAGTCAATACCATAACGTACATATTCGTCATGATTTTAAACCATTTTTGCTTTCGGAGTGTTTTGAGTCCCATTAGGTTTAGGCTATTCGTTCGTTGATGATACTTCGTACTATGTCAACGGCAACTGTGTTGTATTTGTTGTTGGGAATAATAATGTCTGCATATTCTTTAGTAGGCTCTATGAACTGGTCATGCATAGGTTTTATTACGGTTTGATATTTTTCTAAGGTTTCGTCTAAGTTCCAACCACGTTCGTTTACGTCCCGTTTTAATCTTCTGATGAGTCGCTCGTCCGTATCGGCATGTACAAATATTTTAATATCGAACATTTTTCTTATGTCTGGGTTCGTCATAATCAATATTCCTTCTACAATCATCACTTTGGTCGGGTGTGTAGGCACTGTTTTACCCGTTCGGTTGCATTCTAAAAAGGAATAAACCGGTTGTTCTATCGATTCTCCCGATTTTAATGCTGTTAAATGACTTTCCAATAATTTAAAATCAATGGAGTTGGGGTGGTCAAAATTGGTTTTTCTACGTTCTTCCAAAGTCAGGTGCGAAAGATCATTGTAATAGGAATCCTGTGAAATTACCCCCACCTCTTCATTTGGCAGTTCGTTTATAATTTGGTTGACCACCGTGGTTTTTCCACACCCGGTGCCACCAGCGATTCCAATAATAAGCATATTTCTAAAATTTGGTTCAAAAATACATATTTGAATATCAATTTTCGAGGAAACTTAAAAATCAACTTTCAATAGTGTACTAGGGGTTTAATTAGAAGTACTTTTGCACCCATGCAAAACGAGCAGGTAAAACCTAATTTCGAATTCATAGCCCTTATGGCATCTCTGATGTCTATTGTAGCTTTGGCTATAGATGCGCTATTGCCAGCCATAGCTGAAATAGGTATTAGCATTAATAGCTTGGACCCTACGGACAATCAATTATTAATCGTTATGATTTTTTTGGGCTTGGGTTTTGGACAGCTTTTCTTTGGGCCACTATCCGATAGTTATGGTAGAAAACCTGTGGTGTATATTGGGTTTGTTCTTTTCGCTTTTGCGAGTATTCTATGTGTATTGGCTCCTTCTCTTGAATGGATGGTAGTCGGTAGGATTTTGCAAGGCATAGGACTTTCTGCGCCCAGAACAGTAAGTATTTCTATAATACGAGACACTTATACAGGTGATTATATGGCTAAAATCATGTCTTTTGTTACTGCCTTTTTTATTTTGATTCCTGTCGTTGCTCCTGCCATTGGCAAGCTTATTTTAGAAACTATGGGTTGGGAGGCTATATTTTATATGCAACTCTTTTTTGCTCTGGTGGTAGGGGTTTGGTTTTGGAAGCGACAGATAGAAACATTGAAGCCTGAGTATAAAGTTCCTTTTTCCTTGTCTATTTTCATAAAGGGAACCAAAGAAATATTCAAGTATACCGAAACAGTGGCGTGTACCATGATTTCAGGATTTATTACCGGCTCTTTTTTGGTATATCTGAGTTCGGCACAGCATGTTTTTGAAGACCAATATAATTTAAAGGATTCCTTTCCCTATATTTTTGCCGGCTTGGCGCTTTCCATCGGGTTATCCACTTTTCTCAACGGCACACTTGTGGTGCGATTTGGAATGCGGAAATTAGCCTTATATGCACTTGTGCTTTTCACTTTAGTAGCCCTTACGTACGCGGTATTATTTTTTGGAAAGCCTAACCCAGGTTTGCCAATTTTATTACTCTTTTTGGCATCCTTGTTTTTTTCCTTGGGTTTTGTATGGGGGAATATGCGCTCTATAGCTATGCAACCAATAGGTCATATTGCAGGCATTGGTGCGGCCATAACTGGATTTATTTCTACAATTTTATCCATACCTATTTCCCTATACGTGGGGAGTTTTGTGCAAGAAACGGTATGGCCTTTATTTGTAGGCTTGGGTACATGCGGGTTTTTATCCACTATATTGTTTCTATTATTCCGATCAAAACCGGTACAAATTCGAAGGATAACTAGTTGAAAAATTAGCTTGGTAAATAAAGGATGCCGCTGGATGAACTTCGTGCAGCACCAGTCACAGAATTCAAAACATTTATTTGTTTTTCAGCTCTAAGTGCGCCCATAAAAGCAAATACCATAGCTTCTTTAAAGTCGATTAGTTTTTTTTCTGGAACCACTACTCGGATTTCCGAACCTAGTTTTTTCGTTAGTGTGTCTATTAAAAAAGTATTTAAGACGCCACCTCCCGTGACTAGTAGTTTCTGCCCAGGTTTTGTTGTATTCTGAAGTATTTGCTGTGTAATTTTTTCGCAAATATGATGGATTGCCGTATATAATAAATCTGCTGTAGTCGCCTCAGTGTTATCCACTATTGGAGCCACTTGTTCTAAAAACCACTCATACCCAATAGATTTTGGATGGGGTAAGAGGTAGTATTTCAAATCGTTCAATTTTTGTAGCATTTCCGGAATCATATGTCCAGAACGAGCCAATTCGCCACCTTTGTCGTATTCCAGGTCAATTTTACGCGTAACATAATTAAGAATCATATTAGCCAAACCGATGTCATAGGCAATTCTTTTTCCTCTTAGGTTAAAGGATACATTGCTAATTCCTCCTAGGTTCAAACAGAAATCATACTCCTGGAAGAGCAGTAGGTCTCCAATTGGGACAAGCGGAGCGCCTTGCCCTCCAAGGGCGATATCGTTTGTTCTAAAATCACATATAACATGCTGTTTAGAGGCGTTTGCTAAATGTTGTCCAGAACCAATCTGTACCGTAAAGCCAAGTTCTGGTCTATGGTGTGTCGTATGACCATGGCTTGCTATATAATCCACTTCTAGTTGGTTTTTTACTATAAAATCGTGTGCTTGTTCCCCTAGCCAAGTGCCATAACTGTTGTGTAGTTGAAACAGGTCTTCAGTACCTAGTTGTATTGCATCTTTAAGTTCGTGTTGCTGTTTGCTTGCATAGGAAATACTCTTTGTGTTAATGATATCAAAAGTCCATACGCCTTTTTCTTCTATAAAATGGCAATAGGCCAAATCCAGACCGTCTAAGGAGGTGCCGGACATCAATCCTAAAATTTTATAAGTTTTCATAGGTTTGGATATGTTTGATTTACAGGGTTACCGGTAATTTCCCTACTGCTTCTACTTTCCCTAAAAAGTGTTCCGTGGCCACATCTTGAAATTCTTTAAAATCTTGATAAACGATAACCGTTGCTAAGGTCTCTTTCGTATGAATAGTTCTTAGCGCTAATGGATTTCCAAAATGATAAAGTACTACTTTTTTTGTAGCAATCATCTGGTTGATGAAATCGAGTTCTTGGTCTAGAAATCCATAATTATTCGTGGGTTTTACGGTCGGAGGGGTGAGTAGTAAAAGAATATGCGTTTCATTTACTACCTCTTTCTTTGTGGTTTCCAAAGCAATAAGGATGTCATGTGCTTCATCAACTTCAGAAAAACGCTTCATCGTTAGGGTGCAGTAGTCGGTATGTTGGAATTCTGAAATATCAGATTCTAAACCATGTAGTAGCGTAATACTTTTTTCTGCTAATTTTCGGTTTAGGGCGGAACAGCTGGCCACATTCAATTTGGAGTTTGAGATTGAATTTGTGTTTGAGTTTTGAAACGCTTTCTGCTTGAGCTCCCAAAATCGTTGGAAACTAGTATCTATAGCTTGTTCTGTTGCATTAGTTAGAATTTTTTCTATACCCTCAGCAGTATGTTCAGCGAAACAAAGTACATCGTTACCAGCATCAAAGGCAAGCCATTCTAATATTCCTCTTTCAGGATAATGTTTAGAAACTGCATGCATATTTAGCGCATCCGAAATTACTACACCCTTGTAACCCATTTCATTTCTAAGTACTCCTGTGATAATTTCTTTATTGATGCTTGACGGTCTGTCATCCGTTGTGGTCAGATTTGGAACCGAAAGATGTCCTGCCATAACCGAATCAACGCCCTCGTTTATAAGTTGTTGAAACGGATACAGTTCGTTTTCTAGGAGCTCACTTTTTGTTTTAGCTATTACTGGAAGCCCTAAATGGGAATCCGTAGCGGTATCTCCATGGCCTGGAAAATGTTTGATGCTCGTAAGGACACCTTCACTTTCAGTTCCTTTAACAAAAGCAATGGCTTTTTGAGTTACCAATTCACGATTTTCACCAAAGGAACGATAACCGATTACGGGGTTGTCCGGATTGTTATTTATGTCTACCACGGGAGCTAAATTCCAGTGGATTCCTGCCGCTTTGCAGTCTTTTGCAATGTTTGCACCAACCTCAAAAATAAGCGCTTCGTTATCTTGTATGGCTCCCAAAGTAATCCCATACGGATATTGTGGTGTATTTTCAATTCGCATTGCCAGCCCCCATTCGGCATCAATGGCTATAAGTAATGGATATTTAGAAATGGACTGATACCGTTGAATTAAATTACGTAGTGTTTCAAAACTATTTTCGTTATAAACCACCTTATTCTTACCTTCATAATTGGTAGCCGCACTTGCACGGGAGTGGAAAAAACATAAGCTGCCAATGCTATGTGTTTCAATCAATTTTTCCAATTGGAGTATTTCGGCTTCGCTATCGTTTATAAAAGCCGCAGGCATAAATAGTTGCCCTACTTTTTCGCTCATTGAAAGTCTCCCTTTCATTACATCGTAATTATATACTTTGCTCATCTTTCTCTTTTGCTTTGCCAAAATCGGCAGGGTATTTAATATATCTAAGGATAAAAAATGCTGGTAAAGCTGCTATAACTACCCAAATGAAGAAACCGTCATAGCCAAGCCATTCCTGAACGTAACCACTGATTAAACCTGGTAACATCATCCCTAAAGCCATAAAACCAGTAGCAAGTGCATAGTGAGACGTTTTAGAATTTCCTTCCGCAACGTAAATCAAGTATACCATAAAACCTGCAATACCAAAGCCGTAGCCAAATTGTTCCACAATAACGGTTCCTACTACTGCCCAGATTTCTGTTGTTCCTGTAAGGGCTAATAACGCATACAGTGCGTTGGGAGCGTTTAGCGAAATTAGCATGGGTAACATCCATTTTTTTAGTCCTTGGCGTGAGATTAATATTCCGCCCAGTATACCACCGATTGTTAAAAAGACAACCCCAATGGTCCCGTAAATAGTACCCACTTCCGATGTGCTATATCCCAACCCACCAACAGAGGTAGGGTCTAGTAAGAAAGGAGAAGCCATTTTCACTAATTGGGACTCACCTAATCTGAAAAATAAAATAAATGTTATGGCGATACCCATACCCGGTTTTTTAAAGAAGGATACGAAAACCTCCAAAAAACCTTTTGGCTTTTCTAGTGAGATGGCTGCTGAGCTTTCAAATTTTGGTGTAACAAAAAAGTTTGATAAGGTCATTAGCAACATTAAAGAACCTGCACAGAGCATGGTATAGGACCAAGCTTTTGTATTATCTCCATATTTATTTTCTAAAAACCCAGCGAGTACTACGAGTAAACCTTGTCCTGTTACACTTGCAAGTTTATAAAACACGGACCGCATTCCAACAAAGAAAGACTGCTTGTCTTCCGTAAGTCCAATCATGTAGTACCCATCGGTTGCAATATCATTTGTTGCAGAGGCAAAGGCAACCATCCAAAAACAGGCTAAACTGGTAACAAAAAAAATGTTAGTCGGCAACGTAAGGCCAATAGCCAAAAGTGCTACGGAGGCTAGTAATTGCATCCCTAAAAACCAATTCCGTTTCGTGCTTTTTAAATCAACGAACGGACTCCACAATGGTTTTATAACCCACGGTAAATACAATAAGCTAGTATATAGTCCTAAGTCCGAATTACTAAAACCTAACCTTTTGTACATAATAACCGATACCGTAACCACTAATGCATAAGGTAGCCCTTGGGCAAAGTAGAGTGAGGGTACCCAAGCCCAAGCCCATTTGTTTTTTTGAATCATTTTTGGTCTATTTTTTGTGGTTGTATTACTATGGGGGTACTTTCTTTTCCGTATCTATCTAAAAATGTAATAGCAAGGTAGCGATTGGAAGTGATACTATTAGGAAGCTTAATTTGCCCTGAATTTCCTTTGATATTTATTTTTTGTACCAGCTTTTTCATCGGGTACTCGGATTTCACTCTTTTAGTAGCTGTATAAAACAAAGCGTAAGGCTTGTCATCAATACCTTTAAAAGTTAGTTGTAGCGAGTTATCCGTTCCATTTTTGGAAACCAATTGTACAACTTTGGAGTGCTCCCCGGTATTATTAGTAATTGTAGGTGGTAGGGCAGGCAGTTTATAGTATTTTTTTTTTAAGTAGCTTACAACATCAGGATTATCGTTCATCAATGATTTTGCACTAAAAAGGATATTTCCTTGTATTTTTGGAGTCTTTCGTGCCAATGTCATTTGCTCTGGAAGTTCTTTTTTACGTTCCCATGCCACATCAGTATTGTTTCTCACCTTATAGGCGCCATTGCCTATGTACAGGTTGGTGTCATTATTATTTTTTGCCCACCAGGCCACTATCTTTCTGTGCGAGGCTACGGGTAAGTCCATGCTCCAGTACACTTGCGGAGCCAAATAGTCTATCCAGCCCTCTTGCATCCAAAGTAAGGGGTCTGCGTACAAGTCTTCGTAGGTAGTTTGTCCCGCTCGGGTATCCGAACCACGAGGGTCGGTGGAGTTGTTCTTCCAAACCCCAAACGGACTAATACCAAATTGCACCCATGGCTTTTTTGATTTAATAGTTTGATGTACATTTTTAACCAAAGAATCAATATTACTTCTGCGCCAATCGTCTAAAGATTGATTAGGCTTAGCATAGGTGTCAAATGCCAAGGAATCCTGAAATTCCAAATCTTTTATTTTATAGGGATAAAAGTAATCGTCAAAATGAATAGCGTCTATATCGTATCCTACAACAATCTCTTCAATCACATTAGAAAAACGTTCCCTCACCTCCGGAAGTCCGGGATTATAGTAGTACTTTTTTCCATATTGCACCATCCAATCCGGATTGGTGCAGTAATCATGCGTATTACTAAGGATATCGGTATTCATATCGAAAGTGGCTCTATAAGGATTCAACCAAGCATGAAATTCCATTCCTCTTTTATGGGCTTCATTAATCATCCAATCTAGATTATCCTCCTCCCAGGCAGAAGGTTTGCCTTCCTCCCCAGTTAAAAAGCGCGACCATGGAGAAAATTCAGATTTATAAAAAGCATCCCCTGCTGCACGTAACTGAACAATAACTGCATTATAATTTAGATTAGCATAAAAATTCAGAATATCCAGAAAATCCTTTTTTTGTTTTTCGGCGGTGTCCATTCCGTTTTTTGGCCAATCAATATTGACGACAGTAGCGACCCAAACGCCTCTAAATTCTCTTTTGGGTTGGGGTATCTTCGTGTTTAATATTCCGCATGAATTACACAATAAAACGGCTAGTAGAAGGAGTAGAAAGTGTCTCATAGGTAACAAAAAAAAAGTCTATTTTGCACTAAAATAGACCTTTTTGGGGTAGATTGAAATTTAATTAAACTTGTATCTTACAAAAGCTTCCATTGCCGCATAAGCCGACATTCCTAGCGTCTTGTATTTATTAGCGGTGTCTCTGTTTCTTTCCTCAGCTCGCATCCAAAATTCTCGCGCATCGTCTCCTTGAAACATAACGCCATCCTTTTGGGATTGATGGGCGAATATGGCATGCCTCTTTTTAAGCACCTGAGCAGGGCTCATAGGTACGCACATTTCAATTTCATGGATATCCCATTCGTGCCATGCGCCTCGGTATAACCATACCCAACAATCGGTTAAGAACGGTTCAGATTTTAACTCCTCTAGAGCTGCAAAAACAGCATCTAAACATACTTTATGAGTGCCGTGAGGATCTGCAAGATCACCGGCTGCATAAATTTGATGAGGTTTCACTTCCTTGATGACTTCGATCATAATAGCAACATCAGCATCTGAAAGGTTGTTCTTTTTAATAGTGCCAGTTTCGTAAAACGGAAGGTCCAAGAAGTGAACATTGGTGTCCTCTAATCCAACATACCGCGTTGCTGCGTAAGATTCCCCCCTTCTAATATTCCCTTTTAGTTTTCGTACGGGTAAGGAATCAACTTCACTTTCCCTTTTTTGAGCAATAGAATCTATAATTTCTTTTGCTTTGTCGGAAGGGTTTATCTGCATGGCTATTTCTGCATATTTTCTGGCATCCGTATCAGAAACGGCAATATTACCAGAAGTCTGATAAACAATATGAACTTCATGTCCTTGTTCTACCAGCCTATCAAAGGTTCCTCCCATAGAAATTACATCATCATCCGGGTGGGGACTGAATATAATAACTCGTTTTTTCGCAGGTGTTTCACGCTCCGGTCTATTTGTATCGTCTGCATTGGGCTTTCCTCCAGGCCAACCCGTAATACTATGTTGTAGTTTGTTAAACATAGCAATGTTAAGGTCGTAAGAATCCTCTTCCAGTAGGAGTTCTGCCATACCATTATCATTATAATCTTTGTCTGTTAAACTCAAAATTGTCTTTCCGGTATTATCGCAAAGCCAGATAATTGCTTTAGCCTTTAATTCCTCCGTCCATTTGCAGGCACCTACGAGCCAAGGTGTTTTATTACGCGTAAGTTCGCTTCCAGCGCCAGTATCCAAGACAAAAGTGCAATTGTCATGATTTTGCAGATAGGTAGCGGGTACATGTGATGTGATTTCGCCCTCTATAGTCTGTTTAAGGATGTCCGCTTTATTTTGTCCCCAACCTAATAAAACAATCCGTTTAGATTTTCGTACGGTAGCTATGCCCATAGTAATTGCCTTTCTAGGAACATTATCTATGCCTAAAAAGGATGGTGCAGCATCTACTCTGGTAATGTGATCCAAGGTAACAACACGAGTACCAGAATTGTAGTGCGATCCGGGTTCATTAAAACCGACATGCCCAGTACGGCCAATTCCTAATAACTGAAAATCCAGCCCTCCATATTCCTTTATTTTTTTATCATAGGCCAAACAGTAGGCTGCTGTATCTTCAGGAGCTACTGTGCCATCTGGAATATGTATGCTCTGTGCGGGGATATCAACATGGTTGAACAAATGTTCATGCATAAAATAGTGGTAACTCTGAATGTTACTTTTTTCCATGGGTAAATACTCGTCCAGATTAAAAGTAATCACGTTTTTAAAGCTAATACCTTCTTCCTTGTGCTGCCGCACCAATTCCTCATAAACACGGATAGGAGAGGAGCCCGTTGCCAAACCAAGTACACAGGTCTTGTTTTGGGATTGTTTCTTTAGTATTAATTCCACAATTTCCTCTGCAACCTTTATGGAAGCATGGTTGGAATCTTCAAAGATGACGTTATGGATTTTTTCATAACGCGTTTCTTCGAACTGACCCACAGGTTTGTAGTCAATTAAAATAGGGGATTTTGCGGTAGCAATTTTCATAAAAAGTATGTTTCGTTTGGATTCTGAAATCAGGCAAATATAAGCAAGAATTTTATTTGATGCTGTTTTTTGCTATTTATTTTGCTGTTTTTTGCATTTTATACAAACATAAGCCTACTTTTATTTCCCATTATAGAATAAAACAGCATTTTTTTATTTTTACTATCTTTGATTGAAATTTAGAATACATCATGTTAAAAGAAGAAAGACAACAGACTATTTTAAGTGAGGTAGAGCTTCACAACAGGATTCTGTTGACCGATATTGCCGAAACCCTAGATGTCTCTATAGATACTATTCGGCGGGACGTGAAAGAACTGGACTTGGATAAAAAACTAAGGAAGGTTCATGGAGGTGCCATTTCTTTAGGATTTACGACTAATAGTGCTAGAAACCAAAATATCTATGCATTAGATCAGAAAAGAGTCATCGCCCAAAAAGCAGCCGCTATGCTTAAGGATGGCGCAGTCGTTTTTATCGATGGAGGTACGACTTGTTTAGAATTGGCGCAGCTTATTCCGGAAAATATAGACCTTACCTGTTTCACCATTAGTTTACCCGTAGCTATGGAGTTGTCCAATAAACCGAATGTTACTGTAATTATGATTGGGGGACAAATTGCAAAAGAGTCTCAAATTGCCATTGGTGCCAATACCATTCATAATCTAGCGGAAATTAGGGTAGATTTTAGTTTTATAGGTACTGGTTATGTAGATGCCATGTATGGGCTTACAGAGTTTGATTGGGATATTGTGCAGATTAAAAAAGCGGTAATTAAAGCTTCTAAAAAAACGGTTCTATTATCTATTTCAGAAAAACTAAACTCTCAACACCGTTATAAAACCTGCGATATCAATACTATAAATACCATGATTACGGAGTTAGACCCAAATAATGACTTGTTAAGCGCATTCAAAAACAATGATATAAAAATTTTATAACTATAAAATGAAGTATACAAAAATTACGGAGACCCCATCACATTATAATGACCTGGATCAAATGGACACGAAGACCATTTTACAATCCATGAACGATGAAGATAAGAAAGTCGCCTTTGCCGTTGAAAAAGTGATACCGCAAGTCTCCAAACTAGTTGATGCTTTGAGTGAGCGTTTTGAAAAGGGTGGTCGATTATTCTATATAGGTGCTGGAACAAGCGGACGATTGGGTATTCTGGATGCCTCCGAAATTCCGCCTACGTTCGGTTTGCCTCACGAACGTGTTGTTGGAATTATTGCTGGGGGAGATACTGCCATTCGAAAAGCGGTAGAAAATGCCGAAGACGATACACAACAGGCTTGGTTGGATTTAAAAGCGCATAACATTAATACTACTGATGTACTTGTTGGTATAGCTGCATCAGGAACTACACCTTATGTTATAGGTGGATTAAAAATGGCCAGAGAGAGAAAAATACTCACAGCATGTGTGACTAATAATCCTGGTTCCCCAGTTACCGAAGTGGTAGACATTGCCATTGCGGTAAATGTTGGTCCGGAGTTTTTGACAGGAAGTACGAGAATGAAAAGTGGGACTTCTCAAAAATTAGTATTAAACATGATATCAACCGCCCTAATGATTAAAATTGGGAAGGTGAAAGGGAATAAAATGGTAAACATGCAACTGACCAATGATAAGTTAGTTGATCGTGGTACCCGCTATATCGTAGAAGGATTAGGGGTTGATTATGAGGAAGCTGAAAAGTTGTTGAAAACCCACGGGTCTGTAAAAAATGCATTAGAGGCTGGCGGTAAGTAAAGTATACTACGTTCCTTGTCTTATAAATAAATCCTATCATCAGATTTGATGATAGGATTTATTTTGTATGCTTAATTTTGTAGCTTCTTTGACTAAAACTATTTCTGAATGCTAGCTACTTCTTTTTCTGTTACGATGCTATCGGAGGTGTTTCCCCAAGAGTTGGAGATATAGTTCATCACATCCGCTACTTCCTCATCTTCTAGACCCAGGCCAGCCATAGCATTGTTGTAGCTCATTCCGTTTACAGTAATCTCACCCTGCAAGCCGTACTTTATAGCCTTTATGCTTTCTCCTCTTTTGTTCATAAGATAATCCGAACTCGCCAATGGAGGAAAGGTATGTGCAACACCTTCCCCTTTTTGTAAATGGCAGGATACACAAAAATCTGCGTAGATTTCTCTACCGCGTTCCATGCTCTCCTTTAATTCAGAGTCTTGAAACAGAGATACGCTGGTAAAAACAACAGCGATAAGGTAAATAGGTATAAGTATTTTCATAAACTAGTCGTTTTTAGGCACTAGTTTATAAATGCCCTTACCTTCTATGGCTACGTAAATAAGACCGTCTGGTCCTTCTCTTACATCTCTCACCCGTCCTTCACCTTCCATAAGTTTTTCTCTAGAAACTACCTTATTGCCGTCCATAACCAAGCGTTCCAAATACTGAAACACCAGCGATCCCACTAATAAACTGCCTTTCCAATCTGTATATTTGTCGGAAGTCACAAAAGCCATACCACTTGGGGCTATAGAAGGAACCCAATAGTGTACGGGTTGCTCCATCCCTTCCATTTCTTTCTTTTCGGTAATAGGTGTTCCGCTATAGTTAATGCCATAGGTAATCAATGGCCAACCGAAATTGGCACCTTTTTTAATAATATTTATTTCATCACCCCCTCTTGGCCCGTGCTCATGGTCCCAGATTTCTCCAGTTTCTGGATGTGTAATCAATCCTTGAGGATTTCTATGTCCGTAGCTGTAAATAGCGGTTTTTGCACCATCTATTCCAACAAAGGGGTTGTCTTTTGGTACACTGCCATCGTCCATTAATCGATAGATTTTACCGCAATCACGGGTAATATCTTGCGGATTATCGTCTCTAGCGCCCCGATCACCAACGGAAAAATAGAGATACCCTTCCCTATCAAACGTAATCCTTGAGCCAAAATGCTGACCTTTAGTGGTATTTGGACCCGCTTTATATAGCAATTGGTTTTCAACCAAAGCATTGTCTTTCAGTTTTGCTCGCATAATAGCTGTATTGCCACCTTTTGCATCTCCTTCCTCTGAGGTATATGAGAGATAAAGCCATCCGTTTTCAGCATAATTAGGATGTAATTTCACATCCAAAAGTCCGCCTTGCCCACGTTGATAAACTTCAGGTGTATTGCCGATTATCGACTTTTTCCCATTAGAAAAATGAATTAATTCACCAGATTTTTCTGTAATTAAAATACTGCTGTCTGGAAGGAACGCAAAGCCCCATGGAATCTGTAGCTCATCGATGAACAGTTCAGCCGTAAAAGGAACATTGTCTGGTGTAATAGCTTTATTTTCAAGGTCTTGAGCGCAAGATGAATTAAGTATTATAACGAATAAATACAAGGAAAGCATACTATTTTTCATAAGCTAACGTTAGAACTATGTTATAAGGTATTACAATTATTTTTTAAAGATAAACAGAAATTATAAGTATAAACAATTACACCAAAGAATCTTAAAGATCCCAAATCGATAACGTTCTTACCAAAACTCGACTTAACCTATGCGCTCAAAAAAACCGTGGTATACGCTGTATGCCTTGTTGCTGATACTAGTATCGGCAATCGGTTCCTCCGCTATTGCAAATTCTAAAGTCCGTGTGATTTTTGAAGAAGCTGCCAATGTACTTGAAAAAGTAGTTGGGGGTAATGACTTCGATTCTAAAACTACCGACTACAATACTATAACTTCAGTCACTGCTCACAATAAATTTAATAAAGGCTTTACTGGTAGCACTGCGCTATCGGCTCCGATGTTCTCTACTATCATACAAGGTGCAGATGAAGAAGTGGGCTGTAGTGTTCAAGGATTTACCGTTGCTCGGTTTAATCTTTGCGGCGATTTTGATGATCGTACTGTTAATCTTTCAGGAGGACCTTACGGTGCCGTTTCTTGGCAAATTTTGGGCGGTTCATGTACACCAGATATTAATGAAGACTGCCCCAATACCGGTTCTTGTTATACTGAAGTAGCGACAGGAGCTACATTTAATTTGGATGCCAGTACTATTCCAGCTACGACAGGAGCAGAAT